>Ga0224501_10003757_pt1 | contig 11969 bp, 13 predicted proteins | sample SF_Oct11_sed_USG_4_FD_169105 | JGI IMG/M metagenome (GOLD analysis project Ga0224501, IMG submission 169105) | Sediment microbial communities from San Francisco Bay, California, United States - SF_Oct11_sed_USGS_8_1 | ecosystem: Environmental > Aquatic > Marine > Sediment | place: USA... | reverse complement strand
CTCCACCCCTCCTCTCTCCTCCGCCTCGGCTCATACCCTCCCCCACCCCTCCGCTCTCCTCCGCGTAGGCTCATACCCAACTCCAACCCTCCGCTCTCCTCCGCGTAGGCTCATACCCAATTCCAACCCTCCGCTCTCCTCCGCGTAGGCTCATACCCAATGCCAACCATGATGTTATTCAGCATCATCATTCACTTGGACTTTTGGATGCTTGGCCATCTTTTTGAAAGAGAGACTTGTTTTTACGAGCTCACCATGTCGTAGAACGTACCCAATTTGATGCCTGCCTGGGGGAAGGAATATGACAGAATGTAAGTATATCATCTGTTGCCGTAGATTGACCAGGTTAGCACTAAAATGTAAATCATTATTCCATCTGGTTTAGTTCAGTGGTTGCGAGTGGATTGTCCATTGTTTGGCTGCCGCGAGACTCCATTCGATTTCCCCTTATTCCCAACGGTGGTTTGACCCAAATCGTTGGCTATACACCAATATACCCACCATCCTATTTATAATCACATTGAGAAAGTCTATCCACTGATAAGACTGATTGAGTTTTGGAATTTCGCCACTAATACTGTGGTCTGATAATAGAGTAGACGTGTAACTTTCTAGGCACAATGTTGACTTTGTAACACCATCATTGTCCCGCTGCCATCAGATGAAATCTTAATCACATAAGATTGCTTGTTTCCTTTCTTTGTTTGATAAACTGAACTAATATGTGTACAGAAAGATAAGACTTGGTGTATCATCGAGGGTACTGACAGAGAACTTTCAAAAAGACTATGAGCAGCGATCTGGCACCATGACTCCACTACATACTTTTTATTTTTATTGAAGTGTACGCATTATACAAAACTTGCAGTTTCTAGCTGTACCATGGTGCGGTTACTCCTAATAAAGCCTATTGTGGTCATATGTCAGAAGCGTAGAGTTAGAGGATAACTCTATGGACTGAAGTCAGTTGCCGAGCAAATAATAAATTCTTTATGACTCTATGAACTCCCCTCTTAATGAAACCTCCAACGGGAGGTATACATTTCATTACCAAAACAGCAGCAGCAGCAACAGTCAACGTTTCAATTCTATGTTGCAGTGCTGTGTCCTGATCAGCTAGAATCACACATAAAAGTTACAGCTGCCAGGAGAATCTTCACTGGGTGTAGTGGGTGGGTAATTAGTTTGATTGTCCGTCACACAGCATAGTAACATGTCCTCATCTGAGTTTGGTATGTTGCTCAATGTACATGCGCTCTGGTTGGTACTTGCCATAGGTCGGCCCCTGTAAAACCAGTTGTGATTAATAGCATCCATGAAGTACATTCGTATAGAAGTTCCTTGTAAAATTACAGTAATATAAAGCAAACACGTACAAAATTTAGGAACCGTGCAATCTTTTCAATGTCCATATTTGATCAGTCTTTGACAATTGGTTAGTCTTGATCAGGAGTTAATCTCTCTTGCATTCGGGATTAAAGTGGTCACAACTCTCAATATACTACATAAACTCAATCAGTTTGGTGGTTTGGTTTTCTGGCATGAGTCGGGCAGAAGAGAAAAAACCACTAAGACCAGGTAACCACTCAGAGAGGCTAAAGACGACCTGAACCCTGAATTAAGCTACGTTTTTAGTCTTCAAAAGTTCACACAACTTACTTGTAGGGAGACTTGTCTAGCGGTGTAATACAAAAATCACTGATGACAGATCCATTGCTGTCACCACTGGCCGTACGCCGAATGGAGGCGTGCTTTTTCCTTCTCTCAGCATCACGCTGCTTACGCAACTGTTCCCGTAGCTCATTTCTCTCCACAAATCTACAGACAATACCATATTTGGTCATTTACATCTGAATGAAATAAACTTGGCATACAGACGGATAGTGAATTTGGTTTGTAAGATCTGTGGTCTTCATTCGTTTCCGGACCAGTGTCAGTTTACTAAGTTGTACATATGTAGAGATTGGCCTGCTGATTCTTTGAGTCAGTGTTTCCCAGGATGCGCCTTTCAGGATTTCTGCTTACACCTGCATACCCCATAGAGAAGGTAACATTGTGGACGGACCTCCTTTATTAATTGTTGTAATCGTAATTTGTGGTAAGACTGCTTTATTCATAACAGCTTCAGAGATAGGATACGGTCATTTCTCTTTCACATGGATAGCATCACCATACATGCTACCCAAAACCTTGCTATCAAATGGTCCATAATGTGCCCCTTGGAGATAGTTACCTTATGAGAGTTGGGTAAAGCTTTAATTGGATATGAAGAACACACACATTAAACCAAAGCTAACTCTTTAAGGGTTTCAACTTGCTACAACTACAGCAAAGCTTGCATGAAAAACATGATTACAAAACTGCACAAACCTGGGTGTGAGTGCTTTTGATGATGAAGCCTTTGTCAAGTGGATAGCGCATTGGACTTGAAATCTGGGAATGTGGCTCGATTCCCAGTTCGGGCAACACTTGGCTATCATTTTATCCTTTTTAGTTTCGGATGGCACTGGCAACAGCCCCCCTACCCATGAACAATCTTCCTGTGAGACACACCAGTGACCATGTTGTAAACAAGTCAATGGCTTATGCTATCTATACTCGTAAAAATGATCTTGTATTATCTTTATGGAAGTTATTATTTTTTATTTTGCTCGCTGCAGACCAGGTTGATCCATGACGCATCTCACTATCATCATGAGATTGAAGGCCACTCCGCTCTTAACCACTGATTCAGCTTTTGTCCTAGTTTTTGGGCCTTCCAGGCCGGTGTACAAGGCAGCACTCTGGCACGGCCGGGAATTGAACCCAGACCACGGAGATGACAGAGGACGTGATACATTCATTTTTCACGAGACTAGCATGGTCGGTTTATGCAAGTTACCTACCTCTGATAGAGTGTGTATGATTGGTGCCGTTTGTTATAGACACCTAGTCCAACTAAGCAGCCGAATATAAGTCCTCCATACCAGAGAAAGAATATTCCCACATAAAGAACTAGAGTTAAGGCTTCCTGGTCTGCAAGCCCTGCTGTTGTCTTGTCAGCAGGGTCAGCAGTCACTACGCTGGTTATGTTGGAATGTACGGCGGTGTCTCGATTGAGTGAAATGTTACGTAGAAGTTGATAAAGAAGATCATGTAGAAACGCTCCCTCTGGCTGATTCTGATTCACGTTTTCCTCGGCTGTAGATTTCATGCTTAATGGTGTTTGCGTGAGCTGCTGTGATATAAATCTCAGATACTGCAGTCAGTATCTTCTTCGGTGATGGTATTGAGCCTACTTATTCTGTACTTAAGACACCATTCCGTTGTGAGGTTCTGCGTTGGTGCTCAAATGAGTAGTAATAATTATCTAAACGTCAAGACAAGGTCATGCTGCTACTGTTTAGCACACATGCACTGCTTGACATGATGAAATTACCTAACTTTTCATTGTATTAACTGTTACAGGCTAATGGACTTCTATTGAATGCGTATGTTGATGATATGGTCATGTTACATTATTTCACTTGGAATTTTTCGTCTACGATCTAATGAGGCAAGACAAATGAACAAGCATGGTAAACAAATGTTGGTTAGCCCAATTAAATATTATTTTCTTTGTTTACAGAGTAACAACTGAAGTTCATTGGACTCAAATTTCTGAGAGAGGAAAGCTGCCTGAATCTGAGGAGGGCATGGCAGCATCTCCAACTAGTATAGATGCACTGTACCAAAGCATGTGGGGGTAAGAGTAGCAAAGTTCATAGACAAATACCTGTGCTTTTGGTGGGATAAGCTTTGGATAGGCTTACAGGTGTGAAAGAGGAGTTTTAATTTTTTTATGCTACTTGGACACTTGGCTATCCCATTCAACGGACCTTCTAAGCCTGAGGCGTGCTGGAGCTCCTACCCACAACGGTGGCCTAATGTGACGTCGGTTTAAAATTTGGGTGCGAGCCCAATGCTTTTGCCACTGAGCTATCCCACTATCCAATTCAAGTAGATAAGGTACAGATTTGGATGCCATCTTTGATTATCCAACATTCTTGAAGCTGATTTTTTGGTAAAAGTTTATTTCAAGACTGCACGGAATGCATGAATTGTAGATCTACTCACATATATGACAGGTTTAATCTAAGCTCTGATCATACTAACAAGCTCCCCTATGGAATTCTCTCCCTCCAATAATTGGCTTGCAGTTATCATCCAAACTCAATAATAAACCTTTGAAGTCTGAAAGGTTATCTAATGAGTTAGCATGGAATAGGCCTCGATGAAACACAATGACCTGATGACCAGCGGAAGTGGTTGACTCAACAACTGGTGCCACTGCGCTCAAATATCGGCAACTGATGTTTACATGTTTTATATTTATATCAACATTTTATAAGAAATATATACCATTAAGCTGGGTGTAAGTAAGTTGACCAAAGCTCATTTTATTAGTGCTCACCAGTGAACAGTTGCTCTCATCAAGATTGTGAGCTGATGTTTACATCTATTTTTTATGTATAACTCATAAAATTATATAAATGTGATATATGGAGATGATGGACGGAGTTTGTGCTAGCAATCCACAGGCCTCAATCAATGAGAAAATCAGAAGCGGGGCAGATAGACCGACTCTTGATGGATTCAAAGACAAATTCGGGTTTAACTTCGACTGCCGATTCAGTATGGTCGGTTGGTTCAATTGTCACAATATAATTGGTATTTTCTGTTTCACACGAAACAATGTTTCCATTAAATGCTATAATATACCGCCGCAGCTGAGCTCGCTCCAGCGCAGGGATTGAATTGTCTATCATAAAGTCTAATCCAGTCAATATGTTTTCCAATGGACCATCTGAAGTCACCTTCACACTGGAGCCACCTGCCGGTACATCACTCAAACCGGGGCTTTCTGCTCTAGCCTTTTTATTGGATGGGACATTTTCGCCTGAATCCCGTCGTCGTTTACGCCTGGGGTAATAGTAGATATACGTGTGGATTCCCTTGTTGGCCAGATATTTTCTCAGCAGTCTTTCTGTGCCATACCAATCAAATCCAGGAGAGTTATATCCAATTCTAGGTAGATGTACGCTATAACCGTGTCCTGCGGCAACCGTACTAAGCTTACGCAGACAATCCTTCAGACAAGCCGTCTTCATCTTGAGCTTTTGATCTTGAGCTATGAGCAGTGCCACGCTATATTTATCATTGTTCTGCATGTCATTACAGTCAACAACATGTACATCGCCTAGTTTAATGTCCTTCATATCACCGGCGAGCTCATATTGTTCTTTCGGCCGACTCGTTACCTTACCGAGAGCATCGAATACGCCTCCACTACCCCAATCCCCAGAGTCATCCACGACGTGCGTGACCAGCACTGACTCATCTGGCACTGTAACTGGTTGGGTCACATCACCGCTGACGTAGTGCATGTACTCCGTGTCATCGCTTACATCATCTGGCTCATCGTCTGTCATAGCCACAGAGGATGAAACATATCCCGCGTCCTTCCATCGCTGTAACTTCCTTTCTTCTTTCCTCTTCTCACGAGCGTCAGCCTTTGAAAAATCGCAGTGAGTTACGCTGAGGCTCTGAGGTGGCCATAACAGAACAGATGATTGTTTACAGTGCTTAAGGTCTGGGGGACGCGCATGGGTGGAGTCCCAAGCTATCCTTGAACAGGAGGACATGGTGGATCAGCATCCTCCCACCACAGCGTTTCTTCAGGGAGGTTTTAATGCCCCATTTGAACATTTTCCCACCAACAATTCTCCTATTCCGCAGCCCACCCAGCTTTGGCCATTGACATAGTATGCCTATGATTTTAGCTTCTTCTAGAAGGTCCTGCACTGTTACTCACTTCCTGTTGTCTTCTCTCTGCTGCCTTTTCCCTCTGCATTCTCCTGGCCTCTAACTGCTCCGCAGTTAGCGGTTTCTTTGTTCTCACAGGCAAACCGGGAAGGGTAGTGGCAGCCTGCAATACATTACAAGAGAGAGGGAATGACCACTCTCTTCGGTTAATCTCATCCCGTGCCCTGGATTTGTTACCATCCCATAGACCAGAATGTTAACATATGTACACACAACATTCGTATCATTCACGCTCATTTATTAGGAAATGTATAATATAAATGACATACTTGTACAACATGTACTAGTGTGACACCAGGCTTTGCCTTAAAGGGGTTATGACACGGTAGATGGTAGATCCACTTTCGGAGTTGCATTCCCCATTCTTAAAGGGAGGCAACTCCGCATACATTGCAGCGATAGCGAGTGGTCTTTTTCCACAAACCGAATATCGGTCACTCGAATAACTATGGCCGAAATAGAAATATAATGGGATCGTATTACTAAAACTTAGTAACCTAGTGATCTTCACCCCCTTATAACATCGAGTAGAACTTTAATTTGAACGTAAGATTGGAGAAAACTTAAATTATTAGAAGTGCTTTGCCGGTTTTTCCTATCCCTAAATAGAGGCCGTTGCATTCGTGCCTCTATAATCGTGCAATAATGGCACTAACGCTCGTTGACAGAGGTGAAAAACTGCGTTCTGAAACTTTATTTCTATATTTTTGTTGCACGGTTTCTCTATTCAGACCTGTGTAACTACAAGTCTAGTATACACATGCAAACGCATTTGTCAAACATCGGCGCGTAAGCCGAGAAATCAATGCAAACACCAACAGCTCTGTGTTAATTTCCAATCTTGAGGCCAATTCTGATGCGTCGACGGTCTGAAAAGTATGTCGTCGAGGGCTCTAAGTATGAGCATTGGATAGGGCTATATCTAAGCTTTTGTTTGAACTGGGTATTGGGCCCATTTGTTCGTGGTAGGCTTCAGAATCTACAAACAAGTGATGTCACTTTCGCCCATGTCATAACTCCTTTAAATTCAATGAAATAAACTTATCCCATCGTATACACCAGTTAAGGCAGACAGCTACCTGTGTGCCTGTTCGGCGGACTCCCCTGCCGAGCTCTTGTTCGCCACCGTGTCCCCTTTTAGCCTCTTCTACAAGTTTCTGGAATGCTGACTCATCTTCCATAGTCTCTTTGGAATAGTCTTTGCCTGAGTAAACACCAGAGAGTCAGGTGTCATTCCTTGATTTGGTAGACTCGATTTTCAGCGAAAACAGTGTAGGCCAAATCTTTATGGTCCGATTTCAGCATTTCATGACTGCCGAAAAGATGACACACCCTACGTGTTAGCGAACTTATAGGTCAGGATAAGAATAGTGCTCCCGTTTTAGGTTAGTGACATTTTCCCCCGACAACTGTAAAAGGCGGTATTTCCACACACCTGGATGAATAATTCTGTAGATTGCAGGTAAGAGGGTAGGGGTTGACATTGGAAGGAGTCAGGACAAAGAACGATAATTTTTCCGGATCCGGAAAAAAAAACCGGCCGAATAACAGAATGACTGACCTTCAAATTCATAGATGTTATCTGCAGTCTCTGAGTTTTGACTCACGCTCGGCGGAGGCGTGTCCTCTATGTCATTCGCCGGTTCAATGACCCATTTGTTATTCACGGTATCCCCCAAAACGGTGTGGAGGTCAAGGGTCACCTCCGCACTCGATAGCAGATCATCTAGACCCATCTTCAGGACAACGTGCAAGTCTTTGGGCACTGTGTCGCCCTCTGTAAAAAGCAAGTAAATAATCTAACCAGCTAAACTGGAGTTGTTTGGAGTTCACAGTTGGAATAATCCAAGTCTCAAACCTATTATTGGTATTACAAATTACTGTGATCACAGAACATTTCGTTTAAAAAGCGAACCATTGATTCACGATAGTGAGCGACCCCTCACCAAGTTAAATGGGTGCAATGTGAAGGGTTGCCTGTATTTTGGGGTGGAGCTCCATGGAGGAGTTTTGTCAAAACTGGATCTACCTGATAACAACAATGACTGGTTTTCCAGACATATTGTATAATACACCCCGTATAATGCAGTTATTATATGTCTATGTTCAACCATCCAATGAACGGGACAATACTTCTTTAATTTAGGTAGAGCAGTAAAGTTGTTTGGTACTTGCCATCGGAGTTGGTAGTCTCCATCACACAGTTGGTGAGTTTCAGTTTTCGCTGCGCTCTCGCCAGTATCACCTCCTCTACTGTGGATTTCCCGACTAACCTCATCACCTTGACCGGACGAGCCTGACCAATCCGATGTGCTCTGGCAGCGGCTTGCAGGTCAATCTGAGAAACAAGACAAGATTGCCTTCTTTTTATGCCTTTTATAAATATTCACGTTTTTTTCTCGAGTATTTGGCCATCCTATCTAATACACATCTAAAGCTCGAGGTTTGAGGGAGCAGTAGGAGCTATGAAACCCAGGTTCTCACGATCAGAAGCCCACTGATCTATTCCACTATAACCCGATAGCATTGCTAAGCAAGTGGCTTGTTTTCAGGAAGGCTTTTGAGGTGCCCCCATAGAGAAGGTGGGCCTCTCTTATTTGACACGCAATTTACGAAGGTGAGATGAGGAAGTGGCGCTCAAAGTTGGAGCCAAAATCTGGTGCACTAACCACTAAGCCACAATTCACCCGACCAGGAATAGCCAGTAGTAAGACAGTTGGCACACGAGAAGCAGGCAACTGCCAAAAAAGGCTAATAACTACCATAGCGAAGACTGGATCATGGTTTTGGGTATATCACAAGACAGTTTGAAAGGTGTGTAGTTAGAGGCGGAGCACATATACATAGGCTAGATGGTTCTTCACATTTATGGTGGTGCTTTGTGTGGTTAACAGCAGTGGGCTTTTCCTGAATTTCAATTAAAAGTTTTTTCATAAAAAATGATAAAAGCAGTCATGTAGATGAACACAGTTGTCCGTGCTGGCACGGTGATTACCTGCGGATTAAAATCGCTGTCGTAGAAGATAACTGTATCAGCAGCAGTTAGATTTAACCCCTGACCTCCGGCACGGGAACTGAGCAGAAACACAAATGTGTCAGAGGCGGTGTTGAAGTTACGCACTGCTGAAAATCTTTCCTCGCCTCGAATAGAGCCATCCAGTCGCTCATAGCTGTAACCTGTGATGGGAGACATGATCATAGTGATGATGACAGCGATGATGATGATGATGATGATGATGATGATGATGATGATGATGAACTCGCAATCCGTAGATCACGACTACTATATTCTACCGACTGAGCTACCACGGATGAGAATACTAAGCAAAAACTGAAAAACTGTTCTGGGCACACATGCACGCACACACATTGATGTCTTTCACACCTAATTTATGTGTACAAGGAGTAATGACGGCTACATCAAGCAATAGAACTTGACAGATCAATCTTTCGTTCTTAAATAAGGTGGATTTGCGCATCCACAATATCGCAATTCAGATAAATACCCAAACAAAAGTAATAATAATTATTCGCAGTGGATCACAACTAATGAAGTTGCTGCCTGGGCAGGGTTGGCATAGTGGAAGGCTGGAAGCTGGTCATGCGCGGCGCGCGGGGGGGGGGGTCAGCTTCACTCTACCAGTGCAGCGCAATTAAAATGATAAATTATAAAGGCTACATCCTATTTATATTACACACATATGGCTTTACCTCTGTAGTGTAGATAATCCTGAAGTATATCGAGCATTCTGGTCATCTGTGAGAAGAGTAATACTCGATGTCCATTCTCACTACAACTCTTCAGTATCTTATCCAGAGCTACCATCTTGGCTGATGCTTCTACCAGATGTTCACCTAGAGAAGTTGGGAAACACCCGGCCCCAGTATGTAAAAAGGCACTCCATTAGATGAATAGAGAGATGGATAGTTCACCGGTGCACTGGGCTCGCAATTGTGAGAAGCTGGGTTCAAATCCCAGTCGATAAGGACTACCGGTGTGGGTGTGAGCTCCCCACAAAAACAAATCTCTTTATAAGGTAGAGCATTGATACTGACCCGCTCGTGGTGCTCCATGCTAAATCATAACTGGTGGCAAAAGAATCATCTAACTGGCAGCTTCAAGAAGACATCATGCAAAAAAAGTAATTGGAGATGGGCAGATGTTAGTGCAAGGTCACACTGACTAATGACATAGAGGAAGTTGACTTTACGTAGGTCTAGCTTCATTCTATCAGGATACCCATTGACTCCGTGTAAAACAGTGCACTTTAAGACTGAGGGGCTAGTTTTGGTAGATCATTTTAGCTAATCTGATCTTACACAGCGGGACGGACATGTCTGAACCGACTCGGACGTCTAAGACAGATCGACTACACATTTTCATTTCGCTTCTTGAGGATTGGGTGTCTGTCTCAATCGTCCGATCCAAGTCGCATCAGGCACAAAATGGAGAGAAGACCGCCCCCTAACTGAACCTTCACTCTTAAAATGCTTACCTAACTCAAATGGTTCCGGTTCCACGCCATCAAATAGATACGGGTGGTTGATGCATTTTCTGAGCTGCATCAGAATATTCATCAGACGGGTTCGTGTGGCCCCGGACCCAGTTTCGAATGCATCTGGAAATGGAATGATGGCAATTAACCAAAAGACTTTATTGCGGTCATGAACACTGGGTACCATGCGGGCTAAGGAATTCCATTAAATACGGCAGCCAAACGCTCGAGTAAAACATTAAAAAATGGAACCATACATAGTCCAGATCATAAGGTATAATCAAGGAAGCGAGCCAAGTTCTGCTGTTGTCTAAAGAAGACCTACCCGCGTCCTTCATAAGAATAGCTTTATAGTATTTCTTCTGCAGCTCAGATAGCGGATGATAGAGGATGAGGTCACATTTAGGGGGGATGTCAAGAGCCACTTGAGCCTTGGTTCGTCGTAACACAAATGGCTCTAGTTGATATCGCAACCTCTCCGACGCTAAAACCAAGAAATAGGATGGAGGTGGTTGGCGCTAAAAGGTGGTCCTTTTGTATGACCTCGGGCGGGCGACATTGGGGAATAAGATACTCCATCTTTTATCATTTAGCGAGGGGGACATATTCGGCTTTGAGCTAGGATTGATGTGTGGAATTCAGGAACCTAGGATTTTGCGATATCCGCCAAATGCTATAACCACTGAGCGTTCCCACTATTGCGGACCTGAGGGCGGGCGGGGGGGGAGGGGTGTGTAGAAAAGATTTCAAACCTGGATACATCTGGACACCATTTAGTGGAACAAAAGCACAGAACAACATGAAACCAATTCAAAGTGCCGCGTAATACTAGCTTTCCTTACAGAGCCTGTGAAAAACTACTATGCGAGGGCAGTTCTGGTGGTAATTACCTTTCTCATTCGTTTTTATGTCGCAGTACTCATCGAGAAAGGTCTCTTTATTTTTTAACTCGAATTGTTGAGGAGCGACGAATGACAGCAGAGAGTAGAGTTCATCCAAATTATTCTGAACGGGAGTCCCGGTCAGGAGAACGCAATTCCTAGTTGTGTAGTTCTCCATTGCTTTATAAAGCAAAGATTCGGAGTTTTTCAACCTTTAAAGAAAATAATTTAATAAAACCTCAGCAAAGCTACAGCATGACCCATGTTCAATATGCAAAGCAGAACTTCTTTGTGGTATGTACAAGGATACATTTCAGACATTTGGGATAACTGGGTAATGGTCGGTTCAAACCAGGAACATTCTTTCTAAGCTCGATCATTCTCCGAGCAAAGCACGAGCTAACATCAAAGGCGGCTAGGCTAGCAAGAGCATTCTTTTGCGATTATTGCAGGTTGGACCTCGTTAAAGAACGTTCTTTTGGATCGTTCTTTGAACACTACAAACAATAAATCTTGGGATACTATTTCAAAGAGACACCAACAACTGCAAACAGATCACGATATCGCCTGTGCGAGCTATTTCCGGTCAGGTCGCCATATTTCTTTCAGGTGGCGCTGGCAACAGCGACCCTCTGAGTTAGCAACAGCGACCACATGATTAGCAACAACAATAATATGCTGAGCTATGCCATGAGGCTGGAACAGCGATTAGCCCTAAGACACCGGTCTTTGACTGCTTACAAAGAAT
>Ga0224501_10003756_pt1 | contig 11970 bp, 11 predicted proteins | sample SF_Oct11_sed_USG_4_FD_169105 | JGI IMG/M metagenome (GOLD analysis project Ga0224501, IMG submission 169105) | Sediment microbial communities from San Francisco Bay, California, United States - SF_Oct11_sed_USGS_8_1 | ecosystem: Environmental > Aquatic > Marine > Sediment | place: USA... | reverse complement strand
GATTAGGTGTTATTACAACAGCACTTGCTTACCTTGCTATGTTAGGTACAGGGTTCTCAGGTTTATCGCAGTTATCCGTTTTTGCTGTGACTGGTTTAATTGTTTCTCTTCTGGTTACCCGCTGGATTGTTCCTCTTTGGCTGCAAACAAACTTTATCCAACCAAAACATCACTATTTACTATATTTATCTCAATTAAAGTTAAACTTTAATAGCAAACTTTTTATTGGTTTCCTGATTATTTTTATTTGCTCTTTAATCATAGCAAATAATTATGACTCGATATGGTCTAAAAATATTTCAGATCTCAGTCCAATTCCTGAGCATGCTAAAAAACTTGATAAAGAATTACGTAACTCAGTTGGCGCGCCTGATGTAAATCATGTTTTTTTATTAAAAGACAAAAATTCTGAATTATTACTACAACGTACAGAAGTATTAAATAATAAATTATATCCATTAATAAAAGATAAATTGGTCAGTAATATATTTTCGGTAACAGATTTTATACCCAGCCAGAAACAACAACGTCTATATCAAAAACAACTTCCTGATTCAGACAGCTTAAATAACAATTTGAAAATGGCTTTAGCCAACCTTCCCTTTAAACAAGAATTTTTCAAACCTTTTATTGACGATATAGAAAAAAGCAAAAAATTAAATCCACTTGATGTGAAAAGTGTATTGGCCACACCTATAGGGAAACATCTGCAACAAGATTTATTTTTCAAAAATAATGAATGGGTTTCGATTATCCGTCTCACTGGTGTTAAAAGTGAATCCGCACTAACTGATTGGTTGGCTTTACAAACAGATGTCCAGCCTTATTATCTCAATTTAAGACAAGCCACTTCTTCACTAATGTCTGATTATCAGGAAACTGCATTATATCGATTATTGCTCGGTTCATTTGTCATTGGTTTAATTTTGCTCACTGTTCGTTCTCGCCTTCGTGCTGGAATTATTTTATTGCCGATTATTCTGGCGGTTCTACTCAGTATTAGTATTCATGTTCTACTGGGAACTCAACTCACCTTATTCCATATTTTAGCTTTACTATTAATTGTGGGTATCGGGCTTGATTACAGCTTATTCTTCGATCGCAACTGGATTTCAACTGAAGATTACCACCAAAGATTACACGGTATTTTCATCAGCGCCTCCTCAACCTTAATCTCTTTCGGTATACTTGGATTCTCTGACATTCCGGTATTATCCGCTCTAGGGCAAACTGTCACATTCGGCGTACTGGGCTGTTTTGTATTAACATTAGTATTTAATATAAAAAACTACGAAAAAGCCTAAACATTATATAATTATGTCAATTTCTCCTCTAAGCATATCTGCAAGTAGCATGGTCAATGCACTTGGACGTGGCAAAGAAGCCACACTGACTGCATTGCAACAAAAGCGCTCAGGCCTTCAACCTTCTCAAGGTCTGGATTTTTCTACCTGGCTAGGTCGGGTACATGACGTTGATGATTATGCACTGGAGGCTTCACTTATAAGATTCCGCTGCCGAAATAACCAGCTTGCCAAACTGGCTCTCGATACCGATAACTTTCGTGATGCTATTAATAAAGCCAAAGATAAATACGGTGCACATCGAATTGGTGTTTTTCTTGGCAGTAGCACCTCTGGTTCAGAAGAGACAGAAAAGGCGTATCAAAATCGCAACGCAAAAGGCGAGTTACCCACTGATTATGATTATATGCATACCCATAACTTCACCTCATTGCTTGACTATACCCAGCAGTCATTAGGACTCACTGGGGTCGGACAAGTTATATCCACCGCTTGTTCATCAAGCGCTAAGGTTTTTGCCGCGGCTCATCGTCATATTGATGCGGGATTTTGTGATGCTGCTATCGTAGGTGGAGTTGATACTCTGACCCAAATATCTCTATACGGCTTTAATTCCTTACAATTAACCTCAGCTAACCCTTGTCGCCCCTGTGATGAAAATAGAGACGGCATTAGTATTGGTGAAGCAGCGGGATTTGCACTGCTTGAAGCCACAACCGGAACAACTTCAAATGTTGTATTAAAAGGTTATGGTGAAAGTAGTGATGCCTACCATATGTCTACCCCTCATCCTGAAGGCCGGGGTGCCGCAAGTGCAATGCAAAAAGCATTAGATAGCGCCTCCATAAAAGCCGATGAGATTGATTACGTTAATTTACACGGTACTGCGACGCCATCAAATGATGCTGCTGAAGGCAAGGCTATCTTAAGTGTCTTTGGTACGCATACCCCTTGCAGCTCAACTAAAGGCTGGACTGGGCACACTTTAGGGGCAGCTGGTATTACAGAAGCATTAATATGTATGCTTATCCTGGAAAACCAGTTTCTACCTACGAACTTAAATTTACAAAAAGCCGACCCTTCATTGAGCATTCAAGTTTTATCAGAAAACACAAAGCCAGAAAAAATGATTAAACATGTCATCAGTAATTCATTTGGTTTTGGTGGCAGCAATTGTAGTTTGATTTTAGGTTTGCAGTAATGAGTATTGAAATGAAACCTGTTTATATTAATACTCTCAGTATTGCAGCTCCCGGTCTTGTTGGACTAGAGCAAGCCATACCGGTACTAACGGGTAAGACTCAATGGCAGACGTCAGAATTTCCTAAGCTGGTACCGCAATTGTTACCCGCAAATGAACGTCGTCGAATCACCAGCTATATTAAATTAGCGTTACATGTTGCTGATGAAGCTAATATTCCAGGTAAAGCTCTTCCGGCAATTTTCGCCTCGTCTAATGGTGATTTTTATATTACTGATCATATTTGTAATACCCTTACCATGGATCCAAAACATATATCTCCGACACAATTTCATAACTCCGTGCATAATGCGCCATCAGGTTACTGGGCCATTGCGGCAAAATCTCCTGCCGCCTCAACCAGTATTTCTACCGGAAATATGACCTTCAGCAGCGGTTTATTGGAGGCTGTAACTCAAGTCTTGTGTCAGAAAGAAGATGTTTTATTTGTTGCGTATGATTACCCTGCTACTGCTCCACTTGATAATTATAGTGATGTTAGCGAACCTTTTGCTACAGCTTTTGTTTTGAGTTTAAATAAGACTGATAACAGTTTTGCTAATATTAAGCTCAGTATTAGCCATGATGCTAAAGAAAAAAGCCGTTGCATTAATGACTCATTAAATACATTACAAGACAGCAACCCGATAGCAGAAAGCTTACCGTTACTTGAAGCATTATGCTTAAAAAAATCAAACACGCTTTATTTGCCTCATCTTAATAATTCAAAATTAAAAGTTGAAATCGCACAATGATAAAGCATGATGAGTTATGTAGTTTAATTCCCCATAGCTTTGACATGTGTTTGCTTGAACGCGTTGATTTCTGGGATAAAGACAAAATAGTTTGTTATAGCAACTCACACCTTTCAGATACAAACCCTTTACGACGTAAAGAAAACTTATCTTCTGTTCATTTACTTGAATATGCTGCACAGGCTATGGCTGTTCATGGCGGTTTACATGATCGCGAACAAGGCGTGCAAATGACCGAAGGTTACCTGGCTGCTCTTCGCGATGTGAGTATAAATTTATGTCAAATTAACGAATTACAATCTGAACTACGAATAGAAGCTACTCAAATTTTGTCCCAGGGTGGCAATATGATTTATGCATTCTCTGTATCATCAGCAGAAGCAGAGCTAACCTCAGGTCGTGCAACCGTGGTTGCTATTTCTCACAACAACTAACTTATAGAAATTGACATGACAACTAAAATGAAACGTGCACTTGTTACTGGCGGCAGTGGTGATATTGGAGAAGCTATTTGTCTGGCATTAGCTGCTTCCGGCTTACATGTCATTGTTCATGCTAATCAAAATATTACAAAAGCAGATAACGTTGTTGAAAAAATTAAGTCGACTGGTGACAGTGCAGAATCAATCAGTTTTGATATAACCAATCAAACTATCACTCAGCAAGCCATAGAAAAATTACTCGAACAAGGGCCCATACAGGTACTCGTTAATAATGCAGGGATTCATCAAGATGCCATACTTGCAGGCATGAAACCTGAACAATGGAACCAGGTTATCGATGTTAATCTTAATGGTTTTTTCAATGTCACACAGCCTTTGTTACTCCCAATGATGCAAACACGATGGGGGCGAATTATTAATTTATCTTCAATTGCAGGTGTTATGGGTAATCGTGGCCAGGCCAACTATGCTGCTGCAAAAGCCGGGATTATTGGTGCAACGAAATCATTGGCAATAGAAATGGCATCTCGTGGTATCACAGTGAATGCGATTGCACCGGGTATCATCGCAGGAAGTATGACCGATAAAACTTTTGATAAAAGTAAAATTAAACAACTTGTCCCCATGAATCGCGCGGGAACACCTGAAGAAGTCGCTTCGCTGGTTAATTTTCTGGCATCAGATGCCGCCAGTTATATTTCCAGTCAGGTAATCAGTATTAATGGGGCTATGTCTTAAGTTTAGATAAACTTAACCTACCCGCTTTATAATTCTATGATTATTGGTTAAATGGGCATAATAATGTCCACTGAGATACCAGTGTACATGTAGCGCTTCAATAAGAAGTTTAAATATTGAGACAGGGGTAACATTCAATTTATCTTCTGCTGCACAAAGAACAACTTGAAGCCCAAATCCTTCTGCCATTTGTTTTGCACGTGCCAGATGATATCGATTAGTCACTATAACAATTTTTTTATCTTTTTCTTTTAACAAAGCAATAGCATTCTTAATGTTTTCCAGAGTATTAATCGAAGCTTCTTCTAAATTTATACGTGACGACTCAATATTATTTTTTAAAAGAATTTTTTTTCCTGCAAACGCCTCACTAATTTTTGCTTTGCCCGTTTGACCACCTAATATTATTGCTTGAGATTGTTCATCACCTTTTAAAATCTCGCTGACCCGGTTTAAACGCGAGATGTATTCTTTATCAGGTTTTTCTCTAACCAGTTTTTTTCCTAAAACACACACCACTACATTATCACTACATTTATGTGATGTTTTATTTGCCGTTGTAATTATTTTTTTTAAGCAGATTAAGTAAGATATTCCAGCTGTTGCAATCATTATCACTGCTGACAAAATCAACATACTATAACCGTCTACATCTATTTTATTTTTATGCTTTGCTAACATTATTTTTTTTAACATCTGGCTTTGTAACATCCCTGGGCCGAATGCATGAATGGTATAATCCAGACAGAAAAAACCATCGTGTATGTAGAGATTTCCAGACCATTTTAGTAATCAATATTATGTCATGCACGCCACGAAAATGGCTGGGACGTGCACCTTTTTTATACACTGCAGGTATTTTTACAGGATGACTATAAACGCCAAGTTGAGCCGCTTTAATGAGTATCTCACTTTCAAATACAAAGCTATGTTCTGTTGAGATCGATAAGTTATCAAACAATGCCTTTGGATATAATCGAAAGCCTGATTGACTGTCCGCAATCGGATAACCTGCAGCCCAGGCAATCCAAAAATTTGCGAATTTATTTGCATAGTAACGTTTTGCAGGTATGACAGATTTATCAGCTAAACGTGCACCAATAATAATATCTTTTGGATACACTTTTGCTTTATTTAACAGTAAGGGAATATCTTCCGCTGAATGCTGTCCGTCACCATCAATCGTAATAATAGCATCAACATCCAATTCGATTGCTGCCATAAAACCATCCCACAAACTTGCTGCCTTACCTTTATTTACTTTATGCTTGATAAGCGTTATCGGTAATGCATCAAGTTCTTCAACTGTTTTATCAACAGAACCGTCATCAACGACAATGACTTTTTCACACTGATTTAATGCTGCCTGTGCAACATCACGAATCGTGGCTTCTTCATTGTATGCAGGAATAACAATTGCGAAATTGTTATTATTTTTTTCCTGTTGCATGCTGATCTCGATATAATATTGATAATTATTTAAATATATTGTATATATTTAAACAGCATATTGAAATATTACTAACTTAAGGGATGATTATACAATGAACAAATTATTAAGAATATCTGTTATTACGCTAACAGCCGCACTTTTTTTCTTAGCTGGCTGCCGAGCATCCCCAGTCTATAATGTAGAAAATGCCCCAATTCAAATCAGTTCAAATCATAGCTCAAAAGACATTACAAAAGCTATTCAGCGAGCAGGTATTGCACTAGGTTGGCAAATGAAAGCTAAAAAGCCAGGGCATATCGTTGGGACATTATATTTGCGTACATTTGTTGCAGTAGTTGATATTCGCTATACGCCTAAATCATACAGCATTACGTATAAATCAAGTTCTGGCTTAAATTATGATGGTACTAATATTCATAAAAATTATAATGGCTGGGTTCAAAACTTAGATCGACGTATACAAGGACAATTATCGGCTCTTTAGTATTCTGGAATTTTTCGTGAAATTAGAAACGATTGCAAAAAAAGGCAGATAATTTCTGCCTTTTTTATTTTAATAAGACTACATTTAAATTATTTATGTAACACCAGATTAATCATTTTTTTCAAATAAATATCGAATCTGTCGAAGCGAATCATTAATGCTAAAAGAAACCTTTTTTGAAAGCACATCTAATAATACAATCGCATTAACTGCAGCATCTCGTTTTATTGCACTACGAATCCGCTCAGCAATAAATTGATTTAAATTCTGTAACTCTTTATATTGCTCCCGAAGTTTTTCTAATGACTCTTTGTTAGTCATATTTTTATCATCATCAATATAATTTTTTAGAAGTGTTGCTGATACAGCTCTAAATATTGTTTCTTCCTGCGTAGCAAGTGGAAGATGAAAACGAGCTAACGGTCTTAAAAATTTCATTTTAGGACAAGCACTACTACTCATTAATAACCCTAACAATGAACTTATTGCACGTTGTAAACTTGCATGAACACGAACCTCACGTTCCGCTGAAGTTATTATTACATCAACTTCAGCATAAGACTTGAGATCTTTGCACCAGTATATAATCGGCACTAAATTTACTGTAAGCGGGCAATAAAGATAATCTTCACTGGTTAAAGGACAGGATTTACATTGATGAAATTCAAGCTGTGCCCAGTCCGGGTAATGATTTTCACTTAATAATTTTGATTCTAAACTTTGCCTGTCAAAATCAACCATGAACTGTTTTTGCGTTCCATCTGAAAAATCAAATTGATATTTGTAAAAAATTGTATTCAATGGAAATGTTCTCTCTTAAAGATACCTTAGATATTGACTATACAAGTCCTTTAAGAAAAGATTTAGATATGCAACGATCTTTAACAAATAAAACGGATATCTGTGAACCTCATCATATCAATAGTTTGATGTACTTCACAAACTCGCTGTGTGCATTAATTAGCAGCTTGACAATTATTCCGTCCATTTTCTTTTGCTTTATACAAGGCGTTATCTGCACGAACAAATATTGCTTCACCTTGCTCAGCGTTTTTAATTTCTGCAAAACCACAGGAAATGGTTACTTTTACAGCTTCTTCACGAAAATGAAAATTACTTGTCGCTATCAGTTCTCTTAATTTATCTGTTAATAGCTGCGCTCCTTTTAAATCTGTACCTGGTAATATAGATACAAATTCCTCGCCTCCATATCGGGCAATAAAATCAGTTTCGCGCATATTCTTATTTAATATCGAAGCAACTAATTTCAAAACCTGATCACCTGCAGCATGACCATACTTATCATTTACTTTTTTGAAAAAATCGATATCCCAGACTACAAGCACAAAAGGAGCTTGCCTGCGCCGATAATTAGCCAGCTCAAGGCTTAATCTTTCATCGTAGGCTAATCTATTCGGGATATCAGTTAATACGTCGCGTAACGTCTGCCTACGTTCTTTTTCTATTTGCTCTTTTAATTCTTCAGCTTCACTTTCCATTTCTTTAACTTGTTTTTTTAATTGCTCAATAACAGAAACGGCTTCTTTATTTTTTTCACCCTCTTTTAAAATAAAACTATCAACATGGTTTCGTAACATAATAACGCGAGACTGAATGGATGTTTTTAATTCATCAAGATTATTAATATTGTTTATTCCTTCTTCCATGGTATTCATTTCTACTTTCATGCCATCCGTCATTTCCTTTCCATGCAAATGTGTCAACTCTCTAATTTTGGCGGTTTCTCTTATATCCTTATCCAGTTCATGTAAGCGATCTGTTAATTGTTTTAAAAAATCTTCTATTTCTTTCTTTTCTTGCTTGATTCGTTTAAGAATATCGGAAGTAATCCCAACGGTTTTATCCAGAGATGATAAAAATACATTCTCATCTGCAGATTGACTTAATTGTCGCTTTATTAAATTTGCTTCTACTTGTAAATCCGGTGGTAAAACCATCTTTTCCAGTAGTGAAATTAAACTCTCAATTACATTTTCTAAATCCAGTTCAACTTTAGAAATTGTAATTTGCGCAGATGTTTCTGTCCGAACATCCTTTTCTTTTTTATTAATCAACGATGATAAAAATCTTTTTTCTTTATTTTTTTCTGCTATTGACAATCCATTTACAAGTAACTTTGCTAAATCATTTATTAAAGGAGAAATTTCCTTAGTTGTTGATGTTTTAGAAATTTTCCCTGAAATTTTAGAAAGTTTACTTTCTATTTTTCCTGCCGGTTTTATTTTATTTATTAAATCAATAAGTAGATTTTTCGATTCTCTTTTTTTATTCTCACGTATTGCATCCAAACCAAGAATACTATCAGCCACTTCGTCGATTGCTTTTTTTAATTTATTTGCAGCAACACCTTTATTAATCGCGTCACGCAAAACACTTAATTGTTGGTTCAGTTTTAATGAGGATGTATCTGCAGCATTGGTTAAATGTGTTATTAACGCACGTAAGTTTTTTTCACTGTCCTGCCATTGTTGCTCTTTTATTTCGAGTTCTTCTAAGTTAGACAAGTACTTTTCTTTCCACTTATCATTTTGATCGTGATCAACATCTATATATTTATTACCTGCCACTATTTTATGCCACTTCTATAGATTCGGTAATTAACGGTTTATGTTCAATCTCCAATGTTTCAGGAAGCATTATTTCCATCATAATTGGCAGATGATCAGAACAAACATGTTTTAATGATCTTGCCTTTATCACTTCAAGCTCTGTTGTCACTAATATATGGTCAATGTGATGTTGTGGCCGCCAACTTGGAAAAGTATGTACCTCTTCAAGTGGTTCATGTAATTTTGTTTCGCTGAATAAATGTCGCATTTCATTACTATCAACTTTACAATTTAAGTCTCCCATGACAATGGCATGTTCATATTTATTTACATGTTCGCTAATCATTGCAAGCTGTCTCATTCGTGCTCGCTTACTTAAAGCAAGGTGCAAAATAAATACGGCTAATGTTTCTTTTTGATTACCATACTTCGCAAGAATAGCTTGACGCCCCGGAATTAAACCAGGCAAGCGAATATTTTCAATTTCATACGGTCGTGGACGACTGAGTAGCCCATTGCTATGTTGTGCGATATGACCAAGATTACGATTGACTTGATGATACCAGTGAGGGAAACGAGCTCGATCAGATAAATACTCTGTGAGATTAATATAATTACTCCGCAGGCTGCCAGCATCTGTTTCCTGCAGCCCTACAATGTCATACATTTCCAGAAAACTAATGGTGTCATCCAGATTGCTTAATCGTTGTGTATGCGGAATAAAATGTTTCCAGCTACCTGTTATATATTGACTCGCACGACTCGTTTTTATTCCAACCTGAAGGTTGTAACTTAAAATTTTTAATATTCTGCTTTTATCTAAATTGGACAAACCATTTCACCTAACTTACCAGTGAGTTTTAAGTTTTCGCTATAGTCCACCGGGCAATCAATTATACTTACTGTTTTATCTGCTAATGCTTTTTTTAATGTTGGTAATAACTCTTCACCTTTGTTAATGCGGTAACCCGTCGCACCAAAAGATTCAGCATATTTCACAAAATCCGGATTATTAAAATCAATATTTGACTTACGGCCAAACTGATTCATTTGTTTCCATTCTATCAGTCCATACGCTGAATCATTCCAGATCAAAATAACAATCGGTGTTTTCATGCGCAACGCGGTTTCTATTTCCTGTGAGTTCATCATAAAACCAGCATCACCCGTGACTGCAACAATGCCACGGTCGGGAAATGCGAGCTTGGCACCAATTGCTCCAGGCACCGCGATACCCATACTGGCAAAACCATTTGAAATAATGCACGTATTTGGAAATTCACAGCGAAACATCCGTGACATCCACATTTTATGTGCACCCACATCAGAAATAGCAATATCTTCCATATCCATCGCGGTACGTAAGTCCCAAATTATTTTTTGCGGCTTCATTGGTACAGCATTATCATCTTTATGTTGATTCATATCTTCAATCAATGCTTCACGTAATGCGCGCATATGATTACTTGTGCTTGGTGTTGCTAAATTCATAATACGTAGTAATGAATGCTTAATATCGCCCACCACCCCACAATTCACCGGGTAATACGCATCTACTTCAGCTGGAGATTGATCAATATGAATAATTATTCGATCTTTTGTCGGGTGCCAAAGATAAGGGTGATATTCAACCAAATCATAGCCGATACATATAATGACATCGGCTTTACTAAAACCACAGCTCACATAATCATTTGCCTGTAAGCCTGCACTACCTAACGCCATTTCATGTTTAAAAGGGATAACGCCTTTTGCCATAAACGTATTTGCGACGGGGATACGTAATTCTTCCGCAAAAATATCGAGTTGTTTCCATGCTTTACCACGCACAACTCCATTTCCCGCAAGTATGATTGGGTTTTTAGCATTCGATATAATTTCGGCTGCACGATCAACCCGTTCTCCTGGTGGTTCAGGAGTATGTGCATGTTTAACAGGCAAAGGCTCATCATCGATTTCCATTTCTGCAATATTTTCAGGAAACTCAATAAAACAAGCGCCGGTTTTTTCAGTTTGAGCAACTTTAAACGCTTTACGCACAACTTCAGAAATAATATCGGGTGATAATAAGCGTGAGGAGTATTTAGTGATAGGCTGGAACATTTGTTCCAAATCTAAAACCTGGTGTGACTCTTTATGTAAACGGTGAGTGCTTGCCTGCCCAGCAATGGCAATCACCGGCGCATGATCCATATTGGCATCGGCCACACCGGTTATCAGATTCGTCGCACCCGGCCCCAGTGTCGCCAGACAAACGCCGGCACGCCCAGTTAAACGACCATACACGTCTGCCATAAATGCCGCACCCTGCTCATGTCGCACAGTGATAAATTGTATTGATGAATCAAGCAGTGCATCCATCATATCCAGATTTTCTTCACCCGGAATGCCGAAGATGTATTCAACACCTTCATTTTCTAAGCACTTTACAAATAGTTCTGCCGCTTTCATTAATAATTCCTTTTGCCTGATAATTTTATCGGCAATGCCATTTCTAAACTTAATTCAAAATGTTATTTTTTTGTTTCTTTTTTAACTAAGAAATTCAGCACTTTAATCATTCCTTTACGCCCACCAGCCATCGGCCCATCGGTCCGGTATTTGCCATTAACGATTAAAGTAGGCACTCCATCTAATTGATAACGTTTCGATAATGAAACGGCTCGATTAACTTTAGTATTTACCGCAAAAGAGTCAAAAGTATTGTTAAAATCTTCGGCTGAAATTCCAAAGCGGGCAAATATTTTCTCTATATCTTTTTTCTTATGTAAATGCTTATTCTTTTTATGAATTTCATCAAACATTGCCTCATGAAACTCTACTTTTCCATTATCAAAAAGCCCTAATGTTTTAGCTGTATAAAAAGCACGTGCATGCAGTGCCCAGGTTGGATTAAACACTGCGGGTACACGATAAAAAACGACATTATCGGGTTTATTTGCTAACCACTCTTTCAAGTGAGGCTCAAAATGGAAGCAATGCG
>Ga0224501_10003754_pt1 | contig 11973 bp, 8 predicted proteins | sample SF_Oct11_sed_USG_4_FD_169105 | JGI IMG/M metagenome (GOLD analysis project Ga0224501, IMG submission 169105) | Sediment microbial communities from San Francisco Bay, California, United States - SF_Oct11_sed_USGS_8_1 | ecosystem: Environmental > Aquatic > Marine > Sediment | place: USA... | reverse complement strand
GATGGCCCGGGCGATGAGCTCCTTGCCGGTGCCGCTTTCCCCGCAGATGAGGACGGTGGTATTGGTGGGAGCAATCTGTTCGATGAGGCGGTATAAGGCGACCATCTTCTTGTTCTTTCCGACGATGCTGTCGAAGTACTGCCTCTCCCGCAGCTGGAGCTCTTTCTTGAGGTAGATGTTTTCCTCCTTAAGCCGCTTTTTCTCCAGAGCTTTCTCAATTATTATCTTGATCTCGTCTACATTGAAGGGCTTGCTGATGTAGTCGTAGGCTCCGAGCTTAAGAGCCTGGATGGCGGTCTCAGTAGAAGCGTAAGCGGTTATCATGATGACGATGGTCTCCGGGGAGACCTGGCGGATGTATTCCAGCAGCTCAATCCCGTTGATTTCCGGCATCTTGATGTCGGCGACGACCAGGTCGACGAGGTCGGTTTCAATGAGATGCTTGGCTTCGGTGCCGTCGCTGGCGATAGATACCGTGTATCCCTCTTTCTCTAACATTATGGACAGAAAATCGCGCATACTCTTCTCATCATCTACCACCATAATTCTCTCCACGGGTATGAACCTCCTCTCTTATCTTATATGCGGTTTTTTTGATGCTCGGCCTGTTTGATCCCTTCTCCGCCAACGGGAGGGAGATGGATGAGGACTTCCGTCCCCTTCTCTGTTCCCCTCTTCACCTCAATTCTTCCCTGATGGTTTTTTATAATTCTATAAACGATAGCCATTCCTAAGCCTGTTCCCCGCTTGAAAGAACTGCTGAAGGGCTGAAAGAGCCGCTCCATAGCCTTATCCGAGATTCCTATCCCCTCGTCCTTGAAGGAGATAGTCAGCCCCCCCTTTTTATTAGCCCCCAGCTCTATTATAAGGTCCCCGCCATCGGGCATCGCCTTCAGGGAATTGGTAGCCAGATTCCAGAAGACCTGCTTCATCTGATTGGGGTCACAAAGGTAGGTAAGCCTGGGGTCGGAGCTTTGGGGGATAATGTGGTGGTCGGGTCTCCGCTCTTCGCTGTTGTTGAGAAGGGTTACGGTCTCCTCAAGGAGGCGCCAGATGTTGGTGGGAACCGGCTGGTGAGGGGCAGGTCTGGCATATTGCAAAAAGTTGCTTATTATGAGGTTCAATCTCTCGGATTCCTTAATGATGATATCCATAAGGCGCTGCTGTTCCGGGGAGAGGAGCGGGTTTCTGTTCAGCATCTGCACTGAGCCGCTCATCGCTGCCAGGGGATTCCTTATCTCATGGGCAATCCCTGCCGCCATCTCCCCGATGGCAGCCATACGCTCCTTTATCTTTACCTCATCCTCCAGCCGCTTGAGCTCGGTAAGGTCTTGAAAGATAAATATGTATCCAGTATCTTTATTTCCGTTCATCATCAGGCGGGTGGCGCTTATCCCTATAAACAGCTTCTTCCCGGTGCGGTGGTTGAAATATCGGTCAAACCGGTACACCCTTTTTTTAGCCAGCTTATCCTTAACCTCCTCCAGGTCGTCCTGACTCCCATTAAACAACTCGAAGAAGTTCTTACCTCTGACCATGCTGCAGGAGTAGCCAGTAATATGCTCGGCTGACTTATTGAGCAAGATTACCTTCCCCTTCAGGTCGGTAGTGATGAGACCGCTGCTCATACAGTCTATAATGTGCTGATTGAACGCCTTCAGGCCAACAAAATCTTTGCTCTTCTTCTCCAGTCTGAACTTGAAGACCTCGAGGTTCTCCGACAAATAGCTGCTCAACAGGGCGATGGTAAAGAAGCCGAACAGGTTGAGAAACACATTGTAGTAAATCTCCCTTCGCGAGAATTGAGCGAGGTCAAAAGGGCCGGGGAAAATCTGGTAATACATAAGAAAAATCAGAGAGCAGTAAAGGATACCGCTCAGGGAAGCCATTAACACAGCCCCCCGGCGAAACAGGATGATGCTGGCTGATATGATGGAGATCAGATAGAGGAAACTGAAGGAGCTTTTCACACCTCCAGTCAGGTACACCAGGAAGGATATGATCAGAAGGTCGCCTACTATTTGAAGATAGGCAGCCAGGAAGCTCTCCTTAATGTAATTGAAGAAAAGGGCGTAGATTATGCTAAGGAAATAGGTAAGCCCGATGATGTAATAGAGGGGATTAAAGGGGAGGAACTCCTCCTGATAGATTATCTGAATGGCAATAGCTATCCCCAGGAGGGTGGTAATTATCACCACTCTTAGACCCATCAACCACAGGAGCTTCCTCTCCAGAGATATGCTTTTCCCCTTTTTGTTCACCTGCTCACCTTTTAAAATAAAAATATCCAGAAAAGAAGCTTTTTCTTTTTATTATACCACCTCTCCCCTGTGATGGAAAGACAATCCCATCCCCTTAGGTCTCATCCGCCAAGAGGAAATTGCTTTTAGGTTATCTTGCCCAGGAGGCTGAAAATCGGCATATAGAGGGAGACCACAATGCTCCCGATGGTAACCCCCAGGAAGAGTACCATTGCTGGCTCCAATAAGGACAGCAGGTTGGCGACCGAATTGTCCACCTCTTCCTCGTAGAAATCCGCCACCTTGGTTACCATGTTATCCAGCTCCCCTGTATGCTCCCCTACGGCTATCATCTGGGTCACCATAGGGGGAAAGAGTTCAGTCTCTTTTAGGGGTTCGGCGATGGTCTTCCCCTGCTCGATGCTCTTCCTGCTCCTGAGGATGGCATCCTCAAGAATGGAATTACCAGCGGTCTTGGCAGTGATCTCCATGGAATCCAGAATGGGCACCCCGCTGCTGATGAGGGTCCCCAGGGTGCGGCAGAATCGGGCAATGCCTATCTTTTTAATAAGCATCCCCATAACAGGTATCTTCAGCATTATCCTGTCGATGACCCTTCGTCCGTTGTAGGTGCCGTGATAGTACCTCAGCGTGATGGCCAGCAAAGCCAGAGCGATAATGATGAAAATAATGTAGTTCCCCAAAAAGTTGCTCGCCTGTATCAGAATACGCGTAGGCAGAGGAAGTTGTGCACCCAGACTACTGAACAGAGCGCCAAAAACGGGGATGACCTTCCACAGAATAATGATGAGCACTAAAATCGCCACCGAGATGACTACCGAGGGATAGATCATTGCCGACTTTATCGCCCGTTTGAGCTTGATGGCCTTCTCCAGATGGACAGAGAGCCTCTGCAAGATGGTATCCATAATACCACCCGACTCCCCCGCTGCTACCATGTTGCAGAACAGCTCGCTGAAGACCCGGGGGTGGTTTCTCAGGGCATCTGTCAGAGATAACCCGGATTCCACATCCTGGCGCACATGGAAGAGAACTTTCTGGAAGGCCTTGTTGTCCTGCTGCATCCCGAGGATCTCAAGGGCCTGGTTCAGGGGGAGTCCGGCATCAATCATAAAAGCGAGCTGACGGGCAAAAACTGCCAGCTCCTTCTGCTTAACCCCTCCTCTTAGCTTGGGCAGGGCAATCTCCCTGCCCTTCTCTTTGATGCTGACTACCATGATCTGCTGGCGCCGCAGGTTTATTATCGCCTGGCTCTTGCTGCCTGCTACCATCATCCCTTCCTGAAGACGCCCCGTGCGGCTGCGACCCTTCCAAGAATAGGTTGCCATTTCTGTGCTCCTTTCTCCCTACGGGAGCAGTTATTTAATTGTTCTCAATCTCTCCTTGCTCGTTTCCATCTCTCCGCTAACCACCCCTACCCCACGGTCGATAAGTTCCTGCAACTCCTCAGGATTAGATGTAGCAGCCATGGCGGTCTGCAGGGTGATCATCCTTCGGAAATGGAGGGTGGCTAAAGACTGGTTGAAGGTCTGCATCCCGTACTTAATCTGCCCTGTCTGCATGGTGGCATAGATTTGATGGACCTTATCCTCTCGAATCAGGTTCCGAATAGCAGAGTTGGGTATCAATATCTCCAAAGCCAGAACCCTCCCTTTGCCGCCGGCTTTGGGGAGCAGAGCCTGACACAAGATACCCTCCAGAACAAAGGAAAGCTGCGCCCTCACCTGCCCCTGCTGGTGAGAGGGGAAAACATCGACGATACGATTTATGGTCTGCGCGGCTGAGTTGGTATGAAGGGTGGCGAAGGTGAGGTGCCCGGTTTCGGCAATGCGGAGCGCCGACTCTATGGTCTCCAGGTCCCTCATCTCCCCGATAAGGACGATATCGGGGTCCTGCCTCAGAACCGACCTCAGAGCGTTGGGGAAGGAGTGGGTGTCGGAGTGAAGCTCTCGCTGATTGATAATCGCTTTCTTATGCTGGTGGAGATATTCAATAGGGTCTTCAATAGTGACAATGTGAGAGTGCCTCTCATCATTGATGAAATCGATCATTGCTGCCAGGGTGGTCGATTTACCGCAGCCAGTGGGTCCGGTCACCAGAACAAGACCTCGCGGTTTCCGACATATATTGGTTGCCATACGGGGCAGACCGAGGGACGCAAAATCCATAATCTTCCAGGGAATAGCCCTGAAAGCAGCCGAAACAGCTCCTCGCTGGTTGAATACATTGCAGCGAAATCTCGCCAGTCCCTTGATGCCAAAAGACAGGTCAATCTCCAGATTCTCCTCAAAGTAGCGCTTCTGGGTGTCAGTGAGTATGCTGTAAGCTAAGCGCTTGGTCTCCGCCGGAGTCAGGGGAGGGAGATTGAGGGCTCTCAACTCTCCATCAATTCTTATCTGAGCCGGAGAATTGGTAGTGATATGGAGGTCGGTTCCCCCTTCTTCCACCATAATTTTTAGTAATTGATGCAGGTCCATTCATATATCCTCCATCGCATAAGAGATAAGTATTGCTAAGCCTCTCTCTACCAGGGCCTGAGGCGAGAGCCCCTATTTGTTCTATTTGACGGTCTCTCTTAATACCTCCTCAACAGTAGTAATTCCTTGGCGAATCTTATAAAGCCCGCTCTCTCTGAGGGTTATCATCCCTTCTTCTAAAGCTTTATGTTTCATATCCAGGGTGGAAGCCCCCTGGAGGATCATTTCCTGAATAGCGACGGTCATATCTATGACCTCAAAAAGCCCTATCCTCCCTTTGTATCCGGTATTAGTGCATCTCGAGCACCCTTCACCTCGGTAGATTTTGAGTTGGGAAGCCTCATCGGACGAGAAACCTATATCTATCAGGGCTTCGGCAGGTACTTTTATCTCCTTCTTGCATTCGGTACAGATCCGTCTTACCAACCTCTGGGCACATATAAGGAGCACCGAAGAGGAGACCAGGAAGGGCTCAATCCCCATGTTCATTAGTCGGGTAATGGAGCTGGGAGCATCGTTAGTATGAAGGGTGCTTAACACAAGGTGCCCTGTGAGGGCTGCTTTTATGGCCACCTCGGCAGTCTCAAAGTCCCTTATCTCACCCACCATGATTATATTGGGGTCCTGTCGGAGAAACGACCTCAGGGCGGTGGCAAAGTTCAGCCCAATCCGTTCCTTCATCTGAACCTGGTTAATACCCATCAGGTTGAATTCCACCGGGTCTTCAGCGGTAAGGATATTGGTATCAGCAATGTTGAGCTTGCCCAGAGCAGAGTAGAGGGTGTTGGTCTTGCCACTACCTGTTGGCCCGGTAACCAGTATCATTCCATAAGGATTCTGAATAGCCTTTTCAAACTTTTCCAGGGAGTCGGACTCGAAGCCGAGCTTGGTCATATCAAACATCAGCTGGTCCCGGTCAAGCAGCCGCATTACCACTTTCTCACCATAAAGGGTGGGGAGGACCGACACCCTCAAATCAAGCTCCTTTATGCCGCTAGTGGTCTTTATCTTGAGGAGAATCCTCCCATCCTGAGGGAGCCTTTTCTCCGATATATCCAGCTGAGAGAGAATCTTGACCCGGGAGGTAATGGCATTCTTGAACTTCAGAGGGAGCTTCATCATCTCATAAAGAATCCCGTCTATCCTAAAGCGGACGCGGAAATTCTTCTCATAAGGCTCAATATGAATATCGCTGGCTCCCCTCTTGACCGCTTCGCTAAGTACAAGATTGACCAGCTTCACCACGGGAGCTTCTCCCGAGGCCTTCTCCAGCTCGTCTATGTCAATCTCCTCGTCCTCGCCCCTTATCTCGATAGAACCATCATCCACCCCGTTTAGGTCCCCGATGACCTCCTTCAACTTTTCATCATACGCCGTCCCATAATATCGCTCAATAGCTTCCCTGACCGAACTCTCCAGGGCGATTAGTGGTTCGATATTTAAGCCGGTCATAAACTTGATATCATCCAAGGAGTAGACATTGGTGGGGTCGACCATGGCCACCTTAAGGGTAGAACCGGTCCGCTCGATGGGAATAAGCTCGTATTTCAGACAGATGTCCGAAGGGATTAGATTGATGACACTGGGTTCAATCTCGCAGCCGTTAAGGTCAACAAAGGGAATCCCATACTGCTCGCTCAAGAGGTTCGCAATGGTATCTTCCTCAACATGTCCCAGCTTCACCAGCAACCCTCCCAGCTTTCCCCCACCACGCCTCTGGGACTCTAGGGCTTGCCTCAGCTGATCCATAGTGATAATCCCCGCAGAGACTAACAGTTGCCCTATTTTGACCGTCATAACAAATACCTATAAAGCAGATAGGTCTAAAATTTTTACCATAATATAACAATTATTGTCATTTGTCAAGATAAATTTGCTATAAAATGGCCTAACTGACAAATATTTGTAGTTTTGGGTCCCAAAAAGGGGCTAAAACCTCATTTAACCAATTGACATGGGTCGATTACTGGGTTATTATTTAAGATAGAACCTGTGGAGTTTACTTGCGCGCTGGTAGATTTATAGGAGCAAAAAGCTGTGAGGTACAATCATGGGGACGGAATGCTTCTTTTAAGAAATAAGCTATACTCAGTCTTTTTTTCCAAGAAGGAGGAACGATGGGTTATTTCATAGGAGGAAGTCCCTATGCTATGGCTAATCAGCTGAAGGATGGGTATATTCTTCTAAACAGAGTTATCCTGAAAAAGTACTCCTTGAGCGACCTTCAGGCTTTGAAATCGGAATTGGAGAAGCTCCTGAGGGAGATACGTGCTCAACAGCCCCCCTTAGAAGATATCAAATCTATAAAACTACGGAATCGGAGGATGCAAAAGCTAAGCTCCTCCCTTTCGATGATTGAAAGCCATTGCGCCCAGCGCCGCAAGCTATAAGTACCAGGGATGACTTTCTCAGAAAAGGCTTTAGCATCATCTTTCACTCCCTCATCTCTATGCGATTTAGCAAATCTCGGAGAAATGCACTCATCTTCTAAATATTTTTAATAAACCTCTTTACTTTTTGCAATACTTATGGTAGAAATATTTTGTTATTAGATTTTCAGAAGATATGTTTGCAAGGTGATATTCTTTATTAAATCAGGAGGGCTGGAGCTAAATCAAGAAGAGTTCCCCTAAGGGAGGTAAAATCTTTATCCTACTCAAGGAGGTTCCCCAGTATGGTAAATATTAAAGTCTTAAATATTCTATTAGTGGAAGACAATCCAGACCATATTGAGCTGATTACTTCGGAGTTAGCAGAAAGCCAATGGATAAAAGGGATTCAGGTCACCAAAGATGGTCAGGAGACTCTTACCTTCCTTCGCCAGCTTGCTAAATCCTGCAGGAAGAAAGAGGCAACCTGTCCCAGTCTGATTTTGTTAGACTTAAATATACCGAAGATTAATGGATTTGCTATCTTGCATAAGCTTAAAAGCGATCCTCATCTTAAATCAATACCGGTTCTCGTACTAACCACCTCCACCAGCCAGGAGGATATAGAGAAAGCCCGAGAGCTGGGGGCGAACGGGTACCTGGTAAAGAGTTTCTATCCGCCAACTCTGGTAGAAAAAATGAGAAAAGCCCTTTCGGAGAAAAGCTTCACATTCTTTTCAAACTTGTTATAATCTAATAACAATCCCTCAGTATATTCAAATCCTCTCTGTTAGGGCTTAAAGGCACAAAATTTGCTTATATATTAAATAGAAAAATGGTAGAGAAAACATTGAATGTTCTGATCGTAGATAACAATGTTGCCGCCGCCGAGGAGACCAGAGCCCTCTTACAAAAAGAGGAGCCCTGCCTCAAGTTTGATTTAGCCTGTAAGGGGCAAGAAGGCTTACGAAAGGCGGAAGGGGGAGGGTACGACCTTATTGTAAGCGAATACCATCTGACACCCACTATGAACGGTTTACAGCTCTTAGATGCCCTCCGAGCCTCCGGGATAGAGGTTCCTTTCATCATTTACAGCTCCGAAAAAAGCCTGGAGAGGGTTGTAGATTGCTTAAGGCGAGGGGCAGAGGACTATTTATTTAAAGAGAAGCAAAACATAAGAAAGCTCGCCTTCTCAATAGCCAAAGCAGCAGAGCGATTCCACTCCCAAAGGGGGTCTCATAAGCTCTTACAGCAGATACAGGAGGAAAAGAATTACCTGGAGAATATCATTATTAACTCCATAGACGCCGTGGTAGTTGCTGATCGCGAGGGAAAGGTAACCCTCTGGAACAAGGGAGCGGAGCAGCTGTTTGGCTATACTGCCGACGAGGTGATGGGTAAGCATGTTGACCAGTTTATTGTGCCCCCGAAGTTCAGACGCACCGAGGAAAAGCTCCTCAGATTGGTGGAGAGGAAAGGAGGAAGCTACCTTGAAAAAGAGGTAAAAAGAGTGCGTAAGTCGGGGGAGGTCATATACACTACCGCTTCTTACAACCTGGTAAGAGACACCGATGGGAAAGTTATAGGTCTCTCAGCCATTGAAAAAGACATAACTGAGCAAAAGAGGCTGGACAGGGAGCTGAAGAAAGCCAGGAACAAATACCGGTTTCAGTACCAGAAAGAGCAGAGGAGAAGCACCTATTTAAACATCATCACCCAGGTCAGCAGAAAGATTACCGCCATTCTCGAATTGCAAAAACTCATACAGAAAGTAGTCAACCTTATCCCCGCCCTCGGCTACTATCAGGTGGGCATCTGGACCTCGGAGCCGGATAAGAAGCGAGTGATATTTGAGACCGGTGGCGGTGAGGCATTGAGATTCTCCAGGGGATATAGCCAGCGGTTTAAAGAGGGGATAATCGGATGGGTGGCTTACACCGGTAAGCCGATATTAGCCAATGATGTGAGCAAAGAGCCAAGATATTTAGGCAAGCTCTATCCCGAGACGAAATCCGAAATAAGTGTCCCCATCCGGTTCGGTGCACGCATCCTGGGAGTGCTCGACATCCAGAGCACAGAACTCAACGCCTTCACCAGGGAAGACCTCTCTGTCCTGCAGATATTAGCCGGTCAGATTGCCGTGGCCATGGAAAACGCTCGCTTGTATGAGGAGGCAAGGTCGAAGGGGGATTACTTGGAATCCCTGGTCAGAAATGTCACCGATGCCATTGTTTCCGTCGACAGCCAGAGAAGAGTAGTAGAGTGGAATAAGGGAGCGGAGAAGATCTTCGGGTACACCAAAGAGGAAGTGCTGGGTAAAGATATCGATGCCATTATTGTCCCCAAAGATAAGCAAAAAGAGGCAGCATCAATTACCGGAAGAGCGATGACCAGCCTGGAAATTATAGATTTTGAAACTGTACGCCAGCGAAAGAATGGAACATTGATGAGTGTCCTCATCAGCGCCTCCCCCATATTAAAAGGCAAAAAGTTCCTCGGCGCTGTCGCTATTTATAAAGACATAACCGAGCGCAAGCGTGCCTTGGAGGCGCTACGAGAGAGCGAAGAGAAATACAAAACTTTAACCAGCAATATCAATGTCGGGGTTTATAGAAATACCGTTGGGCCTAAAGGAAAATTTATTGAGGCTAATCCTGCCATTGTCAAAATGTTTGGCTATAAGAGCAGAGAGGAATTCCTTGCCTTAAATGTCGCTAATTTATATCAAAATCCAGCAGATAGGAAGAAGTTTAACGAGAAAATGTTGAAGTTTGGATATGTAAGAGACGAGGAATTGCAGTTAAAGAAAAAGGATGAAACTCCATTCATTGGCTCAGTATCTGCTGTAGCGGCAAAAGACGAAAAAGGGAAAGTGATGTATTATGACGGCATTATCGAAGACATCACCGAGCGCAAACGGGCGGAAGAAGCGTTGAGGATAAAGGACAGTGCTATGGCATCATCTATCAGTGCCATTGCCATTACCGACCTTGAAGGAAATCTCACCTATGTAAACAATTCTTTTCTTAAACTATGGGGCTATGATAGTGTTGAGGAGGTTCTGGGAAAGCTTGCAGTAAAATTCTGGCAGGTGGAAGAGAAGGCTTCGGAGGTATTGGAAGCCTCGCATTACAAAGGGAGTTGGGTAGGCGAGCTGGTCGCCATGCGAAAAGATGACTCATTGTTCGATGTCCACTTGCAAGCAAGCAGAGTTACCGATAAGGCTGGTAAACCTATCTGCATGATGGCTTCATTTATCGACATCACGGAAAGGAAAAGAATAGAGAAAGAGATTAAAAGGAAAAGCCAGGAACTGGAAAGCTTTGTCTATACTGTTTCTCACGATTTGAAGTCTCCCCTGATATCCATAAAAGGCTTCTCCGAGTTGTTGAAAGCCTCCTCCCGCGACAAATTAGGAAAGAAGGGGCTCCATCAGCTGGAACGGATTGTCTCTAATGCCGATGAGGTGAACCGTCTCATTGGCGACCTGCTGAAGCTCTCACGAGTAGGAAAAGCGGTCCAACAACCACGGGAAATCGACACACTCAGTCTGGCCAAAGAGATTGTGGAGGAATTGAACCTCCAATTTAAAATAGACCACCCCACGGTTAAATACCTCAATCTGCCGGTTATCTACGCCGACTGGCTCCATTTCCGCCAGATTCTCCAGAACCTGTTGAGCAACGCTTATAAGTTTAGAAATGAGACCAAGGAGCTGGAGCTTGCAGTCGGATGCACCGAAGTGGATAACACTTACCAGTTTTATGTAAAAGATAACGGAATTGGAATTGAGCAGCAGCACCTTGAGGACATATTCCATATCTTCAGACGATTAGAAGACAAGCCAGTCGAAGGTACAGGAGCGGGTTTAGCCATTGTGAAGAAGATTGTGGAGACCAATGGTGGAAGAATATGGGCTAAATCGGTAAGAGGCAAAGGAAGCACCTTCTACTTCACCTTCCCCAAACGGAAGAAACCAACCTCTGCCAGGGTATGACCTAACCCTCTGCCAGACTCTCCAGCACCGCCAGGTTCATCTTATCCTCCGTCATATCCTTACCCTTGGGGGTTTCCAGTATTTTAGGTAGATTGACAAACCTGGGGTCGTTCAATAAGAATCTGAAAGCATCCAGCCCTAATTTCCCCTTACCGATGTGCTGGTGGCGGTCGATTCGATTTCCCACATCGTTCTTGGCATCGTTGAGGTGAAACACATTGAGACTTGCCAGACCTATAACCCTGTCGAACTCTTCCATGGTCTTTTCATAGGCATCCCTGGTTCGTAGGTCATAGCCCGCAGTAAAGACATGGCAGGTGTCAAAGCAGAATCCCAGGCGACTGGCATCTTCTACCATATCCATAATAGCGGAGAAGTGCTCAAAGCGGTAGCCGAGGTTGGTGCCCTGCCCGGAGGTGGTCTCCAGCAGAATTTTCATTTTGAATCCCTTGGTCCGGCGGTGAAGCCAGTCGATGCTCTCAGCTATCTTTTTCAGCCCCTCTTGTTCTCCCGATTCTAAATGGGCACCGGGATGAGTTATCAGATAGGGAAGCTCGAGAAGCTCTGTCCTCTGCATCTCTATAAGAAAGGATTCCCGGGACTTCTGGAGCTTCTCCTCATCGGGAGCGCCCAGGTTAATCAGATAGGAGTCGTGGGCGACTACCGGCCAGATTTTAGTCTTCTCCTTCTGACGAGTAAATTCGGCTACCTCTTCGGGAGTTATATCCCTCGCCTTCCATTGATTGGCATTTTTGGTAAATATCTGAATGGTGCGGCAGCCAAGCTCCTGCCCCCGGGTAAGTGCTAAAGGTATCCCCCCGGCAATCGACATATGGGCGCCTATTAATAGCATATTTGCCCCTCGTGGT
>Ga0224501_10003752_pt1 | contig 11981 bp, 11 predicted proteins | sample SF_Oct11_sed_USG_4_FD_169105 | JGI IMG/M metagenome (GOLD analysis project Ga0224501, IMG submission 169105) | Sediment microbial communities from San Francisco Bay, California, United States - SF_Oct11_sed_USGS_8_1 | ecosystem: Environmental > Aquatic > Marine > Sediment | place: USA... | reverse complement strand
AGTGAGTAGTGAGTAGTGAGTAGTGAGTAGTGAGTAGTGAGTATGAGTATGAGTATGAGAATGAGTATGAGTATGAGTATGAGTATGAGTATGAGTATGACTATGACATGAGTATGACCATCACCATGAGTATGACTATGAGTATGAGTGACTATCAGTTATCAACATGATTATGATTTGAATATCAGTATGAGTATCACCTATCACTATCAATATCAGTATCACTGATAAGTGATCATCATCATGATGACAACTAAACTAACAAGTCAGGGCTGTTAGTACTTAGTGTTAGACTTAGTCCGCTAACTTAGTGTTACTGTTACTGTTAGTGTTACTGTTAGTCACTTACTCCGTTACTGACTTAGTGAGTTAGTCATACTTATACTCACTCAGTCATAGTGTTACTAACTTACACTTACTCGTTACTGTTAGGACTCAAGACCAACTATGAGTCATTAACTAAGTGTTCAACTTCAACTCGAAGTCGAATACAACTAGTCAAGTCAATGATGAATGAAGTCACCCATGACCAAGAAATAGGCGATCGGTGCGCTAACAATGCGTAGAGCACGAGGTACAGCGCGCGGCATAATCATGGAAGCAGACGAAAGGTGACTTAAAGCCCTGTAAAGGCTATATCGGTCGGGTGATCTAGCTCTTCGGCAAGTTGGCGGGCGAAGCAGTAGTCTAGTCTATTGGCTAATGCTTCTCTTTGTTGAAGAGCCAGTACATCGAGGGAGAGGAGTTGGGTGTGAAACCACTGATCGGTTGGTTTTATTTTATAACTTCATGAAGGCATGACCCCCAATGTGACCATGTTCTCCCGTAGGCCGTAGATGTCTGCGCTCCATAAGGTTCATTAGGGAAAATTGCAATCGGTTATCTCAGACTCTGCATGGTACCCTTGTTTGGGTAGTGGGATGATTATGTAGCTGGATAGCTAGAATTGGGTAAACTCTGAGCCATAGCCATTTTCTGCAAGATTCTTGGTGCATCCGCTATTATGGCCTTTGACTTCAGGCCAGGTAAGAGCTGTGCCATTTTCGATTATGAGCCAGCCAACAAAATCCATACTCACCAAAACTGGTCAATTCATACAATCCAAGCAACTGCAATTACTTGAGAAAATTCGGAGCTAAGAATTCCGATCCCAAATGCGTCCCAACCAACAAACCTTCAGTCTGGACATTTCGAAAAGGACAATCGCATTTCTGAGGGAGTACATCGCTAGAACATGCCAATTACCCATACATTTTCCTATTGTAGGTACGGTCGGATCACTATTATGGTGTGGTGGCATCAGACAGTAAACAAATTAAGATTGTGCAGCCATCAGCATTTATTACAACTAAATTATAATCATAGAGCATTCAGCGGAAAAGTGAGAAAAACGAACGGAATATTGAATGGACCAAATTGATGCAATTGTCATACTGCCGAGCTTGGCCGAGGCCAGCACAGACAATTATGTTATGTCTTGTTCAAGGTCCACCAAAAGTGCCTATAGTACAATTTGATGAGCAGCTACTACCTAGTGCGCATTCAATTCAGCTTCCTAAAACAAAATTAGGAGAAAATTAGATGACCTTTATCCAATAAAAATCACCAGGTTCAAAATCATCGCTGATAAACACCTATCCACAGTAATACCTATAAAACAGTTATGCCACACAATAGTGCATTTTCAGTTGGTTTCAGACCCTGCCCTATCACAAACAAATGTGCTTAAACTTGGCTCACATGGAGGTTTAGAAAGCTCTCTCTACACAGTGACTGATGTCACCGCTCCACACAGTGGTTACTCAGAGCCGTATTGACGAACATTTCAAAGCAAAGACACAATCAAATGGGTTTCAAGATACAGTCATGGGTTACGGTTGTAAGCTGTTCTAGTCTTACCTTTTTGCCGCAATAGAACTTAGTAATTGATGTCCGAGTATAAATGTTGGTACTGCGATGACACACAGGTATTTGATCGTCTCAAACATGTTCAGGTGTGTCCAGTACATGAAGTACAGGGCAAATATAGCTGAAAGCAAAAGAGTAAGAAGCTTAGCAACATTTGATAATGGTACATTGTGGCCGGATCGACCATGCGTACATATCAGGAGCATTCGCGTGATGGTTTTGGTGCGACTGAACCTATATTCGACCACACTCTTTGCTCACTGGTCAAAAGTGTGATTTAACAAACCATCTCGGTCGGCTGCAATCGAAAGTGATTTGGAGCACGCTAACTGGATTTCGTACCTGAAAGTGAGCACTGACGTGCTAGTTTAGACATAAGGTGCATTTGCAAAAATTTCGGTCGCGAACACATGGTCCCAGTGAGGAGTCGCAGTTGAGTTCAGGAGGGATGTTGATCGCATCAGAGTTGTCCTCTCTCAACTTTCACTCATCAGTTAGAGCCGAACAATCGTTCATGATTCGTTATCCCAACGTAGGTAACTTTGCGGTAACCTTGACATTTGCCTAAGCTACTATGCTTCCGCCAACTTTCAGTCGCGGAATTCTGTGCGTTTTCGGTGGCAGACCGCGACCGAAAGATGCTTTTTTACATTGCGCTTTTCGGTCGCGCTCTTGAACAGTTTCGCGACCGAAATGGATTTCGGACGGGAGTAAACCGAGCATGCAAATGCAGCTAATGTCAAGGCTACCAATATCAAGGCCACAAAGAAATTGGGTATTGAGTTCGAGTAACGTGTCACAGACCAACATTCGGCTCTAAGCCATGAGTTGATGTTGAGGGACGGCAACTCGCAAGTGGAAACCCTTCCGAATTCGTGGGGTTTTCTGACTGCGTCTGCATGTTCGCGTGATTGTGACTGAATTTTTGTAATTACGACTGACCAAAATCCCGCGAATAACCCCATGACCCTAAATCACGCAGTGAATACACACTTACCAGCGAGTCCGAGATGGAATCCAAGAGCGGAAACGCTCATGGGGAAGTTGGAGATATTGGCGCCGAGTTTCAACCAGAGGACAAACATGATCAGCATAGGAGATAGAACTAATCCGGTGAACACTGTGGAGACCACCACGGGTGGACGCTTCTCTGGGACCCTACAGAACAGTTAAAAATCATTATTGTTGGCGTCTGGGATCCGTGGGATCCTGTCGTACGTCTTCTTTGGGTCTAAAAAGATACATGTAGATCCATCTGGTCTTTTGGGTGTTTCTCAATTACAATACAATCTATTCACACAAAAAAATATATCAGTTCAAAAATCTCTTGAGATGCTCGTCATGTCTGATTAAGCCATTCAGCACAAGTTGGAGACAATGACAGAATATTTACATGGTGCGTAATACCAATTTCACAGGGCGTGTAAATGACCACTCTGTGTAGTACAGCCACCATCAGGGGTTCGGCATATTTCTGAGGTACAAGAGGGTCGAACTACATGTACTTCCATACTAACATTGAGGGCAAGAAAAATGTAGGTGTTAGAGCACAGTATAACTATTCCCAAGCTGTGTATTAATGGCCACTAACCTGAACATATGATCGATGATTGGTTTTGGTTTGTACTGACTGTCTGCATCCTGAGGTGATCCCAGACTGCTGAAGGTCAAGTCAATGTCAGCGACAACCCATTCAATGGGGTTCTCCACAACTGCGTCGCCAACGAGCAGCGACATCTCATAGACACCGGACAGACTGCCAAACTCCTTTTCCTTGGCCCCAACACCCTGTATGACATGACAATGAAAATTTTGCAAATTCAGTTACAGGAGTGGGTTTGAGTAAAATAGCAATGCATCTACCCAAAAGTTTGGTTCACCCAGAATGCGAGCTGTGTTTTATATACATTAGTGTGCGCCCAGCACCGTAACAATCTCCAGAAGCAGTCTAGGAATTTGTTGAGTAATATCACAACCTCGCAGAATTATACATTTGGATAGTGTGATAGTGGCCTCTCCTAGCTGAACTGTTTGTGCCCGGATGGCGAAACATTGGGATTACAGATGGGAGAGGGAAGTGACTATCAATACCAACTAAACAAGAAAGGGTGTCGCTCAATTAATATGGTAAATTCCACTGACCAGCTCAAACTTGTACTCGTCAGATCCGTCTTCCTGGGTAGCAACAAAAGTGATCTCCTGTTTGGTTTCTTTATGAGTCAGCCTGACAAACGTCTGAAATAAATTGTGGCCATTAAAGGGTTTATATTATGGCCAAAATGTCTTCACTTGTTTTCATATTCTGAAGCCTACCATAAACAAATGGGTCCAATACCAAGCTCAAATGGAAGTTTAGATATAGCCCTATCCAATGTGCATACTTAAGAGGGCTAGGGAAAACTCGGCAAAGCACTTCTTACAACTTCAGTTTTCTCCAATATTTTGTTGAGTTCTACCCGATGTTATGAGGGAGTAAAGATCGTTAGGTCACTAAGTTTTAGTAATTACATCCCATTTTCTTTCTATTTGGGTCATTCAGGCCGTAGTTATTCGAGTGACCGATATTCGTTTTGTGGAAAAGACCACACTCGCCATCACTGCAATGAATGCGGAGTTGCCTCCCTTTAAGAATGGGGAACACACCTCCGAAAGTGCGTCTACTCTTGACTGTGACATAACCCCTTTAAGTGCTATAAGACTGGACCTGTCTGTCATTAGATTCTAGTTTCAATGGCACGGTTGAGCGGGAAGATAACTCTGTGGTAGTTCACAACAAAAACGAAGAAAAAAAACAATATGTCTAGATGACTGAAGGCTTACCTGGTGAACTGCAAGGGAGTCTCCTGAAGCACTCTTCACCTGGAACTTCATGAACACCTTTTCGTGGGTGTCCGCAGACAGAGGACTAGCCTTAGCCGGGTGATTTAACCTACAAACCAACAACCGGAGATTCATATGTAAAAAGATTAGTACATACATGATATTCACGGACAGCATCTTAGAAACCGGAATAAGAAAGGCACATATCAAATGTGCCTGAATACATGGTAAAGCCGCCAGAGTTACTCACTTAGAGTTCTTGGCGTTGGCTCCACTCTTGTCCGATACACCCAACTCCACATTCTCTAGCTTAATGCTTGTCACCAGCTTGAACTCCACAGAGCCCTTCAGGCCAATAAGCTTGGCATCAGGCTTGCTCGGCACGGCCGTCAGTTGCATACGATAAAAGCCAAATGGTGCTTTGATGTTCGAAAAGTCGAGCTCGAAAATAGATCTATAATTGAAACCGAAATTATAAATTCGAAAACAACTACCATCAGTAGATGAACCATATCACAAGGTCACTCACTGGTATCAGCACTATTGTTTTGTCTTACTCGTCTGCGGTGGCTGCCAGCTGCTTCTTGCTTAGTACGACAGCGTCATCAGCAATGTGTCTACCACTGTCGGCTGTCAAAGTGACCTTGCCAATGTTTCCTCCAAGCAGATCCGTGACCTTTACGCTAACTTTTGGGCTGCTGCTGCCAATGACAGCCGTTTTGCCAATGGCAATCACCACTGGGGTGTGGAACGGGTTGGTGGTGAGCATCTGCATGGCGACGACCAGCTGAGCGGCGCTGCGCAGGCGGTTCACATGGCGACGGCTGACCAGGTAATTGGCCAGCTGCATCACCTGGTCCTGAGAAAGAGAAAACGCTACTCTAAACGAGGGATAACAACAACACCAGCGACCTCATGGGAAAATCTCCAAATATTCAATCTCGTTTACCGAAAGCTATTGCAAAAATGCACATACCGGTTTCAGTGTCGGTGCCTTCTTGGCCACGCCAGCAAGCTTGTAAGCTCCTTCAACCACTAAAGAGGTAGTGAAGAGACCGCCATCAAACTAAAATGCCAAGAGTGATGCAATGATGTCATGACAGCAAAGATGAACATATGTAAATGGCCGAAATGAACGAGTTGTGTTTAGATGCGAACCATGAAACTCCTTACCTGCATGTACTTCTCTTGCACAATGTCCGCCTGCGCCATCACATCCTCAATGACCGAGTACCTTTTCTCCACGTCCATGTTGAGAGCCGACGCCAACAGGAAAGCGTACCCGTTGCTGCAGAACAAAGAGTGCATCATTAGTGGGATATGAAGTTCAAATCTAAAAGCCTCTCCCTGGTTTACCTAAGTATGTTTTGTTAGAGGAGAGTCATGAGGTAAGCATCGCTTCAGAGTAGAATCATACCTGGTTGGGGTGTCATCTGTCTTCAGTGCGGTGTCAAGAGCCTGATTCACCTGTTTATCATCCACTAAAAGAAACCAGAAGATTATCCATTTCTGAACCACTATAAGATCTACAGCCGATGGCAATAGGAACTTCTTACACAACAGCTCATGAAAAAGAACAAACTCACCCTTCATCTTGAAGTTTTTCATGGCAAAGTAAGCATAATAGATTGAGCTCACTTTCTTGTCGGCAATAGCAGTATTCAGCACAGCCTCGATAGCAGTGGTCTTGCTTACGGAGCATTTTATTAGTGCAGCCGCTTCAGTGAGAGCAAAAATACTTTCAGCGGAATCTGCCGTGAATGATTGAATGGTCTTGCATAGACTCTACAAAGAGAGATGACTCGACATCAAATTGCCAACAAGCCGCAATAAAACAATTATATAATCATAGCCAGAGTGTAATAAAAGACAGGTATCTAGACTGAAAAGGTAACATACTGTTGTGTCTTTTGGCAGCGCCTTGAGAACAGACAATCCCTTCAGAGACCAATAGGAGCTGACAGCATCTTTGTAGGATGTGGGGGAATCAAACAATTGTCGAAGTTGAACTTGATCATCAGCGGTGAGGTACTGTGACAGACTGACAGCAGTCGCAGCGGCGACCATCAACAACCCGAACACCAGACCTATTGAAATCAAAAGAATGATCCTGAACTCAAGCAGAAGTGAACAGCTGTAAGCATACATGTATAGAAAAAATGCGTGATACTAAGGACTTCGGGTAATTAATTCACCGAAGAAAAATCTAGACCATATCAAGGTTCACCACTACACTGTCTCTTCACAAAGTCAATGTCCGAGGAATATTATTATTTTTATTATTATAATATATATATATACCTCCGAAATGGTCGACATTGGACCATTGATGATTGAATTTGAATGGATTTGATTGATTGATCTTTCACTGAATCAGTGAATGGTTGATTCTTGATAATGTTTGCGAATCTACTTAATGAGTCAATCTGGAATGCAATCTCTAGACTGACTAGTCTTCATTGATGATTCATTGATTGAGTCTAAGATTGAATCACTGACTGATTTAGTGAGTAGTTAATTGTGACCCGCGGCTCCCTAGCTCGCCAGCTCATTGACTGACTCAAAGACCGAACAGCGAGCCCATTCAGCGACTAGATTAGCTATTGACTCGTAATTGACCGAGAGGAGACCGTCCAGTTCAATGCCGGCGTGTTGAATTCATGATACCCATACTCGTCGTATAAGCATAGTATGAATGTATCCGTATATTATCGTATTGAAAGTTGAACTACGTACTCGTACTCGTAGTACGTAGTGTTGACGTGGCAAAATAACAATTGCCTATTTAAGTGGTTTTACATCCAGTATAGCAGGTTGTTGGCTGGAAGGGTACCTATTCAGTTGGTAAGAAAGACAAAATGACCATAGTCGACTGACAACCCTGAAAGCTGCAGAAAATCCAGTCGACATTGACTCACTTTTGAACATATTGACTTCTTTTTCTTCCGAAACGCCGGGTTCTCGTGTCAGGCGAGATGTAGAGCGAACGAGAACTAGGAGACGTACACGGAGAAGACAACTTCAGTGTATGGACTAGCCTGCTTGTGCCTCTACATACAGTCGGCAACTGGGCGATGGAACACGAAACCATAACGAATTTCGACGCACGGAAACTTTACGCAGACTGGGCGCATGCGTAGTTTACGCAGATGAGGAATCTGGATACAGAAGAATTGGAGAAAGAAGCCTTTCAGAACAATCTTCATCCATTTCACCCCATACCGTGAGGCAATATTCGAGGACTGAAACATATCCAGTGTTGAGGAGTAAGATAAATTACATTGAGCACATTATCGGAGTACTTATTTGGAATATTACCGGACCAACCCAGAGTTTATCGTCACTAACAAACACAAACACTGCGATCAAGAAAAACTGGGTGTTGTCCAGTTGTGAGTGACTCGCTGAGACGCTACACTGCCGCGTATTGACGAAGGAAAAATAGGGCGACAGCTTTATTTTCACCTTCAGAGTAAGTCAAACAATCAAATGTGAAGTGTATAACCATCTCAGTCGATTCCCCAACAGTGGGCGCATTTGGCAGCGATTACACTTAGAGTTACTGTTAGACTTAGTTAGAGTAGACTTGAGTTAGACTTACAAGTTACACAACACAGTCCTGCGCTAGTCTAGTGCCACTGCCGGGCAGTGAGACTGAGAGTGAGACTCGGACTCGGGACAGTTCTCAGTCGATCTCGAGACGAGTCAACCCCATCACTCACAGTCACTCACTTCGTAATCAGTAGACGTAGTTATTCAGCGATTCACTTCCATCCGTCACTCGCGGCTCACTTACTCAGTAAGTGCGCCGCGAGTTACTGACTTAGCCCATTAAATTCAACATCGATCACTCTCTCAGTCGCAGTCAATGTCAGGATCAGTCAGTCAATCAATGTCTGAGTCCGTCAGTCACTCAGTCATTGACAATTAAGCGTCCTAAATCCAGTCACTCGCCTTCATTTTTCAGTTAGACTGAGACTGAGAGTGACTGAGGTCTGAGAAGTGAGTGAAGAATGTAAATCGTAATCAATATCAGTGAGTGAAGGTGAATTAGTTAATTGGATGACCCCAGTAAAGTAAGAGTAGCACTAACACACTAAATGACTAATGACTCACTCAGCCGGTCAGCTATGTTCACTCCGCCAGTGATTTGACTCACTATTAGTCACTGAGACTGGAGATAAATGATTCTAATTAAATTTTGCTACCTTCTAAGTAAAGCCTAACCTAAAACATGCTCTAAATCTAATGATCTCATCAACGTTGGACTATCATTGTATGATACTCAGTATCATACTGGCACATGATTTGGTATCTGAACACTTGGTGTAATTGTGATATTGGTTTCAGAACAGGTACTATGCCAGATATTCTTGTCTTTGTTCCTCTTTGTCGGTTGTAGTTTGTGAATCAGAGCAGCAGCGCCTATGAATAAAAAATGCCACCAGTTTAACTCTAGACTGAGTTGAAGTGCACTGCGTTCATTCACTCTCCTAGTCCACCGTTTTATTTAACTGCTTAGTTTTTATCGCGCTGACAGCTCATTACTGTCTAGTGAGCTGTTTGCAGTCCTGCCACCATGAGTAGTTAGTTGACCAGTCTAAATGAAACGAAATTCTATGGACTAAATTCAGTCCGGCAAATTCATAAAGCGACCGAAGCATGCTAGGCCTGTAAAGTAAGAAATCACTCCACTTCATAGTCTTGAAAAAAGTGTAATAAATGTTATCGATCGAACTTCATACGATGGTTAGTGCACTTGATGAAGTCACACCACAGAATGAACCTGTTTCTAGCTGGTGACTAAAAAATACCACTGTCCAGTAGCACAGACCTACTTGGCTAAATTATCGTTGGGATTAAAGTGACTGTTCTGCTGTTTTCCACTACTGGTTCTCCTGATATCTTCTCCATAAATATAAATTATGCATTCTTTTTGTAATTTCAGGCACCTATCACTGTGTTGATCGGTGAGCAAAGACAGAATGGAACTCCGTGTGGGCAACAAGTACAGACTTGGTAGAAAAATTGGTAGTGGATCATTTGGAGACATTTACTTAGGTGAGTCCTGGCTCGCTGTATTAGTTCATGCTTGGTTACCAACTATTGTCCGCAGAGAACAAGTTGACAATTGTGTATTGGTAGTAGGAGTCGTGGCTGTTAGCATTTTTTCCTCGGGTGATATGCTTTCAATCATGTTCAAATGTTTGCTTGCCTACTCAATTTATCATAGACTGACCTGATGTTTGTATTGGAGTCTGGGCTGTTTCCTAGCATACCGAGTCCTGACCATAGTCACTCTAGCCAAAGGTATTGATCTTTCAATACCCAATAAACACAGAATGTCTGCTCTTAATAATCACCATTGCCTAATGTCTGTTTTCAAAATAAAATTTAGTGTTGGTAATTGCCCAGTACTGTGGCAGGGTCGGCTAACTCATCAGTCATCATCTACTAACTAACATGTATTACAGACACTGCATGATCCAATCTTCTTCGGGTGATTGTGGTATTTACGTCGGCACCTGATTCTCATGATAACTAGCGGTGTAAACTCGTACAACAGTTCATCCGCTCATCCATACTAATAGAGGGTCCGTATTTGGATGGTACTATCCGCTTCACTATTCACTGGGTTGCGAGTAATGATGGTCCCAATACTAGCTAGTTGGTCTGTCTTACCTAGCAATGTTTGCAGGTACGGATGTTTCAACGGGAGAGGAAGTGGGAATAAAACTGGAGTGTGTTAAGCTAAAACATCCGCAACTACACATTGAGAGCAAAATATATAAAATACTGCAGGGCGGAGGTAAGTTGGCGAGCGGTGCACGCAGTGTTATTCATACCTGTCTACTAGTTTATTACGCTTGACTCCCTAGGCGGATGTGATGTGTAAAGACAAGTGCTCAACCAGCCAATGTGTTGGTGGGGCTTTGAATCCTAGGTGCTTTTTTGACACGTTGATTAGCTCGTTGGGAAGATTGTATTCTTTATTACATGTAGCTGCTTTGTTCAGTGGGATGCTTCGGAAATAGTTTTTGTATGTCGATTTTTAGTGGGTATACCTACCATAAAATGGTGCGGAGGAGAAGGTGACTACAATGTCATGGTGATGGAACTACTGGGACCAAGTCTAGAAGACCTCTTCAACTACTGCAATCGCAAACTGAGTCTTAAAACTGTATTGTTACTAGCGGACCAGCTGGTTAGTCTTTCTTTCATTACACATTTGTTACATATTGTTGTGCAAAGCAGAAAATAGCCCGTGTCTTTCATTGTAATCAATTTCAGAAAACTGGTTTTGTACCCTACCAGTGAGTGATGAGTACAGAACGCTCCAAGGCTTTTTTTAAACGGAAGTGGAATCACATTTGATGTAGCCTGCTTGTCTATGAACTGAAACACTAGTTCTGCAGAAGGTTGATGCTGCCTGTTTGCCAATTAACTGAACCACTGGCTGATTCCACAAAAGGCATGACAGTCATAGATATATCAAACGCATCACCACCAACACCTAATGGTTGCATTCTGCGGAATCATGAATGCGGGGTTAAGTCCTTGTGCATCCAGCCTATACCAGTCGCTATCAGGCATTTCTCACAGCTCCTAGTGCGCTGTCATGATCCCTACGATATTAACTATCAGTCAGTATTCGCATCCTGCTTTTGTAGATTAGTCGTATAGAATACATTCACTCTAAGAACTTTATCCACCGAGATGTCAAGCCGGACAATTTTCTCATGGGCCTTGGAAAGAAAGGCAACCTCGTATATATCATTGACTTTGGTCTGGCGAAAAAGTATAGAGACAGTCGTACCCATCAGCATATAGCATATAGAGAGAATAAGAATCTAACTGGCACCGCCCGTTACGCCAGTGTCAACACACATCTCGGCATAGGTGAGGCACTGCTGTCCCTGTAAAGACATGCCACAATTTTTAGGATATATACTCTTTGCTTATTGATCGGCTCACAAACTGCTGAGTTATTGTGTCTGGATTCAGCCAGGTTTGAGATTGCTTACTGCCATCAAGTCAGCTACATAGTGTGACACCCCGAAAGGATGTGCACGGTGACTGCTCAAGTGGAGCGTGTATTTGTAGATTATGACTGGTAGAGTTCCTCTTCGGGACATCCAGTGACCACAGTTTGACATTCTCAGTGATTGATTATGGAGTAGCTTTGTCTGGTCACGCGATTGACTCGTACACTGACTGATTGGTGAATTTTATAGAACAGAGTAGGCGAGATG
>Ga0224501_10003751_pt1 | contig 11988 bp, 7 predicted proteins | sample SF_Oct11_sed_USG_4_FD_169105 | JGI IMG/M metagenome (GOLD analysis project Ga0224501, IMG submission 169105) | Sediment microbial communities from San Francisco Bay, California, United States - SF_Oct11_sed_USGS_8_1 | ecosystem: Environmental > Aquatic > Marine > Sediment | place: USA... | reverse complement strand
AACACATATTTGAATGTGCCGTTTTTATGTAATATTTAATGTATTAAATTTTCCTTTTCAGGAAGTGAAGGCTACTAGCGTAGTATTTTTACTCGGAGGCTACGAGACGCTAAGTAATCTGCTTGGATACGTTACTTATGAGATGGCTGTGAATCCGCATTTACAACGCAGGTTACAAGAAGAGCTCGATGAAGTTTACCCTGAAGAGGTAAGTGTCAAATAACAGAATCTACTTGCAGTTAACTTACATTAAAGAGGACCTCAATTCAAGGGAATTCCCAACCAAAAGGAAAATAAACTCTATTAATAGAAATATTAATAAAATATATATTAACCGTGTTTTTTCTCTGAATCGCGTTGTCCCTGTGTACTGGTCTGTGGGTACCTTGTTGTTACCAAGAAGTGGGTGTGATGTAAATGTAGCGAGGCGTCGTGAGGGGGTGGTAGACCTGTTACAGGAACATTCTGAGAAATTACCTAGGACTGTAACACATGGTGATATCATGGTAGCCATGGCATGAGGTCACCTTTGTTGCGTCTGACTCCCGCATCGTCCTAGACTTGCCTGACATTTCCCTGTAAGTTATATAGAGTCTGAATAAGGTTTACGGATAATGTGACAAGGGAGGACAACCACTATTTTTATTTTTCTCATTGTAGGTCGCATGTACATATGAGTCTATGACAAAGCTTAAATATCTTGAGATGGTGATATCCGAAGTTCTGCGCATGTATCCTATCGCAGCACTGTAAGTTGTATCAATATATCTCCATGGTAACTCAGGCATGCATGTATACAGGGCTGTGAGAACGCTCAAAGACTCCCGGTTTGGTCAATGGACTTTCTGTTTACTCAATTATGAACAGAAATGATGTTTGAGCCTTATTCTTTGAATCAACGATCATTCTCAAAACGCATCCAACAAGTTCCCTATTTATTTACCACCGAAATTATGTATCCTTGGCAAGGAGTGAAACAATAATAACATTCATAGTCGAACTATGCGGGACATCATGACTTGGCTGTTCTTTCCCCTTTGATAAATGACTTCTGAGACGGAATAGTATTCATATAATTATCTTAAAACGTTTCACCCAATGCCAGGCTGTCTATCAAAACAGGCGAGTTTGCACCGATAGTTGGACCGTTGATATCATCGTTGGTCGTGTTTTAATTTCGGACTCACAGCCGAGTGACATTGATTGAAAGCCACCGCGGATTTGTGCCAGAACTTTTCGGTGCTGTAGACATTGTGTTGGCTCCAGTTTTTTTCTCTCTCGCACTCATATTGTGTAACGTTTCAGGTTAACCGGTCGGCTCTGTATGAAATCCACCACAGTGAGAGGTTATGAGATCCCGGAAGGAGTGACAGTACAGCCCGATGTGTATAGCCTACATTATAACCCAGAGTTTTGGGGTGAAGATCCTACTAAATTCGATCCAGAAAGGTAAGCCGAAATCTACCAGTCCTTTGTGTTTTATGGTGAATCTCGCTGCGGTTTTTTTCCCCACTATTAATTTGTACAGCAATTTAGTTGACCAGTAATGATTATACGACTGAAAGCTAACCACTTTCAGGGGCCATTGGTGTGGTTCACCTCATGCTAGACTGATACTCAACCAGTCGGAATATCAATTTGATTATAATTTCTAACCACAAGCACTCCGATCTGCCATTTTACTCCAAGCTACCGCTAATGAGATTGTATTGTTTTATGCTGGCAACTGTTCTCAGTCACTCATTTGATGTAAACTGACTGTAAAATGATGTCTATCTCTATTCTTTGATAGATTTACACCAGAGAGGAAAGCTGAGCGACACCCAATGGCATACCTACCTTTCGGCGCCGGACCTAAAAACTGTGTGGGCATGCGATTCGCGCTTACAGAGTGTAAATTAACTCTGGCCAGGTTATTTAAGAAGTTCAATGTCGAGGCTACTCAGGAAACAACGATACCGTGTGAGTTGGTAGAAACGGCTTCATTGAGCCCGAAAAATGGCATTCTTGTTAAGCTGGTGCCGAGAACAATTACTACGTAAACCTACCTCAATACCCGCCCACACAGCAGGTGATGACACAATGGTGCATACATCTAGACACACAGAGAAGCTGTCTAGATTAGAAGCATACTCAAGACTCCGCCAATATTCTGCTTAGCAATCATACATAACTAGTCAAATAGAGATGTAACACGTGGCCCAAGACGGCCACTGGCTCACTGGACAAACCTTATCTTATCCTCATCTAGCCTATTTATTTCAGATTGTGTCTTCACGCCAATACAACCGTTTTGAATATTTTATCAATGCATTAACTGTACATAAGAGTTTTTTTATGATTTCTTATAATATTTGGCAGACTCGCATTGTGATAAGAGGTTTGACCTAGCTCCCCCTACACACAGAATAGAGCTGGGCTCCCTGACATTACAGAATATTATTTTTTTACTGGTCCTTATTGTATAAATACATCTGAAACTCTACATACTTATTGTCTCTCATATTGTAAGCGTTTCTTCCTGAATGATGCTGCAAACACACCCATGAGAATGTACCATTTAACATACCAAAGAAGCGCCTAAATGATTTCTAGTCAACCCTCTAGATAGGAGCATTCAGCATTATAAAATGCAGAGCGGATACTTTTGCATCTGGCAGCATCTGAACTGCATGCAGGCAATATGATAGCACTCCATACAGCCGTCCCATAGGCTTGCAGCATGTGGAATTTAGTATTTCTATTCAATACATTGGCTGAATGTAGAAATGAATGTTTTTGGCTCCATGGAATCATTGCACTGGAGTAACATACCAGGAACATGAGTACCATATACCAGAGGGGGACTCACTGTGCAGAAGTGCTTTTGAACTGACTGTCATGGTAATGCCATTCAAATCAGAGTTAATTTTCTGAATGACTTTAGAGGTGTCCAGTTTCCCAGGACTACCTGACCTAGCTGGCACTGGTGTTGCCATGTCATCAGCTGTCAGGTCATGTTCAGTGCTCTGCAGGTGCTTGCTTCCCACTTGATTTCCTTTGATACATGACGTCTGCCATGTATATAACCGCCGCAGCCGGTCAGCCTAGACAGCCTGTTAATCCCGTCGCCTGTCCCGCTTTTGCTACCTTCAGTGGTCCAAATGCCCATAATCCTCCCCAGCTACCAAAAGGCTCTGGTAAAACAAACCACGAGATCTTGATTGGGAAAACCCCAAGACCAATGTTTCAGTACAGTGGGCTAGGTTAATCCACTTGCACCATTATGGCACCTGAAAAGCACTTGTCTGAAGGCAAACTGTCATAAAACATAATAATAAGCTTGATAAACTGGTCATAACTACCTGGGAGTAATAACACCTAAGACTGGACAACATTATGATATTCATATAGTTATACCACTGGCTCAACATGAAAGGTAACATGTAAAGTTAATTACCCGCATCCTGATTAGGGAGTATATACCAAGATTTTTCTATGAATCGATATAACTAGAAATTTTCATTCAGACTCATTAGCATATGGGAAGTATATCATAACATCTAAGTGTGATGCAGAATGCCAGTAGTCTACAGGACGTCAACTTTCCAACCGCTGTGACAGTGTGCCATAAATGTACAATTTACCCTCAATTCAAAGGAGAAATAGAACCCAAATGTTTCTGTCCCCTGAAATAAATCGTCCACATAGAGACAGAAGATGTTCATCTAAATTGACTTCAATTGACCCATTGAACTCGTAGGAAAGTGGGAAGAAACCTAGTTCCCAACATCAGTGTGTTGTAGTTTGCAGCAGCTCTTACATTCCATACTGTATATTGGACACCGTGTGCTTTATCTATGGACTTTGGTAGTTTGTGGAGTGTCAAAGCTTCTTGCCAAGTGCCCTTAATCTACGTTAATTGACATTCATAAATTTGCCCTCGCGAGAATTTCATTTTTCGTCATCAAGATCCAGTGTCTGAAAAAAAACCATTGAAACACAATCAATCATGTCACATATCTGCTCTCATTGCGATTGACAATCAATCTTGGTGCATACCCAATTTTGGCACCGATTTCATGCTTACGAAATTTCTGCACTGATGGTATAAACAAAAAGCAGGTTGTCTTGGAAGAGAAAAGAATGCAGTAACACCATAAGCCATAACTGCGTCAGAACTTACAGTTGGAATGTGTTGGCAGATCATCGCTTGCCCTAGAATAATATGAGAGGAAAGATTATAATAATATTCCTTCTGGCAATGTATTATACCAATCATGGGAATACATTACGTCTTTAGTTGATATGCCCTTCGTGGCTATTTTCTCTTGGTGGGGCTAATGGTTTTTCTCTGGTATGGTAGATTGATTAATAAGTGATTACATGTACTTACACGCATGTATGGGAGTTTCCTTACTTATACAGTGGGCTCCATGGTGTAGCCCTCCGTATAGCCCTCCGTATAGCCATCAATTCTATTTGGAGAATATCGAGCAATCAAACATCAATTTATCCTTTGTCATTGTACGATTAGCAAACATTTGTCCAGGATTCCCACCTCACTGTTGGCGGAACTGTATGATTAGCATGTATAATTGTGTGCTAATGACTTGTGCATTTTGATTACAAAATCGCTTTATAGTTCAATGGCGATTACATTAAGAAAAGCAAGAAGCGATCTCGCCGTACTAAGTGGACAGCGGCAAGCATAACAAAGGCGAACAGAATTCCCACTTCAAACCATCAGCATGTAGATTATGGTGAGACAGAAAACTAACAGAGAATACCGAAATCCTGTCTCATTTCATTCTAAGCACTTCTCAAATTTAGTAGCCTTTTCAACTCCAAGGATTAACTTTGGACCACAAATGCATTTGTGGTGTCTGGGCCATCTTCGTTAAAAAATTCAGTCACAGGTTTTTGAGCTGCCTTAAGTTCTGATTCTGGTCCTTTGAAGGTACCTATAAACTGAACTAATTGAGGTTGTGAGAAGCTGTCTCTCATTCCCGTGTTTGTCACTGATGGATACCTCTCCCCATGGTGTGTCTTGTGATGGAGGTGGTGCTGCTCATTGGTTGGTAATCATAATAACAAGGTTTGTCAGGGTTTTCGTACTATGTTGGAAAAAAAATCTCTGTACACTTTGGTTGCTTCCATGGCATCCGATCTCTGCGTAGTTTTTATTCAAAAACACAGAATGTATCCGGTACATGCCTAGAAGTAGGAGGGTCCCTCCTACTTCTATGGGTACATGGAATAAATCAAAGGCAGCATCACAATATCCCGGTCAGACAAAATCAGGGGGGTAACATTTACAACCTCCGGAAACAGAAATGACAGAAAGTTCATTCACTATAACGCACAGCATTCAAGTGGGGAGTAGTATTCTTAGGTCACGAAGTCAAAGTCGGATGTTGTTATTACAGTGCATAAACCTCTAGGTCAAAAAACCGCATTTCTAAATGAAACCTAAGAGTCAGACCGTCTGAAGATGATACTGACATATTAACTGAAATAACAAATGGCTTGAGGGTTGGTCACCAGTTCACCGACTTCGCACTGAATGGATTCATTTTTACTTTATTGTCACAGACGTATCTGGATATTGATTCGAAGACTCTCTCTTTTGGTGATACACTGTATAAGAAGCCATCCCACTGTCCACTGCCATGGTATGGGCCTTTAGCAAGCCCTCGCTCTAAATTGCTAGCATGGCTTTAGAGCACCTTGGTAAAACAATGGAGGTCCCATTCAGTGGGCAATTGAGGTCAAGATCACTCCACAGTTAAGATCCACCTCTCCCTTTTCGATAAGAGTAGTCGAGTTTCGACGGGTGATGCGTAAACTGACTTAGGTTGACGGACCCTCAACCCGGAGCGATACTACTGTCTTGCACGGGTGAAAAACAAGTATCTAACCCGGCAGCACTGCCATACCCGAGAAGAACTGCCATGCACATCAATAGACCTGCATGCCGGTTCGGGGGAAGGAATAAATGTTATAGCCAGAACAAATCATTTTTTACCGAAGCTAAAATCTGGTCCTTTTGATGACTTTCCAATAAATTTAGTATAGGAAAATTTTGTCTGATTCCGGTGAGTTTTATAAAAAAACAAAATAAATTGAGAGTTTCTAATGCACAGAGAGATCAGCACAGTTTTCTCCTTAAAAATACGTTTTTGGTGAAAAAGAAACCTGCCTGAATATGAAATAAATTGGAGTAGAATGCGATACTATGTGTAAGTAGTTCTTTGAATTGAGTGGGAGAGGCTGTTCCAGTTAAGAAATGCATTGACAATTTTTTTACCAATGATCGGCGTGGGTAACCAAAACACTTACCGATGACTTCACTGTCTAATTCAGCGTAAGGGCAGGTCCTAACATTATACTATCTGTAAAACTATAACCAATCACTGTCCCGTTGTCAACGCATCACGATTGCGATGTGATCTTTGATGATGTCACAATAATCTGTAGTCACTATACCATTAGTTTTTTGACCTCATACTGTCATACCAATGAGACAAAGCATGCATACCTTTAGGCACAGTCTGTGGCCAGCCAAACTTTACCATTGTTTTGCATCCTTGTTATGCCCAGTGCATTGTATAGTTTGCCCAGTGAATGGCAGAGGCTTGATATGGCCCAAACCAGCCATAACCCACAAAGAAGTTGATCCTCTTTGAGAACAAAGGCCGAACATGAAGCGATAGTCGTCCATATATACAATGATAAATAATAAATAATATTACAATAAATGTAGAAATAAATACAACAAATAAAGGAGATAAATGCTGTTTGATATTTTGTCAGTTTCCGAATTGTAGAACCCTATCTGTGAACTGATTCTGCCCGACTTCATCAAAAGTCATACCAGTTTTTTCAATTTAAAGTAATGCACTAAGGGTGATTGTGAAGCCCAGGCCGCAGATATTTTATCTATAGGGTTCGATGAATCTGATAAAAAGTACATACGTCAAAGGACAAGCTGTTCCGATATCACTGCGTTTTAGCTGAGGATTCAATTTTCTTTCATGTAAATAAACTAAGGATTACAAGACCTAAATGGATATCACTTTTTAAATTTAAAGAATTCTTAATTCTCAATTGAAAACGTTCTTTGCTCAATTTATCAGGGCAGATTAAGGGTGCGTTTCGATACCTAGCAGCTAAGATAATAAAATATTCAAGCCTATTTAAGCCTTGACTTAGCCGTCGGATAATAAAAAAATGATCAGGTAATGATTAAATAGGCTTGAATATTTTATTATCAAAGCCGCTAGGTACCCAAGCGTACCCTATGTGATAATATAAATTAAGAATGCTAGAAATATCACATAGCACTTATGCAGTTCCTGGTTCCTTGAATTGATGAAGCGTTTATTGAGCCAGTGATAAGAATTCTTATCCAGCAAGGCGGTCACTGAAGCTCGATTTGATTGTCGCTGTGAATTGAGGTAACTCTGTAGATAGTTGTTGAGCATAGCATAGGAGCGTAATAGTGCTTTATTTCACAGTGCAGTAATAAAGGAAAGTGACTGGTTCTCAGATCTTATTCTCCTGGTTTCTAGGTGTCAGTGTGTAATGCATACTGTGGAAGCCACTACACCACTGCTGTGGTTTGGACTTTGGCCCCGGTTTTTGGGGTCAGAGCCTTTGCGTGAGGCCTCTGTGGGTAAGAAGTGTACCAAGCAATGACCTATAGAGGTAGATTACCGAACTGAAATAAATAAATGTAGAAGATGCATAAATAGTATATATGTACATGTACATGAATAAAACTTGTTTTAGGTATCGTACGCATTTGGTCTATAAGTAGGCAAAATATTTTTATCAGCCTTCTGCCTGAAGCATGTCTATATGTATGATAAGCGCAACCTTACATCTGAATCCCCGCATGACCCGAGCAACCCAGCAGTGACCCTAAGCTGGTTCTACCCACTGAGCCATCCAGCTCAGTATGGAAGTCATATGACAGTAATGTAATAGAATATATTTGACCGCTTTTGGTTTAGAGGCTTTAGTTGTGTGTATATATAGAGACGCATGCTTGGCATCCCTATTAAAAGTCATTGATTATCTCCATCATATTAAAACATCATCTCCAACCTTTTCATTTCTCAAATCTCTGAACTCTACAGTACAAAGCAGTAGATTTTGACTCTGAACTGGACAAGAGGCGTATTATTGATTGTGCAGTTTAGTGAGTTTATGCATGATTACTATGAATAGTTTGTTATCCTAAGCACATTTAAACCTGTGTGCAGTTGCTAAACAACATCCACGCGTTTGCCTCCTTCCCTGTGGCACTTACAGAGATCATTCAACTCTAGCTACACCCGCTGCCAACATCTGCTGCCACTGCTATCTGCTGTCGGTCCTCTCCGCTGACTGCCAATACCACTAACGGATATTCCTCATCGACTGTTATCATAGCATGGAATTTAGCTGAACCATGAGTGGATTGAAGAGCAAACGTCAGAGGCGTAAGTCTCCATTTTCGGCCAGTTTTCTTTCTTTTAAAACCATAGAGTTATCCTAAAGGTGGATAACTCTATGGTTAGGATCACTTTGAAAGAGTGGACACATGCCCTATGCAATGACCTCTGGTTTGAAGCGGTGGGGACTGTGGAACTCAGCGTAGTGAATGACCTTCTGTTTACTGCCTTTACCCAGTATGTTACGCTATTCTCATGATATTCATAAGTGGCATGACGTAACTCCTGATGGTAGCCAAGAGTATTCTCGTAGCCCTCATAGTTACATCAAGAATGAATACACATGACAAGCAGCACTATCAAGTAAGACACAAACAGCAATCCGAAAGTCAATCTTGTCTACTATAGAGATTCTCAAACAGGAAGGAGGGGTGCTAACCGTCTGGCACACCCATAGTCTTCTCTGTTCACTGTACGAAGCTGTGTAGCGAACCGAAATGGGCATTATTTCAAAATCAAGGCGGGGCGGGGCGGGGCTATCAATCCATGTTCTTAGCTCTGACAGCGAACTATGAACCTCAGTCCACTCCACAGAGTGTTCGAACTTCATGAGACGGCTTCTTCATCCTTTGAATGTCCTGCTTGTTGTGCTCGGGACGAGCGAACAAAATATTCACAGGAATTTCCGTTTACCATAACATTTGAATTTCTGCACCAGCTTCCATAGATTCTCTTAGACAGATGGGGCACCTACTCCATTCCAAGGAGACATGGCTTCCTTTAGTTCCGGTAGCTAACCACAGGTTTGGTGTCTCCCAACAATAAAAAGGTCAAGGCAGATTAGTGTTATATGCAGCAGTCCCGGTGCAGCGGTCCCGGGGCAGCGGTCCCGGGGCAGCGGTCCCGGGGCAGCGGTCCCGGTGCAGCAGTCCCGGGGCAGCGGTCCCGGGGCAGCGGTCCCGGTGCAGCAGTCCCGGTGCATACCATTCCTGCCGGGCTGAATCATGGAAATGGTGGGTCTGAAGTGCCCCAGTCACTTATAATCCTATCAGGTGACACTCACTTACTTCCTAACTCTGTGGTCATATACCTGCCGGACTTCGTGTTAATGGAAACAATTGACTGCAGAAGGTTTTGTTTTTAATCTCTCTCTAAGCGCTCTTGAGCTTCAGCACTGCACAGAATTCAATTTGGCAGAACCATTCACTTCATTGTCTGGCTAGGGTCAATTCTATCAAACGCAATAGGGTTCACATTATGTGCTTGACTACAGGTTCTAGTTGGCAAACCATTGCCAACCACGGTGAATAAGTGCATCTAGCTACCCTGGAGAACTTGAACCGAACCGAACCAAACCGTAGTGAGACAGTTATATCCCCATTACTAGCTGATAGTATATCTAGTCAGAAGGGAATAAGGGAAACATGTTGCACAGTATTCATATAGCTGTCTAATTATAAGGGCTTTAGGGTGTTTCATAATAGACTTTCATGGCTGCCATACAGGATAGCTCAGTTGGTTAAAGCTTGGATTTGCAATCTATAGATTGCAGGTGCGAGTCTTACTGTCGGCGGGATTGAACGTTTGGCAAGGCTCTCACTTCAAATTGCTAGCGTCGGCTTGAATCACCACTCCAAACCCACGATAAAAAAATGGAGGTCCCAATAAGGGTCAGATTTCATACCACGGTTGTTAAAGATCTACCTCTCCCTTCTTGATGAGAGTAGCCCGCTGGTTATGTGTAAACTGACTTGGGTTGACTGACCCCTCAACCTGGAACATGGTACTAACCTGCACAAGTATCTAACCCGGCAGCTTTGCCATACGCACGCGAGAAAGAGATGGCTGCATACCACAATACCACCGAAATAGAAAATGCTATTGCATATAAAATGAACAAATAAATAAACCTTCGATTTAAGGACCAAGCCAATCAATTGTTTCCCTTGAATGAAGTGGTCACAATTTTTAAAACCTATATAGTGCATGATTAACCAATAAACATATTCAAGGAATAACCCCTATTGGTGAGTATTGGCATCAACACACGTATTTGAGGGTTTAGTTATAACCATGGAGAAATAACTCTATGGTTATCGCGCAGTATTGGCGTGGTGGCTGGTCTGCATAGACCGCTTTACTCCACTGATTTCAGGGTAGTCGGTGCAAACCACTGAGGTTGCCGAGTTGCCGGAGCACGCTTTGCCAAGAGAGCCTTCCACCAATGGCATATCAGTGGCTATTTATGGTAACATTTGGTTATGTTATGCACCAAATGTCGGTTACCTTGCAACCACCTGCTCGGCAAACGCACACAAACACCTTGTTTTTTCTTTTGATTTTTGACTGGAAAGGCAAGAGCATTCCAGTACGTCACCTTACCACAGAATTTTGGGGCGATGATTGTGATGTAAACACATAAGGTGTCCTGAGATTGGAAGCAGGATGCATACTGTAAATTTTGCACCCATCAAGTATTTTACTGACGAATGCGAGTTGGTTTTCCTTCTGGAAATAGCTGCCAAGACACGCCTCCATACCATCTAGGAGCCATAGACTTAGGCCTTATCTAAATATACATCTACCTCTACCCTGGGTGCGTCGCTGGCTGAAAATAGTTCACGACTTATATAAAAGCAGCTCCATCAACTGAAAAGCTGTCCTTATAGTCATGTTTTGCTTCCCAAGGCTTGGTCTCCACACCTACTAAAGCCTGTGACACTAAAGGGCATTTTTTTCACATCTTCGATCAGCCCCATATAGTAGAGTCGTGTACAAGTGATACACATTTTATGGGATTCGGAGTCTCTCTGCGGCCTCTGTTGTGTGTCGACTATTGGTTATCTGCTCAGCTCATTCCTCATCAGTATTGTATGATATGGGCGAGGTTATCTGTCACCCATCTCTCATAGGAAATCAATCTGGTAATTTTTTGTCTCCCAAGAGATTCAGGTGATATGAACATTGGTAATTAAGTGCGCATGCTGTTGGAATGGATAGAGTGAAGATTATGACAAACAAGCGTTTCTTTGTTTGTAGTTGACGTCACATTTGATAAACCTTTCAATATAATTCAGGCAAAACCCAATTATTGGCTATCTTTCATTAATTACTGGGCCCAAAACCTGCTCAAACGGTGACTGAAGTTCTTTGACCGGTCATTGAATACCTTCACTGATTAATAGACAATGAGTATATGACAATCTTCTGGAGCTGTTTACAAAAGAATATCTAACAAGCCGCAGGTGTTGTGTTTGGGGATGCCTCTGGTTATGTAGTTATATTACTGCGGTTATGAAGTGGTATTCTCATACCTCATAATACGCAGGCATAGATAGGATGGTGGAACCTAACTGTAGAGATACATTTAAGAACACCTTCTAACCACTACATCATGACTACTACTAACACCACCACTACTGCTGCTGCTGCCGCCGCTACTACTGCCACCGCTACTACAGCCGCTACTACAGCCGCTACTACTGCCGCCGCTACTGCCGCCGCTACTGCCGCCGCTACTGCCGCCGCTACTGCCGCCGCTACTGCCGCCGCTACTGCCGCCGCCACT
>Ga0224501_10003750_pt1 | contig 11990 bp, 8 predicted proteins | sample SF_Oct11_sed_USG_4_FD_169105 | JGI IMG/M metagenome (GOLD analysis project Ga0224501, IMG submission 169105) | Sediment microbial communities from San Francisco Bay, California, United States - SF_Oct11_sed_USGS_8_1 | ecosystem: Environmental > Aquatic > Marine > Sediment | place: USA... | reverse complement strand
TTTTCACAATGACATGAATAGACTGACACCCAATGAAAAACTGAGAACAAATAGCAGTTCGACCAGCACCGCCCACCGGAGATATCAGGCGCTTTTTAATTGCACTTGATACAAAGGTGAAGAAGGGTGTGAGTAACTTAAGTAATCAGGAAGTTCAACCAGCCAATACCAGAGTCAATGGGCCTGAAGTCATCACTGATGCGCGTCTTTTGAGGTAACAGGACCCTGCAAATCGTGGGAGCTTGAGGAAGGAAAATTTGCAAAGAAGAAGAAAGTTGCAATCCAGGTAGAGATCTAAAACTGGGAATTATTTGAGGCAATGGGTGTTGCTATATCGCCACAAGTCGATCAAAAGAATATGAGGATTGCGAAGGAATACAGCTCCTTCTGCCCTCAGGCCCCCTGCCTATCAACAGGGTCAAGGGTCTAAATGAAAAATATGGAGAGATCATCGTGATGGTGTCATCCTGTAAAACACCTGGTATATGTATGGTTTATAAATGAGCAATTAAGTTTCCCCTGGAACATGGTCGCATCAAATCAGGGTGGTGTGAGTCCCAGTGATACTGTTGGGCTATTGAAAATCCATAAACTGGATTCATAAGCTTATCTTAGTGGACAAGTGCCAAATAGGGCTATTGGTCATGGTACGGGCTGTCAAAAAGCTGAAAAAACTGGCCCAGCTTACTTGAGATATCTAGGTGCTTATTAATATACTTGACACAGGACTGAAGAAGGTAGAGGCTAAGTTATGTAACCGGGAGACAAGTTGTGCCAGCTCATACCAGAGTCAATGACCTCGGCTGAAGGAGCTATAGGTAATTGAAATAATACATGTGGTTCTCTGCAAATACTTGGGTGCCCATTCATGTAAAAAAACACTATAATTACTGGGAGAATCTCAGAAAGTTAAAAGCATTCAAGTCTGCATAGAGGTTCTATGCCATGAATGTATCTGTAAATGGGAGCTTTCGATCTATGCATAAAGCTTAAATGATAAGTTGCATGTGTTCTTTAAAAATAGTTCATTTTCACAGTGTCCTCCATAATAAAAAATTGGCCGCAGTGGCAATGGTATGCTTAGTGCTTAAAGGGGTTATGCATGGGCAAAAGGGACTTCACTTGTTTCTAGATGCTGAAGCCTGCCATGAACAAATGGGCCCAATACCCAGTTCAAATGAAAGCTTAGATATAGCCCTATCCAATGCATCTACTTAGACCCCTCGACAACGCACTTTTCAGACCGTCGATGGACCAGAATTGGCCTCGAGATAGGAAATTAACACAGAGCTGTTGGTATTTGCATTGATTTCTCATCTTACGCATGCGATGTTTCACAAATGCCTTTGCATGTGTATACTAGACTTGTAGACACAAGTCTGAATAGAGAAACCGTGCAACAAAAATATAGAAATAGGGTTTCAGAACGCAGTTTTTCACCTCTGTCAATGAACGTTAGTGCCATTATTGCGCAATTATAGAGGCCCAAATGCAATGGCCTCTATTTAGGGCTAGGGAAAACCGGCAAAGCACTTCTCATAACTTAAGTTTTGTCCAATCTTATTTGCGAAAACTTTTACCGGGAAAATTGTGAAGGTTTGATTGAGCCGAAGCAACATCATATCTTTCTATTATACTCATCTTAAAGGTTAAGAGTCGCTGAAGTATGATGCGTTACTGAGACGCAACCACTCTAGACCAGATATAGGAAATCCATGACGCAATAATTCTAATGCTTATCCATCTCCAAGTGTATCCTACATGATGTTATGCTCGTGTGGTTCTCTGAATTCTCCTAATTAAATATTTCATTTATAACTGCCACTCAATTCAGAAGCCATCTCAGTAAACACATATAGGTTGTGCTTTGGAGGGAAAGTCCCTTGATTTAAATTGAGATTTAAAGGGAATAATTGAATAAACTTTTAGCTTTTAGCTTTTCACCGATAAAACTAGCAGTCTGTTCAATCTATTGAGACGTCAAAACAAAAAACATTCATTACTCATCCCAGCTCGACCCGATGACTTACTGCTCCGGCTGGTCTGTTGTTTGTAAACAGTCGGTCAGGATTCCAACACTCACGAAGTGCAGCTGTCTTGACATCTTTGATTAACAATTTTTTTTGTAATTTGTAATGAGGAGTATTTTGCAATGATGAATGATTTCACTCAGAAGAAAATTAATGACACGACGTCATATACCATCAATCATGGCTAGCTCATTTCCACCTAGCTGCATCTATGTAAAACATATATAACACCTTAAACTCTGTGTGAATTGCAACACATGGTCCCACAGAAGGCGTATTCACAGTGGGTCCCACAGTAGGTGTATCCACATGGTCCCACAGTAGGTGTATTCACAGTGGGTCCCACAGTAGGTGTATCCACGGTGTAGGCATTTCTACCGAAACCTTTCCATTAGATAGAGAAGTCTACAGTATATCTGTATGGGCTAGCGTGGGGTAACATCAGCGCGTCAATCTGTCTTAATGCTCATAATGCACTACGGTAGGCTACAATGGCCGGGATTCAAACCAGCTTCTCATGGTTTTGAGAACACTGCGCTACCACTGAGCTATCCCGCTATCTCATCTCTGATTATGAGTTGACATAATTGAAAAGGAGTTATGACAGTTGAGTACCCGTTTACCCCAGACCCCATATCAGCAGCCGTCTGAGAGTACTTGACTCCCATATTACCCAATGATTGCCTAATTCTGTACTCAACGAAAAGACTGGGACCTGCACCTTATACTCATGGTACCAGTTCCAACCAGTTGATATCTACAATCTGATCATTTGGCACACCTACCTGTCATCCACTGTCTTTCCCGCCAGGAAGTTGCGCAGTTTTTTCATCTCCAACGATAGACTGCTATAGATGATTTGGGGTAGCAGGCCATAGCTTAAAGGCTGGTGGTGCGCTTAACTGAAGATCGCAAGATCCTGGGCTCAAGTCCTACTCATGCTGAGCACCCATTGTGAGAATGAGCTCTTCACAATTCACACAATTCCTAGCTACCGCTGCTCCAAATGGCTTCGGGTTTAGGGGTGCGGTCTGTTGGGAAGAATGGCAAAGTGTTTGAGTAAAAAAGTAAAAAATGTGCAGTGTCTTTTAGATTGCGAGACCAAACCCCATTCCATTCAAATTAACCTTCTCCATGGGACAAACCATGAGCGATCTTGGTAAAAAGCTGACTTACGATGTTATCCAGGTAAAAATAAATGATAAACTATTCGCAACTCAATATGAACGCGGAGCATTTACTCCTGTAAAACTTGGATCAACCTATAGATAGCTTTGTAACCTCAGCTGTCTTTCGGACACTCAAACAGTTAATGTATCTCATATTTCCTAGTTTTCCCTATGCCTACATGTCTGCTGATGCCTGACCGGACCGTCTATCACTTCGCTTCTTGATCATGAATATGCACTTTTGCTTTTTTCTCCTTCGTGGTCCATTTTGTAAACAAGGCGTTGCCTTAATAATGTCGTCCACGTAAAATAAAATTAACCAGGTAACGAAGCACACTGATTTGAGCAGAGACCCCATTTCCGATGTGAGTTGTTATAATTGAGGAGTTATGACACTTGAGTACCGGTTTACCTCCGACCCCATATCAGCAGCCGTCTGAGAGTGCTTGACCCCCATATTACCCAATGATTGCCTAATTCTGTACTCAGAGAAAAGACTGCGAAGAAACGGCAACCTGACTCCACACTCATAATGCCAGTTTCGACCAGTTGCTATCTAAAATTTGATCATTTATGACACCAACTAGGATCTTTCTTTCCTGCCAGCAAAGTCACGCTGTTCAACAGCAGTGAGATAAACTATATCATTATATAACTTGCACGTTACTGTACGCGGTCAAAGGATGTTCGTTTACATGCAGTTTTAGAACTACAGACGACGTTATAAGTTGAAGGACGCTCTCACCCAAGTTCTTTGAATGGGACCTGCTGCGTCACATCCTGGGCGAAGGTGGTAATGGTTAGCTGTCTGACATTTTTTGTTGTGAGACTTTTCAAAAACTGTCTCTGTTCACTCAGCAAGGAGTTAATATCCTGCTGTCTTCAGAGCTGGATTTATGTGATAGGAAAGAAGATCGAGTGGCACCCCACCTCAGTTACACCGTTGTTGCGTACAAGTTGGCTCTCTAATACCCACTCCCCCTAAACAGCCACTGGCTATTAGGGTCAGTCTTCACTTTTACATAAACCCACATGTATACAGACACCACATAGTATAATTATGCTTCTCTGTGGGGCATACCATGCAGCATCCTGAAAACAACCCGTTGACTTAATGATTTCGTTCCAAGAGGAAGAATGCCCTCTGTACCTATAAGATTAGTGTTGGCAAAGGCTTTAAATTTGTTGAATCTCCTTATTTGAGACCTTTGAAGCGCGCGTGTAGATGCGTTTAGGTGCATGTGATCTTATAATGACAGGGTATAATAATTGCACATTTTAAGGGACCATTACTATTTCATCACCATAAACACCAGATACTGTGTACCACATGTTTTCACTGACAGTTGTTGGGCAATTCAAGGAAGATAATATTGAAATGCATACTGTCATATGGTTGCCTAATTTTACCTCTTGTGCTCACCATAATAGTGGGTGAAGCAATAGGGTAATCCATAGGCTTAGAAGCTATGCTACATAGGGTGGCTAAGTGCCCGCGTAGAACAAAAACAATTCCCTGTAGATTCCTATAAATAGACAGAACCACAATCGGATCAAATGGTCCTGGCAATGCAGGCTTCCGGTCACTCAGGTGATTTTGTCTCTCCCATCCTCCATTTAATTTCTCTCAGCTGAATAAGCTCTCAACTCTTAGAGGCATGTTGTCTCTTGATTTCTTCACTGATATGAGAAGCTGCTGGGGTACATACTGTTCATAACTACAGCTTAGCGAGAAGCACAATGCCTGGCTTAATGTCGACGCTCCGCTTCATTGTGAGGCTTGGTTTTCTTTCGAATTTGGCTAAATGAGCGGAGCTCATACTCACAGTAGGAGTTTGTCATGGCCGGAATTTGAACTCAGGTTCTCATAGTTGCGAGTCCAATGCTCTATCAGTGAGCTATATCCGCACTCCCGAGCCATGAGGCATGTCTGACACGAATAGGATGTGTGTGTGTGCGCTATACCGTCAACAAAATCGTGATGATGGAGGTATTTCATTACTCAATGGGAACTCCTAGAGCTGCTATTAATGCACGTTTTTCCACTTACGCACGTGATATTTACGAACTTTGCCAATTTCATAATCTTCAACAAGGAAGCAGTGATGCATTAGCTATTGCCAAACCAGGTGATTAACGTAAAAATCAAAAATACGAAAAGTTTATATCATGCATATAGTTTTCTTCCATATCCTGACCAAACGAGAAGTTGGAGGTCGATCTTTAACAATTGCGGAATGGACTTAATCCTAAATATTCGCTGATGGGGACCGCCATTATTTTTACCATGGTGCTCCGTAGCCACGCTAGCAATTAGAGAAGCTCGCTAAAGGCCCATACCAAGAAGAATCACCCCGCCGGCAGTGAGGCTCGAAACTGGATTCCTTAGAATGCAAAATTCAAGCTTTTTTATCAATTGAGTTATCCTAGCCTCCTGTAGTGTAAACTAGAACCCCATTAAATGACATGCCCTTTATTGCATTGGGGTTTCACACCTGAAATTTTGCTGCGTCCTCACTCAATAGCCATGGAAATTCTCGAGCTGAATTTCCGGAGGGGTAATCATAGTATATACTCATAATATTTACTTAATTAAGGTAAGTATTAGCCTTTTTGGATCATTTGATTGAAGTATTGGCACATTGCTCCTAGCATGCCAACTCGTAGGAATATACCTGTCGATTGAACACACCCGCAGACATTCCCTGTGATCTCGTAAATCACAAAATGAAGCTTTACCAAAACAAACTATGATTAATTCTTTAAAGATTTGTAAAACCCACATTCAACTAGACAGCTTGTTTTTCCCCAGAACCAAAACAAACTCAGTAGTGAATCTTGCACACAGATCTTGTGCCAAACTATGCACATCATTATGCGAAATCGCCAATTTCCTGGTGCCGCAACTGTTAGTGAAACAACATTCTATGGTCTATGACAGGTGTGCCCAACCTGTGGCGAGAGGCCACATGCGGCTCATTGGTTTCCAGTGTAAGCGTGCTCAGCAATCAACCCTCTGACTATCTCCAGACAGACAGGTGATAAGATCATACATTATAGTTTTCCGATGGTAACAAAAGTATATTCCCAGCTTTTCCTAACATGTGTGCATGCTCCCAGTTATTAAGCTGAGCAAGCTTATCCCTACATGTTATAATCATCCAAGCGGAGTTCAGAAGAATGACTTCCTGACTCCCACATGCATTATTGCTGCCCGAAAGGTTGGGCTCACCTATCTATAACAATATGAGAAAGATAAGAGCTGGGTGTGCACACCAGTCTTCTCCGGGTTAATCGCTTGCTGTTCACCAGTTATGGCTTAGCACGGAGCACCAAGCGTGAGTCAGTATCAACACTCCAGGTAGAGGTTAGTCAGTGAGTTTTCACACCACCCGCCGAAATTAGGCTACTTTTCTCAAAAAGGGAGCGGTAAATCTTTAACAATCGTGGAGTGACCTTGACATTAATTATCCACTGGTTGAGACCTTCAGTTTTTTTCTTGGTGATCCAAACCAACGATAGCAATTTGGAGTGAGAGTCCATACAGTGAGCGAGGCACAAACCTGTAATCTATAGATTGGAAGTCCAAGCTTTTTACAAACTGAGCTATCCTGGCTGCCAGTCCCATGGTAGCCAATAATTCATTAGATTGACTGCAACAACAAAGCGTTATCATTCAGATTGAAGTCTACTTGGAGTTGTCTTTTCTTGATAAAGTTTTATCTTTGCTATCTACCCGTGTTGATATTTTATTTGGTTGTGAGCACTCTACCATCCCATGAACAGCTAATACCCATAGTGCGAATCCTGCAATACAAGGAATTGAACTCAGTATCTTGTAATCTTGAGGCAGATGAACTACCCCACTACCACTTGAGATGCTTGTTGAGTTAACTTTGCATCCAGTCCAGTTTGGATCTGGCTCAATCCGGGTCTGACCTGGTGTTTAATCCAGATCCGACTAGGCGTTGTCAACTGTCTGTCCGCGCCTGATCCTGAATTACTTTAGAAACTATAAAGAGCTTTGAACTGCCAATTCCTGAAAACCGCAACTGTTTATTCTCATATTTTGTCTGACATTCAATCTGCTCTAATTGATTCTTTCCCGACAGTTGCTGCTCTCATGCAGGATAACTGGATGCCCTTTTTTTTGAGTGAAAATGATGCGAAAACAGATAGACTTATGATTCCAGTCCAGGTACAAGACTGGAAACAAGTAAGTGTTGCCAGTTGGGTAATCTGGCCAGTTCTGACAGACATACAGATTTATTTCATATGACTTGGTCACCCTGGAGGGTAGGGTGTCTGTCTGGGGAGTGCAATTTGAGTCGGAATGAAAAAGCACATCGTCTAAACTGTAGAGAGTGAAAGTTTACCTCTCCTTGTTAGAAATACTTGTAGGTAAAACCAAGATTGTGGGTAGTACAAGTCACGTAATACATGCAGAGGCTCCACAAAACTAATCTGCCCGCTCTCTCTCCAAGTTCCACAGGTGCTCTTTTATCCAGGACATGAGTCAACCCCTTGGATTCTGTAATCTATTAGATCTTAATGCTTAGTCAGTAATAACTTTACAGTAAAACACTCAGATCTAACTTAAAACCGGACGCATGCCTCAAGCTGGAATGTGAGAAATTGAGTCATACGCGCTGGCACCTGCTGACTCATATTCCTTAAAATTCTGTGATATCTCTAAAGGCCATCACACCAAAACATGTACAGTGCCTTGGAATGCCTGGCACAGTAAACCAATACATGTTCAATTCACGGGTCATAGACTATCTATAGAGCAATAAAATGTAAGATTGCTACGGTACAAAGGCTTCACTCACATTACTGTACATGGTAAACTATCCTGTGGTATGATGAGAAGCAAAGTGACTAGATCGAGTGAATCCGCATCCCCTTCCGCATAGTGCATGACCCCTATTGGCATTACATGGTAATTGCTTTGAATTGAGAATGACGTTAAAGATTGTTTGGGTGCTTGCCCTCGCAACACTCGCTTGATCGAACTACTGGCATAGAATGCAAGCGCTGCAACTAGAAAACTATGGAGCAGTAATTTCCCTCGCATGCTTATGGCAAAGCCGCTGGATAAGATACTTGTCCTTTTCTAGAGGTTATGGCTTAACATGGAGCACTATGTGCCTATCATGCTTCCAGGAGGGTAATAATGAAAGTCGCTAAATAAATGGATGATACACTGACCTCCTGTTATCCCCATATAAAAGCTAATGAAAAAAATCAAATTGAGAGAATGAGTTTCGCTGCTAGAATTGGGGGAAGGGGTTTGCGAGTTCGCCTCGTGCTAACAATTCAACACCCGATTTGAGTCTCACGTTTTCCTTTCCCACTCACAGGATTCTGAGTATATAATAATTACTGGAAGAGGTAGCGCACCCACTCACATACTTGGTCATCCTATTAAGCACACCTCCTTAGCCTAAGGCTTGTTCGGGAACTGTAGGAATTCATTCTATTAGAGTGGATGCTCAGCATAGCTAAGGGCTGAGTCTTAGTCTTCACAATCCAGAGTAATTCCTTCTAGCTATTGAGCTCTGCTATCGACTTGAACTGTCGATCTGTCACCATCACTCGAGGCAGGGGTGCTGGATCTGTCTGCCAGTGTCTGACAGTGTCCGCCAGTGTCTGCATGCGTCCTCTATGGCCCAGATAAACCAAACTATGCCATTAGAAAAAGAGATCCTTTATTGGGTAATGATAATAATCCCTGGATACAAGGTGTGGTATGCTGGACATTTTTGCATAATATCTTTTTCTACGTATGCTTTCATAAATAACTCATTGTTGCTTAGCTGTTCACTGATGCTAGACTACTGAAGTGATTTATGATGTCCCACTGACCAATCATATTGTTGGATTCAGACCGGTGGGGGTATATAAATGAAAACACTGGCTACCGTATTCATTCAAGCTGAACTGCGTGAGTTATTCTCAAGCGACAGTGATCTGTTACTGGATATACCAATTGGAATCTGTATCAGAGTATGTTGGGAACTTTTACCTTTACAAACAGCCAGAACTCATTCATCCACAAACACAAGGTAAGAATTAACAACACATACATGTACAGATACCTTTTTTTTAAATGACAGATACAGATAGAAGGAGTGTGGCTTACCGCTCATCTTAATTGTGTATTGTGCCTACAACTACACGCGTAGCCACATTTCAATTCGGATAGAAATAATGTGGCTTATGGCATTTTAGATTATGACTTATCACAACTATGGAAAGGGCTTGTGTAATCAACATTCTCTTTCCTCATTGCAGAGTATGCTAGGCACACTACTTCTCCCTTCCCGCGGATTGAAACTGAACAAGTCTGCGATCGTCAAATCATGGAATGATTATCTAAAGACGTACAAGAAAACTGGAATTCGTCTGAGACAGGCCATAATCACTGCACCGAATGGAGAGATCATGTCACAAGATGGCGAAAATGCGCTAACGAAAGCCGATCTTATGGTGAGTGTTGCTTTGAGCGAAACAGCAAACAGCCATTGGCAAAAAGAGAAACTAGGATTTCTGCGACTGAAATCTGGCTTGTTGGCATAGCAATGTTTTCATAGTAACATGTCCAATAGAGTTAAAGGCCCAAAAACAACATGCCAGGCTTACGCAGGTACTTGTTTTCTATATCCTGTGACATAAGCAGTGAATATATAGAACTGTCACTCACCTTCTGAGTGATGCCAATAAATTTTAACCCTTTCTTGAGTGATTGCGCAATACAACATACTTACCTATTCGTTTTTAATTACAGAGAATCCGAAAAATCCTTCAAAATGGTGATGAATGCTCAGATGTCCTTCACCTTGAGAATCTCTATTACTGTGTGAAGGTTATTACTGATGATCTTCTAGTGGTATTTAACGGAGCTAACTATGTAATCGCGTGTCTCACCGATTCTCAACATATCCTCATCGTGAACATCAAGGCGAGAAAACTCGACGGCGCTCGTACAATGGTTTGGATAAAGAATGTGGCGGAGAAGTTGAGAGGAGTGGCGCCTTTATGACTAGGCAGCCAGAGTTCCTTAGACTGCTCTCCTCCCAACTCACCTATGGGAGGGCCGCCGACTCTTAGCTGGTTCTAAGGACTGCGCTGCCAGACGTCTTAGGAAACTCTGACCAAAGAAGCCTTAATTTTTCCGATCAAGCACAAGGACAATCAAAATGAATGTTCGATTCCTCAGATTCTTTATTTATTGTCAACTGTCTCAATCTTGAGTGACGCCGCCGCTCAGCCAAATAAGAGGGGAGATAATTTCTTTCGCAGCCATACATTCTCATTTTCTCTGCTGCATAATTTATTTTTGTATCACATTGCACTGTACAATATCAGCATCCGTCCGTGCCAATTAAATATACACTGCGTAATCCTATAGAACACCATTTTCTTATGTCTCCATGTCATCCTCAACGGACATTACAGTCATGTAATGCTGGATTTGAGGTCGTATAATGTGTCCCCGGAGGGCTCTAACTTCAGAGAGACAATCTGTTGGCTGAGTTGTTTAGAGGCTGAAACTCATATGATATATGAGTCCTGGACAGCCGTTTATGACTCTGTCATATACTGTCTAAATGTGCTCTTATAAGCCAACCCGAGTGGCAGATTCAAAGGGCATGATTGCATGTTCGTAGCAGATCTTCGCAGTGAGGAGTTTGATGGAGGCCTGCGCATAGGGTACTATCTTATGGGGCAAACCATGGACCATATTGAAAAAAGCCATGCACTTAGTGATGCTACCTAGGTGAAACAAGATGATCTAATTATATGACTGGCTATTATAGAGAGGCCATCATCGATGATAATGAGGCCGATACTGTAACAAAGGGCACCCTTAGGGCATCAGAAAGCAAAACCTCCTTACTTTGTGATCGAAGGTAGAGCAGGCTGATGGTAATTAGTATGCTACATAACTCGGCCATTGTATGGAGAATGATGGAAGAAAATCATTGCCGAATGCCTTGAGGTTCCTCGATGGAGATAGAGGTTGCCTCTTAGTCTATGGCTATGCGGGGAAATGGCAGCTAGACAGCCAACTGTTACCGGCAGCGGCTTAACTGAGGTGGGGATGCCACCTCTCTTTCTCATCACCTTCCCCAGCTCTTAATAGTCTGGCACCAATTCTATTCTAGATTAACAGAGAGAGTTCTTGCAAACCCCGCGCACTAGCCGTGTTTGAACCTGCATGGGACCTGCCGTGCCACAATGCTTCCATATTGACACTATATTACATTGTTATCAGTGCAGAATACTCTGCCGGCCTTGTGAACTATGTGCAAAAAATCACTATAGGTTACATCCAGGAGTGTCATCAATGATTCACCCTATCTGACAGTCGTCATTAGCATACCATTCCACACATAGAAACAAAGCCGTAATCAACCTCGGGCAAAATGGTCACGTACCAGTGGTATGGAATAGATGAAAGGTTAATATATGCGACAATAATCTAGGGGATCAGTGCCACCAAGATTAATGGAGGAAATATATGGAATAGTATAGTATATTATGCATAGGTTATAAGTCTTTAAAGAGTGATGTCTTGCTTGTATGATGTCTTCACTGCCACGGTGAGCTGCCAGGTTAAAAAAGATCTCAGTATAAAATGCATTTGATACTAACCCCTTTGGCTATCCTCTGTGCTAAGCCATTGTTATTATTATTATTATTTTGCTGAATGACATGTGCCACATAGCGTCTCCACAACAGACTCTCCCAGCTTTTTCCAGTTGGTTCTGTTCTTAGCAGCAGC
>Ga0224501_10003749_pt1 | contig 11990 bp, 7 predicted proteins | sample SF_Oct11_sed_USG_4_FD_169105 | JGI IMG/M metagenome (GOLD analysis project Ga0224501, IMG submission 169105) | Sediment microbial communities from San Francisco Bay, California, United States - SF_Oct11_sed_USGS_8_1 | ecosystem: Environmental > Aquatic > Marine > Sediment | place: USA... | reverse complement strand
GTGCGGGGGGGGGGAGTTTTCTAAAACAGCCTCTGTTAACCTAAGGGACGGCATTAACGTTTTTGACTAGCAAACTAGCTTACTTGCCTAGCTCTTCAATAGACAGAGTCTCTAGGACTTACTGGTGATATCCTTGTTAACATGTATTTTCGGTTTCATCTGATTGAAGAGATTTTGATCCTCCGGTGTGGATGGACTGTGACTCACCAACTCCGGAACTGTCTCTAGGTTAGATACCTTACGCGGTGTACGGGGAGTTCGGTTCCTGCGTGCCTCACTAATAAAAAATAAAAATATATAAAGCTTTATTAATTTTCGTCACACGACCTTTAAACAGTTGGTCACCCTAGGGAGCTGTTTGGATTTTTTTGGTGAGTCTGGGAAATATAAGTTTTGCAGGCGCCAGGTCAAGCGAGCAGAGACAGTCAACTACTTTTCAATCAGAACAGACATCCGGTTAGTACCGCATTAGTTAGTTCGAAGATGGACACCACCGGTATTAAAACTTTCACCAGTGAGTGGGTACTGTTTGGTTGGCTGATTATTAGAATGTGGGACGTCTCGGTTGTGTGCTGTTCACCTGTTTGTATTATACTCAGACGCCTCATTAGTGGGAAAATCGAGCATCTAGCACCAGGGCGAATAGGCTTATTATAAAAATAAAAAACAGTTTCGATGATATGGTTGATAGCATGGGTACACTAACACACCATTAAATTGTACCATAGAATGCTTGTACGTAACTACACAGGATTTTTTTTTATCAATTAGGCCACTTACGGTGGGCTGCAGGGTCTGTCCGCCTCCCGTTGGTCATATCCATCTACCTCATCTGAGAACTGACCATCTGTAATGGTAAAAACTCTGTCATCCCCTGGGGTGGGATTTCGTCTAGTGTGAAAATCCTTTTTTAAGGATTATGCATTTATGCATAGGTCATTACTCAATTGACCGGTGACCCAGGTTTTATAACAAACCAATTTGACCCTTATCAATTGATTAGGACCTCCATTTGCGAGATTCGAAGCCACGCTGCTGATAGGCTAATTGCATCAGATAGAGGCTATAAGATAAGGCTGTAATAAGTACCTTTAGAACTTCCTGCATAGACATCACGTTCAGTGTCCTATAAAGGGGAACCAATGAGAGGGGTCAATTAGTGCTGAAGAAAGAATGTGCCATTAACAAAATACAATGGTGAATCTGCACACATTGATATGAGCAAAAGGGTAGGCAACCATCAATCTGAAGGTCAAATTCATGCGCTTTTGAGGTCATAAATAGACTTCAACTATGCAAGAATCGCTACAAATTTGCAACTAGTCCAATAAAACTGTGTTGTTTGGATGATGTCACAACTCAATGAGCCTGTCCACTCTGTCAGCGTTGTCCTACAAATTGGATGCCGATTCATATAATTTATATCAATGATCACATTCACAAGGAAATACTGCAATGGGGTTTCCAGCAGCATGCGCCCAATCACGATAATTTTACATGTATTCACGGAAGCGGACAATGCGTGTGGTGATGAGGGTATGAAGATGTTACAGATATCACGCACAACTGAAATCTTGATTTAGAAAAAAACAAAATTTAAAGGCCTTGGTGAACGTGTCACTAGGGGCAGCTTATAAGCTGTTTTGTCTTCCATTTTCGACTCTGTTTTTTTCCGTAAGCACATGACATGGCTATCCTATTTAGTGAACCTTCTCAGTTCGAGGCTTGTTTTGTAATTAATTTGAGCTGAAAATTATCTGGTAAGTTCGTAATGAAAGTTGGAGCCCAGCATGCATGACCAGGACCTGACTCCAAGATATCTCGGGCCAGGTGCTCTTGCCACTGTGCTGTACTGTCACAATTTAGGCTTGATACTAGTTACAGAGTCTGAAGAGAGACATTGAATCTGAGACAACACAGCTTTGCCACACTTAACACTAAGAAAATGCTAGGGTGCAGAGTGCAACGGAATGACGGTGCATAGGATCAATGTATGAATGCATGTGCAGACAGATAGGGGTAAGGGCATTCAATCACACCCTCTCTCACAGTAACTAGAGGCCCTCCCACAGTAACTAGAGGCCCTCCCACAGTAACTAAAGACCCTCCCACAGTAACTAGAGGCCCTCCCACAGTAACTAAAGACCCTCCCACAGTAACTAGAGGCCCTCCCACAGTAGCTAGAGGCCCTCCTTCAGAATCTAGAGGCCCTCCCACAGAAACTAGAGACCCTCCAACAGTAACATGTCCCTTCCAAAGTAACTAGAGGGCCTCCCACAATAGCACATCCCTCCCACAGTAGATAGAGCCCTTCCCACAGTAACTAGAGGTCCTCCAATAATACTCGGAATCCCTATCCAGGACTAAGAGTGGTATTTGTTTGCTATATATATATATAGGCCCTTTCTGGTTTCGGGGTTCGTGTTATAAACTTGAGAGTTGCTACTTTGTAGTAGAAGGTATGATGCTGATGCTTGGTTTTTGAAAACATGCAAGTTAATACTTATGACTACGCGCTTAAAGAGGTACAAAAATAGTGCGCTTTAGCTGAAGGCGACAATTGAGTTCTGGGTGTAAAATACTGCAGCGTGCAGGAGATATGTATGGGTCATCATGGATACCAGTCTTAAAGTGTGAACTCCAAACATAGGCTAGCACAAAGTAAATTAGTCAATAATGGTTAATGTTACATCTCGGATTCGGCCAAATTTTTTAGAACAGTAGCCCGAAGCTTGGGATTTAGACATTAAAGTTTATCAGCATGTTGGCTGACTAAACTGAAAGTCAAAGATGGACATCACTCTGCTAGGATAGCCCATGGAAATATGTATTACAGGTACATTTATGGGATAATCAGGAAGCAGGCCAAAGCCCAGGTCCGAAACTCTTTAAATGTAGAGGGTGGTTCGTGTTTGCTTCACATCACCATGGCAACAACATGGCAGGTTTAGTGTGTGATTTAACTTATGGCTGACATGTTTTGACTGGTATCCAATCAGACGATAGCATCAGGGTGAAGGGTGTATGAAAAAAGCGTATGGATTATCATACTTTCGCTGCGGACGAGTCAGATTTGAGAACCTAAAACAAAGTATGTTCTCACAGGTAAGAGTTTATTGCACTGTCACTCAATTGGTAATGGCTGCTTCAAACGACCGGATCTGGAGACCCACCCCTTAGCACGCCGTGCTGAACTTGCTTAAGCGCGAGCTTCATTGTGTAGCACCCCATTGATACCCTGCTATACGATGATGCACGCCACGTGCCTAAACAATGTTTCGGTGCAATCTGCGTATATTTACCCACAAGGGAGGACAAATCGGAATTGAAATCGCGTAGGATTTTTAATGCGGAGTTGTCCTCCCTTGGTAGCAAATGTACAATGATTCAACAGTGCCAAAACACTGTCTCCAAAACTGGGCACTGTTGTTGAGGTTCAGCGAGCTCGCCGCATGCCGTGCTGAGAGCGTGCGCCTCTCGGTTGGTTGTGTGAAGCAATCATGAGGATTTACTATGCTGGCACTCATTTGGTTAGAGTTGGCTCAGTTGCAATCAATCACTCTTGGATGTCACAAGAGGAGAGCTCTAAGTGTAAATTTCAGACTAGACTGACATTTACTTTGCTGTATAGTGGAAGTTTCTTAGACCAAAACTAATGGTGCCCAATGGGCATCAATCAAATTCATTGGAATTCTTTCTGATGACCAACAGAGGAGATGGCATGTCAGAAATTGATGGGTCACCCTTGCGTGACAAAGATTGTCAAAGCTTTCCGTTCCTTCTCCTCACTTAACACAACAAAAACCAAATTAAGACCTAATTTAAAAATCATTAGGTTTCGAGCTAATTTTGTGAAATTCTCTTTCCAACATATGATTAGTGCTTGTGCATTTTTGTGCTTCTTTTTTATGAAGTCAAAAAGGTACTTTGATATTTATCTAAAAACTCTTCAATAAACATGTTCAAATGAATAAAGAAATTATAAACTTGATAAATTTTGTTAGCAGAGAGGATTAATGAGGTCAGAAATGATGAGAAAATCATTCGGGTTTCAGTCTAATCGGTGAGAAAAACAACTCAGAGCCAAAGACTGTGTCTACCTGCTCATCAAGAGTTTGCATGACTACGCCATGCTTGCGTTTTGCCTGCTGAGGAGGACAAAGACACATGAACAGCGACAGATCCATTAAGGGTGGGACAAATCCGTGCTAGATTTGGGCATATTGGTAGACTAGATCTTCCTTGGAATCTCTTGGGGTTTGTTCTGAAATGGTTGGAGCTAGAATGTTCTGGAATGGTAGGAGTTAAAAATGAGGAACGGGAGGCTAGCATGACCGAAACTAAATTCCTTACATCTTTAACAGAGCATGCACTATTGCCACTGAGCTATCCCGTTTTCTACTGACACAGGCTTATTTGATACATGGACGAATTTCGCTGATAGGGCTCTATCAAGTACAGCCCTGAATATTCTCACAGCTTTACCATCATTAACTTTTGCTTCCGTTTATACTCCATATTGCCAACCCCTGTATGGGGTCATGGAGTCGGCTGCCTGGTTAACAGGAAAACTTTGTCGGTGCTCAGAACTGAATTGAGGTCAGATGCCGTTATTGTCACCACCATTGACTTTTCTGGGATTTGAACCGACGAATCACTGTGAGTAAATCATGTATTTTAACCACTCAGCCATGACTGGCATGAGAAGATAATGAGGCTTACATATGGGGTAACAGCCATGCTTGTCATCCCCAGCAAGGCATCAGCAATCCCAGAATTCCTCTTCTCATGATGTCGCTGCCGATGATATTCCGTTTCTTGACTCTGTCTCTCCTGCTCCAACAGTTCTCTGGCAGCACCCCAACCCAGACCTCTCTGGAACCTACAGTCAGCGTGTGGCAGCGTTAGTCACTCATGTTTGGGGATACTCTTTCTGAACTGATAGGAAAGCAAAGATTTGCAAAAGATTAAAAGCGAAAATGATTATGAAAAAACCATTTGCCTTACAAAAAGGAGCATTATAATTTGTATGTGCTGCAGTAAAAAATGGTTTGATTTATGGAATAATGGATTATTGACTGTAGTTGATTGATTGATCATTGGCTGATTGATTGACTGGTTGATTTTTAATTGATTGATTATTCTAAATCATCCTAAATCAATTTCTATAGGTTTTCTACCATCACTGCAAACTCCAAAAACAAACAAAGGTCTCTATCACTATCTACACTAACAAAGAGATTCAAGATGAATTCAGCGCTTGCACTGCCCAAGAGTGAAATATTCATGGCATCTCCATGGGTTTTTGATGAATTTGAATTTAAAATTCCCATGTCTTCCAGAGCGTCTTGTTGAGTTGCACAACCATACAGCGCAGTGAATGACATAATGAAAAAGTGTTCGTATTTTTGCTCAGTTAGCTGAGATTTTCGTAAAGGAAGGCACCATTTTGACTGCCTTTCAAGCCTTGACAAGACAGACTGAACATTATCTAATTTTATACATGTACACGTGGCTATGAGTAACAGACAAGACTATGAAAATGAATTGGACCAGGGATGTATCACCATGTGCTGTGTATCCCCAGACAAAGTCACATCATGATTGGATAGTCCGTTTAAAAGGCCAATCCTGATTGAATGGTTGAGCCATAAATCAATCTGAGTGTTTGGTTGAGGTAGAAGCCTGATATGATTGGATGGCCATGCTACAAGCCGCATCATGATTGGATAGTTGGGTCAAAAGCCACATTATGGTTGGATTTTTGAGCTAGAAGTCAAATTTCGAGGTATGGTTGAGTTAACAGACATAGGATTTACGTAGGGATGTATAGAGTGATATTGACACAAGGGTGATGATCCCTGGTCGTTGTTACGCATCACATATACGATCAGTTTTCTTACTTGCTGTTGTTCATATCGTTCATGTTTGGACTCCTAAGGGTAATGAGATGGGTATTATTATAACGGGATGGATTTAGTTATCCAGAGTCCAGACCATAAGAAAAATGTTTAAAGGGGTTATGTCACGATCGACGGTATATGCACTTTCGGAGTTGTGTTCCCCATTCTTAAAGGGAGGCAACTGCGCGTTCATCACAGCGATAGCAAGTGGTCTTTTCTATAAAACGAATATCGGTCACTCGAATAACTACGGCCCAAATGGAAAAAATGGGATCTAATTACTAAAACTTAGAAACTTAATGATCTTTACTCCCTCATAACATCGAGTAAAACTCAGAAATGAACATAATATTGGAGAAAACTGAAGTTCTAAGAAGTGCTTTGCCGGTTTGCCGTTGCATTCGGACCTCTATCATTGCGCAATAATGGCACTAATGCTCGCTGACAGAGGTGAAAATATGCACTCTGAAACCCTATTTTTATCTAACAGCTCTGTGTTAATTCCCCTATCGCGAGGCCAATTCTGTTGCGTCGACAGTCTGCAAAATGTGTCACCTAGGGCTCTAAGTATGCACATTGGATAGGGCTATGGTAGACTTCAGAATATGAAAACAGGTGAGGACACTTTTGGCCATGACATAACCCCTTTAAGTTCATAGATTTGTACTCAGTCAACGCTCAGAAGGGTTAATGGGATAGGTCACTGACAGAGCTCTGGATTCATAACCGTGGAACCAAGGTACGAATCCCAGCATGGCGAGCTCCTGTTGTGAGTATCATCTCAGCTCAATCTTAGCTCAAAACAAAACCATTTGGGTGGGACATTGATATTGACCAGCTCCCGGTGCTCCATGCTAAGCCGTTGGTGAAAAAAAGTACCATCTAATCCAACAGCTTTTTCATAACGGTGAACATGTCAGACAAAGAAAACACAAAGAGTCACTCTCCGAAAGGCCCTACGCTCCTCTCTGCCTTCCAAATTTCCCCGAGCAAACTCCACTACTCCCCACAGTATACAGAACAAGATGGAGTCTACACAGGAAATATCACACTTACTTTTTAACGGGTTGGAAATGATCGTGGTTGTTGGGTGGTGCCATCGGTGCATTCAGTCGGTTTCCCTGCATGTCGTATGCGAATGGATCCCAGTATTCCTGGTTATCATGTTCTTCTTCATGGATGTTAGTGTAAGCATTTGTTATTTGACTGAAGTCTGAACGTGCCCTCTCCTGCCGTCCCCACTGCTCCTGCCCGTGACCCTGATGATGCTAAAGAACCCATAGGTTAGCAGTTAGACTACCTCAGGATCAAAGACAGTTGGATTTTGAGTAGGAATATAAACATTTATAACAAATCCATGTGTCCATTGAATTAAATTACTCATTTCTAGTAGGAAAGAGACTTTTAGTCATGCCAGGAAAGTCCCACAAGACCAACTGAGTAAACATACCAGGATCTGTTTGAGATCTAAGACACTGTTAGTTGTCAATATAAGCTAAAGGAAGCCATACAAATCCAGCTGAGGGGCTTTAGGATTAGGCGGAGGGCTTTACAAATAGATAGAGGACTGCACGGATAGAAGCCTTACAAGACATATAGGCGCGGGGAGGATTGAGCGGGATGTTGGAGGCCAAGGCACGAGAGAACGACTCTCTAACGACTACCATTACCAGGGCTTTGGTGGGCTGCTGGTGGTCAAACCAGTGAGTTACTGCAGTTCAAAGGTGGCCTGATTTACTCGCCAATGTTTTAGAAGTGTGGTGTTTTTTTTTTATCAGATCATGTACACCACTACCACATGCCTTATCCAGTGGTACTAACCGAGGAGCACTCGCCATGTAAACTTTTCAAGCATGAGTAAACAACTCCCGCTTCCTAGTACTAAACCTTCTTGGCAAAGTAAATCTCGAGACTGTAATCATTACGGAGTCACTCTCTCCTGCGCAAGGCCTCTAATTTAAAATGGTTACAACTCATTAGACTGTGATACAACATACACCATGCAGGCGTTGTGACGTCGTGCCCTCTTCTCTTATGGTTGATAGCGGTCTGGGGGAAGGGCGGCCATTACTCATGCCCGGTAGGCCAGGCAGACCCGGTAGGCCAGGTAATGCATCAGGCGTGGCTCCAGTGCCACTCTCTTTCTTTTCTTGAGCCTTTGCTTGAATCTTGTTTGCTAATTCAGCAAGATCGCTGAACTTGTTAGCGCCATCTTTCTTTTTCTGGTGAAAACAACACATAAGCAAAGCACAAGACAACATTCGATTAGGCAGTCAGTGTTTGAAGAATGGAATTTATTATTATTTTAAAAAGTTTTCAGACTTTCTTGCTTCAAACCACACAAGGTTAGCTCTCGCAACTTACATTTTTTCCTCGCGATTTGCGACTCGATTTTTTTCGCTTTACCTAACAGATATTCGTAAAGCTTGTGACAATGGGCAACCAACTCCTAACCCCCATGATGATATAGTAGTCAAGCTGACATGATTTTGACGTTTTGGACTAGCCCACGACTTTTGGGTCTGTGAAGAGTAAATTTAACATGTCGTAAAGTTAATTTGAATAATTAAAGTAATTTTGTGTCTCAGAACTGTACCGCTGTTGGGAGTGATGCAGAATTTGGTCTAATCGATTTGACTTTCCTGGAGTGAATCTTGGGGTATTTCTGCTTACACATATATGCCCTATAGAGAATGGCTTCCCTTATTCAATGTCGAAATCCAAAACCAGTGAGAGTGTTGCAAGAGGCAAAGATCTTGCCAGAACAGGAATCAAACCAGAGATTCCCGTCTAAGGCGCAGTACACTGTCCAATAAGCATCGCTTCACACAGTTAGTTTCATTAAAATAGGCCAATAATTTGAATATCATACTGACTGCCCATCATTGGGTGATCACAAATATGCGGATGTGATAGCGGACAATTCACAATGAGGCTTGGCATTTTGGTACACAATGGATAGCCAAGGAAGTAAAAAAGCATCGCACGCAGCGACTGAATCATGGAAATAAGTTATATCGCAGCGTAAAAAATAGAATTTACCCTCCCCTGACCGCAGCTAGTTCCCTTGGTTAATTGGCTGTGCATAAAGCTTACAGAAACAGTCGAAGTTTACCCATTCATAAAACCGAGGCTGATTAATCAAGATTTGGAATAAGATTATGCGTGAATGGTCGCTACTAGGGTTCTCTGCAGTCAGGAGGGAAGAAAGTTGATCTTACTTTAGGAATACCCTCATCGGGTTGAAGATACGTGTAATGACCAAAGGTCAGTGGAAAAGCCTGACTAAACTAGTAAAGACAAGAGAAAGATTTAAACAATGATTACAAGGTAGTTAGAAAAGGGAACAAGACAGAGAAAGAGGGTGCAACGAACAAACATGGCAATTCATAGAAAGTGCACAATTCATTCCTTTGAAAATTGGTGTGGCAGGCCATGTTGCTTGTCATGCCAATCTTCAATGTAGCAGACATCTTTTTGACAGGCAAAGTGACTCATTCATGAAGTCCTATGGCGAAACTCAGTGGTACACCATTTAGAATGCAGTTTAACAGCACCAATTCCACCAATCTATCAATAAGAACGCGGTTTGATATTCTCTGCGAATCAGCACTAACTCACATCTAATGGTTCTTTGCCGGGTGAAGGTGACTTGACTGCCTTGGAGCCCCTGCGCAGAAGATTCCAGCCTTTTTTCCACAATTTTTCCCTATAAAAGTGATGGCAAGAGTTATCCTCTCATGAACAACATGATTATACACATGATTGAGCATATTGCGGCATAGGATCATTCCCTATAGAGTTACCACTGGGGTTTGCCCAGTCTAAATTCTTATATCTACAATCATTCAATCTATTCCTAAGCAGGGCACTGACTTATAATATATTTTGCTGTCGGTGCGACAAGGACTTTAAAAAAGTTGCTGCCTTAACAAGGCACGGAATTAAATGAGTAAAGTAAAAATAACAGCGGCAGATCAGAGTCTCATGCTGAAGCAGTGTAGTGACTTTTCTTGGCACTGAGCATTATCATTCATTTAAAAGATATTATCCTGCAGAGTGAAACTATATACCACTACAAAAACTTAATATTTGCAAAGACTGAGGGGTATAATAGAAAACTTAGAATAAGCCCGGTTTCCATAATGCCTACCAACAATGTAACAAAATCAGGCTTGAAGCGATCACATTCAGGCATGAGGGGATAACCAAGTTTTAAGCCAGGGCATGCAGTTTACTTCTTAGGAGGCCCGGTGTATCTGGGAAGGCCAACATCTCCCAATACACATCCTCGACGACGCATGTTGGCTTGCCTACTAGGGCTGAGAAAATAACAATCGGATTATTAGACTGACTCACTGAGTCAGTGCATCAAGCCCAGATCTCACTCACATAATGCACAGTACTGAAGTTGACGAATGGGGTATCGCAGTGACATATGGCACTGGCTGTCGTTATGAATTTACAGATGGGCAATCATCACTGGTCAGGTCAGAGTCAAGGCCAAAGTCAATGTCAAGGACAAGGTCAGGTACTGGTTGCTAGGTAACAGTAGCGATACCCTCTATCTTGGGACATCATGGTGCGGCTTTTGAGAAAGCTACAAGACCTGGGCAGGGTCCTAAATAATGAAAGCATATCATAGTCATAAGCTGTCATGACCTATATCATTAAAAATGAACATAATTTAAACTGCTACAATCATATTGGGGTGAAGTTGTCCTTTCTCTTTATCAAAGAACAAACAACTCCATCATACACTGTTTTGCATTTTGTGAGGATATATGACACTGCTAACAAACAACCCATACGAAGATCATTCTTATATGTAAGTTTTCTTTATCTACCTAGCCCATGATGTAACTCATAGCCACAGAATCACAGGCGGGTCCATACAAGACACAACGAGACATACATGTAGGTACTAACAGGACTAGCAAAGGTAAGAAGGTTGTTCCCATAGCACATAATGGCCATGCTGGGAGGTGGCTGCCACAGAGAGCCAATTTGTATCAGCAACAGTGTAACTGAGGTTGGACGCTACTCTTCCTCCTGAACAGTGCAAGTACAAGCTGGCAGCCACTTCCCCCACATGGCTACTGTGACTTATGTGAGCAGCTTTTAACAGGACTATTATGGTTAGTCAAATCATCCCTGGGCGATTAATCATGGTTAGTAACAGTTCTATAAAAACTCTAACTGGCTATTCTGATGAATCACAAAATGGTTTCGGATGTAAAAGTATACCTCCATCTCAGTCACCTACCCTAGTTGCATATTTTGGCGGTTGCTAGTAAAAAGAGAAAATGATTTCAAACTTTGAACAGAATAGATTAACGTCTCAATGAAAAGCAATTTTGACATTAGCAATCTATTTTAAAGCTATAATGGTGCCCAAAACATATGTGTGAAAGGAATTTCATGGGGTGGGAATTACCATGGAGTTATCCCCCATAATTAATGGAGAATAACTCTGATTTGTGTCTCGTTTCCTAAAAGTTAGTTATTGAGACTCCGGGATCCTCAAAAAAATATGCTTGTAATCTGAGATCACCAATTGTCAGTGAAATTACAATCCGTGCTCGTACAATCATCAACATATACATACGAGTTTATGACATTCAGAGGATGCATGCAAAATTGACAGCGGATAAGTTATTCCTTAGAACTTACCCTCCATTCTGTTCTTCCAAAGCTGAGAAGTTGAACATTTTCAGTAATCTCTGAAAAATGTAAAGTTTTGTGTTGATTGTTGATTCTATTGAGGCATTAAGCGTGTCTGAACTAGCCAATATAGCCTTTGTACATTGGGTAAAAAAGGGCTCTATGATTACTTGAATTTAGCTGGCATACTCATAAGCCAAATAGTGTGAATGGAAAAAATCAAATTTGACGCTGAATAAAATTTGATAGGCAGACGTGTTCGTCTGTCCGGGCAAACGCGCGGTAGAAAAATTTACCTCAAATCATTTACGCCTGTTCGAACAGCTGGTTTGAGCGAGTTTCTGTAACTTACGGCTTTAGGTCCTGACTCTCCTCGGATCATGCATTCTTTATAAGCCCTCCAGTTCTCCAGGATTATTTTAC
>Ga0224501_10003748_pt1 | contig 11991 bp, 7 predicted proteins | sample SF_Oct11_sed_USG_4_FD_169105 | JGI IMG/M metagenome (GOLD analysis project Ga0224501, IMG submission 169105) | Sediment microbial communities from San Francisco Bay, California, United States - SF_Oct11_sed_USGS_8_1 | ecosystem: Environmental > Aquatic > Marine > Sediment | place: USA... | reverse complement strand
ATGCAGCTAGTACGCATGCAGCTAGTACGCATGCAGCTAGTACGCATGCAGCTAGTACGCATGCAGCTAGTACGCATGCAGCTAGTACGCATGCAGCTAGTACGCATGCAGCTAGTACGATGGATCCAAACACGTGCTCATTTATATTGGGGCGGAAGCTTTTCATGGACGCAAGTGTCTCACCAGATACAGATTTGCATAAAAAATGGCTTGATTATTAATATGTGATGTTGTTCATATTTATCCGGAGACGAGACTGGAGCATATATAGGGAATAGCCAAACACGGTCTACGGTCAGTGACGGACACACACACACACGAGGTGCTACCCTATTTGGAAATATATGACTAGAAAAATAATGCATATATTATAGAATGCAATTACCTCCCTGTGATGCCTCGTGGGAAATGAAGTATTTCCGTACAGCTCAAAATACCCAAGAAAACATGAGAATAGATTAAAGGTCTCCGCAGGTTCTTCCTGTTCATTGTTGCATGTGTCACTCACTCATGTCATTTTTCCCAGCGAAAGCTATGGCGGCAATAATACCACTATAAGGTGTGTATCTCGATGTCAGAAGAGTTTTAAAGCCTTTCAAGAGAGTGTCTCATATCATGTCACAATAGTCTCAGATGGCCATGATTGTTTTCTTACACAGAGGTGAGTAGTACTGAGTGGTAGTAAAACAGAGCACTTGACTACGAGTGTCACTCTCGCTATCTTTTATTGGATGAGGTCGGGCTTGCACAGGCCTGATGCGCTCAGACAGGTGTTCTATTACCAGACGGGCTGATCCCTCCATCTCCAGATACACTTGTCAGTTGAAAAAGACATAACTAAGACAATCACTCCGTCACTCCAGAGGTTCGCATCTATGCGATTGCTTCTTTCGACCAATCTCTGCAACTACCCGCTTTGTCATCTGACTCTGTAAAACTGCGCTAAAACAATGTTGAGTAGTGCATATATAGGGCACACACCACCTGTAATAGGCTGGTGTAGCTGTGATATTGGGATTTTATATGTATATTCCACTCTGCATCTATGGCCACTTGCTGATTTACTGTACCTGGCATGAGCCTTTACTCACAGGCCAGCAAATCGTGTGTGAGTGCTTTAAAGTCTGTCATTTCATTTATCAATGCAGGGTGGGAGAAGCGGTGGCTTAATGGGTAGCCCATTCAGCTCTGGATCAAGTGACCCAGGTATACCCAGTGCCACGTAATACTTTCACCCTCGTTGAACTCGGATTGCGACGGTAAATATGAGGTCCACCATTAGAGTGCCAACTCGATACAACCCATGGACCACCTTGAGAACAAGCCCTGGGTCTTATCTCATCTTATCCTATCGATGCAGTGTCTCTATGCACAATCCTAAGATACATGTACATGTACATGTACATGTACATGTACATGTACATGTACATGTACATGTACATACGCTAAGGCTAGCAAATATCTCACTGCCACATTTCAGCCCCAATCTACCCTCCTTAGTTTATTTAGTATGTCAGTGGCACCGAGGTGCCCATTAGGTCATGTTTTTTTGTGATGTACATTTCCATGTTTTGGCAGTGAAAAAACTAACAATTAAATGAGAGTATAAACAGCTGCAAAGTTAAATTTTCTGATTTTAGACGAAAAAAGTTTTTATTCAACTATTTGAATAGGTTAGTTCTCAGAAAGATAGCCTAATCAACCTTTCACCATGAATCTAGATCAATTCAGACTTCACATGTTCCTACTCATGATGGGAATAGTCTCAACGGTCTCAATGAGTTATCCTTATAAGCAGCGTAGTTTCTTTCACTCGCACGACATATCCAGGGTTATGGTGAAGCTGCCGGGTTTAATACTTGTTTTTCACCAGTTAGGCCTTAGCACGGAGCACCATGACCGGGTCAGTGGCGATGCTCCACCTCATATAGTGAGGCTTGTTTTCGTTCTGAGCTAGGGTTATGATGCAATGAGCTTATACTCACGTGAATGGGATCCAAACCGATAGAGGCTTTCACGATTACGAGCCCAGTGCCCAACCACTGAGCTATTCCCAAGTGACCAAGAGAAATTTATTACATCACTGGGGCTATGGAACAATGGTGACAAGGGAACAGATCCTAGACTCAGTTCCAGTCAGAGGGAGAATTTCCTGAGGCCATATGTTTGTGAGGGAAGAGCCAAAAATGGATCCTGATTCTGGTCATGTTGTGGTCCCACTTTGACTCCTGTGAATGGCAGAGTAGCCCAGTAAACAGGATTCTTGGCTCAGGTTTGAGCTCATTAGATCCTGGGTTGAAGCTCTGGTCATGCCGAAGTCCACTGCATGAGTATGAGCCCTTAATAGAGTTCCTAGCTCCTACCACTCCAAAATAAGTCCCACGATGATATGCGATTCAATATGTGATTCGCAAATTTGTCACAAAAATTTTGCCATCACGTGGCAAGCGAAATAAGATAACAAACAATGAAAGACAGATGCATTGAACAGCAACTCATTTATGTGACTCCGGCTACAGATGCATGCCAAGATTGTAGTACATGTAGGTGTAGTGCGCAGTTGTAGTGTTTGTAACTAGCATAATTGCCAAGAGACTCGTTTCGGATTTTGATTTTGTTTTAAATCCTGCGGTTCTTGCCGTTGTGCTTATGTTGAATTGCTGTTGTTGTGCACGGTGCTGTTGTTTTTGATGTTATTGTTGTTGGTTGTGGTGCTGATTTGGTTGTTGTTGTTGTTGTCTTGTACACATTCGAGACAGTTATAAATTGTCATTCAAAATTTGTCCTGTACATCGCTTGTATAGCTGATGATTGAATCTGTCTGTAATGAAAACAACGAGGCTTTCCTGTTTTCTATACAATCACTCGAACTATGACATGGACGGGACAGTGATAATGAATTCATTCTATTACATCCATACCATTACAGAATGAGGCTGTTTGTTGTTTGCTTCGGTATAATGTGTGTGGGCCCTGTTGATGGGCCTGCAGCCAGTCAGTTTTGTATCCGCATGCATACCGAATAGGTAATAGTAACACCTGAACACTGGCTTAATTTATTCTACTGTTTTTTGTGAAATTGGACCACCCAACTCAATGAATTCCGTACATTTTTCATTCAATGATTTGGCGACCCTTTTTTTTTCAACAGGATAAATTGTTGATGCTGCATAAGCATACAATCTGATCCCGAGCAAGTATCCAGTTTAGTTCCAAAGTCTGGTCCATGTTCGCCACAAGGTAATACCCTGTAGTTGGTGGAATTACTGTGCCCGCTGTCAGAAACTAAATTTTTCACCATCGACTTACTCTAGTTCAAGGTACCCCGTTTAGCTAATGAGCTTTCGCATGAAAACCAAGCTGTGCAAGGCTAAAGTCTCGTGCAAACTTCTCATTGCATGTCAGATTGTCTTTGATCGAACGTTTGCAGCTAAGCATTCTCAGTAGCGATCATTACAATTCTGATAATGAATGACTGCGGTTGTGGCTGGGAAACTCACGGGTTGAATTGGGAGACGTTTATATCAGCAACTACCTACATCATCCATGTTATCCATTACCGGTTTGCCATTTAATTCTGGTTATGCGACATCTGGGTGTGGCAGTAATAAACTGACAAATAACAAATTGAGCTTTTGTAAATTTCTCATACTTATATTGCATATCTGGGAGTGCCCAATTGTTTCACAATCGCACGCATGAAATAAAATAAAAAACTTTGTACAAAACCATCAGGCTTTTGGAAGACAGACTGATTTGTTGCATAGGGTAGACCATAGATTCACTGCTCTATGGGAACAATTATCACAGCTCTATGATACAGTTCAAAAGCTTGTTTGAAAGTAAAAAACAATATTCAATAAATATATAAGATTACTCAAAAAAAGGTTTTTGGCAAAAGGCTAAGTTTCATTTGGTAAAGTTGGAAATTGCCTCACCACGGTCGCCAGGGCGACACAGCCTCGCTGCCGCCTGGGCTAGAAGCCGGACTAACCGTTTTAGTGTTTGTCATTGGTGACCAGCATGTAGTATCCTGAGGCATTGTGTAGATTGGCAGCACGAACCCTGTTGACATATTGTTCTGCTTCATAAAACTTTGAGGCAGTACGACCGCAAGCTCCCCGTTAGCCGTTCGAGTCATGACGGGTATTGACTGATTGAGGGTAGGACTTAGAATAATTGGTTGAGTAGCTGTAATTGGCTGCGGAGCCGGTAAAATGTTTTTATTAGTGTCCAGTTTTGGTGACGTTAGTACGGTCGAGTCTGGGGTCGTGGGTAGATATGTCGATTGGGAGTTGTCTACCATTGACGGAGAAAATTTTTCCATGAGCGGAGTTTGGAAACTATCTCTTGTGACGGAATGCGTCGTGGGAACTGTAAAAAGAAAGCAAAACTCATTAGACCAACTGGTTCGCGCCATAACTATACGGCACAAAGAATAACTAAGCCTAATCCATTTTGCCATGACGCCGCCACCATCCATTAGTAACTCGTGCCTCTCACTCCTATTTATGGCAGATTGAGTGATATTATGCAAGCACTACCAATATTTGCTGGTTAATAATAGCAGTGTAAATTTAATATCAGATTCAAAGCGAACAATTGAACGCTGTGATATCAGTGACCAATGAATGGGTTTAGTTTGACCTTTCATTATGTACCAAGTTATCACAACTGAGCATAGAAATGAAGGCTAGATAATCGTATTTAACTTATCTTGACTCAACACTAAGTCCCCTTGTCATCGTGGGAAAATCACTCCCTTTAATAAGTGACTCGTGCAGGACGCCTGTCTGCCTGTCAGCGACAGCGGCATTGCGGAACTGCGAAACACGGCTAATCACAGAGTCAGTGAATGACATTTTGAGTTGCCCAACCCGTTTTCGTATGGCCATTCATTCATAATCATTTGAACACCATGCCCATCACGGTAATTTGTATTGTTATCTATTTACTTTGGAATATCATTCTAGAGTTGTACCTAATGAAGCTGACTGGCTACTACTAGTAATTATGCAATTGATAGCGACCCTTATAGCCCCCTCTAAAGCTTATTTCGAACCGTGAGAACGCATAGATCGCATGACACCGCCTACACTTCTATGGCCTCTATATATACTAGCCCAACAGATGATTGTTCGCACTATCTTTGTTGAAACAGCAGTGGTGTGGGAATAGATTTGTAGCCTGATTGTATCATAACCTTATCCATAGGGCCGGGCATAGAGTTAGGATGCTGGTAGTATGCTTACCTGAATATGACTGTTGCCTCTGCAAGTTTTTTAAATGTCTAACAGCCATTTCCAAGATATCCGCTTTCTCCATTTTGCTCGAATGCCTACAGCCCTATAACACAAAATACATAGGGTTGTTATACCACGACCGAGCTACCTTGGATGGAATACATTTTTATTTGGCAAATATCGATGTAAACACTTGGCTAATAAATGATGTTTGTTAGACATGTGATCATGACTGACCGAGTATCAAGCCAACCGAAATACTGAAATTACAGCGATACATGCCAAGGTAATGTACACAAGACCTATCCTCATACTGTGTCAATTCAAGTCGTAGACGAGGGTTTATTTGTGAACAATGAGGCATATAATGAAATTGAGTTTGGACTGAAATGAGATACCGGTTTGGCATTGCACCTGAGGACTATAGAAACCAAATAAGCTAGTCAATCAGGCAAATAAAAATATGTAATGTGAACAGATTGACAAGCATTAGCTAGATTAAATTATATATCACACTAGTCTAGCCTCCCACAGCATCAGGTGTCCTAGCCAACGATCTTATAATGGGTCGCACACCTGGTTGTCAACTGTCTATGTAGTCTTGATCTTACATGGAAAATTGAGCGGATATTCGCATTTTCGAAAATTGATGAAAATTGCCTTAGTGATTGGCTCTCAGCATCACCAGCTGATTGGAGAGTGGTCCATTGACAGGTTTGTCAAGCGAATTTTCTCTTTTTTGTAATCGCTATTTCCAGGATCTTACCTCTTTTTGTAGCACTTCGACTAGTAGGCTTTTTAGTTCATTAAGAGAAGCATTAATTCTTGCTCTTCGCTTCTTTTCCATTATTGGCTTAGCGATCTGCAAGTGGAAGATGATTCCATAATACTATCATGCTAAAAGCTCAGTGTTAAAAAATCATCGTGCGAACCCAAATTCAAATCGCGCCGTCCGGTCACTGGATGTTCCTGTTGTGGGTATGAGCTCCGCAGCTTGTTCCTAGCTCAAAGCAAATCAAGTCTCACTGTGAGGCGGAGCATTGATACTGACCCACTCATGGCTCATCATGCTAGACTGTAGCCCACCAAAACACAGGTATCAATCAACATGGCAGTTTCATCTCAGTGAAGCGGTCTTGGGAAATAAAATTTCATCAAGGACATGATATGGGTGCTTAGCTAGCATTATACACCAGACAGGAGAAAATTAATAAACCATAAGTTTTACAATTACTTTTCAAAGACATCCAAAAATAGCGCATTCTTTGGACTCAGACTTTAGAAATGTGACCGCCCTTGTGTAATGCAAGCATTAGCACATGCCAGGTCTTAGTGAGAATTTTGCAACTGACCCCTTTGAATTGAGGAGGGCTTTTCTTCAAATGGGAGGATTTAATTTTAGCAATGTGAAGTTGACACATCCTACATTAGAAATTGAAACTGAATCACGATGATGCTTCATCGGGCAACCATTCGTGAGAATATCCACTGCCAAGCTGGTCAAGTACCAAGTGTCCAAACACCCAATATTTGTATTATTACGATATATCTTATGGGCTTGTCCCACATGCCAATATCAGTAGGTCATTATTCAATGGTGTGAGCTTCGATAGAGCATGAGTGTTTTGTTTTCTGTGGAATCGCAACAGTTGATGCACTATTGCTGATTATGATGCCAACTTTTTATTACTTGCCAATTGGCTTTTTGTCAGCATCTCGGTCTGTCTGTATGTCTGAGTGCACAATACAAAACTTTGATAAATTGTAGGAGTTTTACAAAGAAAATATGATCAAAGAACGATGATAAATTGTGAGTCTGGTGTTAACAAAAGGAAGTAAATTGGTTGTCATTTTTGACCGATTTGAATTCAAACTTGAACTAGATTGACGTCCTAAATAAATTTCAGCCAAATTTAAATGAAGATTCGAGAAGAGGTCAGGATTTAGCTGCCCTAATACCATCAAGCTTTGACAGCTGATACAAAATGCAATGGACATGTATCCTATCCTAAATTTCTAGCGGATGCATTGGTTTGATATGCATCAACAGGTTGAACTTTTAATACCATAATACGAGTAAACCGCTCTAGTGTACAGTTTAGCCATATGACACATACCTTGCGATTCGACTTAGCTATGCTAATCTTTATATCGCCACAATCATCCATAGTGTACATGCGTGCTGTAAGTAGAGTCTAACCCTAGTCCCACCTGTTGCTTTCGTCGTGCACACTTCAATTAAAACGTCCCAAGCTGAGCACGCTTTGAGCACACTGTCTTTCTATTGGACCCTCATAAGCTCCGCCCACACTGGCACACGATAGAGACGCGCTTGGCTTGGCTTGGCATCCGCCAAGAGTGCTCATAATAACTACAGCGTACATTCACAGTCGCCCATTGTGCAATTGTATTAGCTAGATTGGAATGGTTTAGGTCTTGGTGTGACCCAGGTGCTGTAATTATTTTTATGTCAACCTTTAGTGCACATTGACATGATGACATTACTTGATAGCCAAGCTGACACTGTGGCACTACCGCTGACCTAACTGTGGCATAAACTTATCATACAGCACATAATTGGTGCCTTGATCCAGCTCTGGCGTCTGAGATGGGGTTTCAAACACATTCTCAGTTCCACTGTTCTGAAGTGCGTCTGAAAAGGGCGTTTTTACAAACCATGTACCTCGGCTGTGTCTACAAAGTGAATTCGATCGCACAAACAGAATTTCGCGTCTGAAAATGGATCCGCTAGCTTATAAACTTTCAAGGTTATCAAAATCTCAAGGCTCTCTGTCGATCGCTTACTTATTCTGTGACCGCTTCACGGGTCACGTCATTGTGGTGAAACAGACTGTACAATTTTCTGTACTTAAACATGCAAGACATTGAGAGAGGACAACTCAGATGCACCTGAAACCGCACCTGAATTGTTTTGCATTTTTAACAGCGCTTATCTGTTTGTGTCATTGCGTCTGAAAGTTTTTATCCGTGTCTGACCGAAATCACACGAATACTTCTAAAATCTACTTTATTGGTCTGGTCTAAGTGTAGCATAGACTCCAATAGAATACAGGACATATTACCACTTCATAAATCTGGCTCGATTGTGGTACAAACTCCTACATAATAGTACATAGGCTACTTCATAGGCCTGGCACCAATGTATTGTAATTCTCAGGTAGCTTTATATAGAAGTAGCAAACATATAGATCTATTATTAATATGGGTAAAGGCAGACTGAGTCATCTGGGGGTGGCTAACTGTGTGACACTCCAAGTGGAGGCTGCTCATATTCTAGAGGTATCAACTTCTACTTCTAATGGTTTATACTCCACATTATTAATCTCTGTAGTAGGGTCATGGAGTTCGCTCCCTGGCAAACAGAGAGACTTTGTTGGAGAGCAGAAGCGAATTAAGGTTGGATACTCTCCCTGACAACATCATTGACTTTTGAGAATTCAAACACATGACTCGACTCGCTGCCTGCCTGCCTGTATGTGTCTACCATAGCGGTATAACCCAGCTGAGTGAAGAGGCATAGGATTCCTGGCTCATGATGACTCTCACGCTCCGGGATGATCTCCTAACTGGAAAAGTCAATCATTTCATTGGTTTACTAAGAGGATCTTATCTCATTCGTGGCCAGGGTCTCTAACAAACTCCATAGAGAAATAAGACTTTGCATGTGAGATAATCCCGGTCACTGCGGCCAAAGGCCGACTGAAAATTCTTTCCATTTAAAGCGGTCGGGCTCATCGTCCAGACCGTGGGAATTTCATCGATCGCGCGCGCAGAGTTTGATCTTCGCAATACTGGCAGCTCTTTGGAGATCATGTGACATAGTTTGTTTGGCAATTAGATAGCAGGGATTGGACCAACTAAACACATAACGCTTATCTAATCTTCCTTCAATTGTGTTCGCTGTGTCAACAACGGTTTGTGAGAAAATCTCAAATCCCAATCCTTAGCGCAAGCCAAGCATGGGGCTGGGTGCCTGCCTGATGTGCCAAATCGCATGCCTGGATTGCTTGTACTGTGCTGATAAGGACTGAACACATGTCATTACAAACACAGACCGATGCTTTGATTTGCAAACTGATTCTGTTTTAAGAGTGTTATGAACTGCAATACCCCATATGATTTCAGTCATTGGACGAAGTGGGTGAATAGTGACCTGACTTAGTGGATGGCATACTGGGCCTTGGTATTTTGCAACAGTCTCGCCGGTTTCGGATAGCTATGTTAAATTGAGAAAGCCCACCTATAGATTGCAAACTGCAAATCTCCTATTGGCTCACCTCCGGAGAAACGCTGAGTCAACTAGCATCACTCCTGACAGCTGTTTTGTTATGGAGATGGAAATTACATTTATTACTAGTAACCTGCCCGGCTAGTGTATTACCAGGAAAGTCCATTTGCAATGCTGTCTGTCACAGAACATAGGTATGATTTGAATGAGATTGGTGTTAAAATTACTACACCAGAGCGCAAGAAATCACTATCTGTTGCAAAAATAAATAGATTCGGAGTGAAAAGATGAAGGGACTACATTAGAAGACCAGCAGCCCCATTAGTAGCAGGATAAAAATATGTTGGTTTAAGATAATCCTGGCCTGAATACAGGTCTATTTATCTGGAAATTATTATGAGGCACTTAAACTGCATAAGCTTCTTTAATATGTAATCCCGGATTTCAGCCCGAGTATCTTGGTCTCGCTTCGACGATAACGTTCTAGCTGGCCCATGCAATCGTTCTTTAATTCCAGTAAAAACATGGTTCACATAAGTGATTGCCAATTGAGTGTCAACAAAAGACACATTAGCCATCCTTTTTGGAAATCTCATGCAATATTTTTCTCTTTCAGTCTTGCGCCGTGTCCGCGTTTGTCCCGGGGCGAAATTATTTTATGGCATCAGCCTGGCTTAAAGAATTGTTGTATAAACAGTCTGCTTAGTTGTATAGATGGCTTGGTGCATAACAACATTGAAATGGAAATGACCTGTAAAGGCTTTTCTCGTTTGATCTTTGAAAGTTATTTGCTGCACAGTCGTGGGATTTGAAAATTCAAACTAACAACCGGATGCTTTGAAATCATCTTTGACTCATCCAACATCCGCTATCATTCCAGGCTTTTATAATTAGATCGAACTTCACTGGGCAAACTCATTTTTGGTGTAACCACCATCGACATCCCGCTATCTTGAAGAACCAAATGATCCACTAACAGTCGCAGCGTAACCCAATAGCAGCAGATGACAAAAATTTTATTCTATGGGACACCATGTTGTATTACATGGATATAGCTGTCAACGGCTTGTGTCAGGTTCATGGTATATACATGATATATACATGTATACCCCATGATATATACATGTATACCCCATGGAGAGGGCCACTATAGGGTATGGTTCCTCTTCTACTTTCCCAATCCAACGGTAGTGAAATGAGAATACGGTGAGGTGGAGTGGGATATTCTAGATATCAGGGACTGGGCAGTGAACACTGGATTGACTGAATGTTCGTGTAGCACTGTCACGCATCCCTGCAGTTCAACCAAGATTGGCTATGGGTCATCGATGATGAATGTGGTCGGTCAAGCTTTAGTGTGGGTATCAACCTCTCTTCTCATTTCTTGTTGTCCCTGTGGAACTACCTCACACAGTATTTGGCATCTAGCAAACCTATTATTAGCCATTCTAATAGGCCAGTCTGTCCAATGACCCTCAATTTACTCCTATGTGTAACACTTGTATAACTCGAGATTTATGATACAATTTGTCGTCCTAATTGGCAAGCACAGTTGCCAGACAAAATCTTTCAATGCACAGGTGTGGGGACAACAAGAGAGCACTGTGCACAGGTGATGGCTGTGCTCTCTGCATAGCATGAAGCTCAACATAACTTGGTAAGAGTAAGCAATTTGATAATTCCATTTCCTGGTGAGAAAATTTTGTAATAACAGAAACTGATCAGAAACAATACACCATTAGAGTGCATGGAATAAATTCATGCATTACATTGACTGACAAGTAATATACATATGTACAGCTAGCTATATCCATTCTTGCCGAATACCTGAGGATAGATTGGAATGCATTCAAAATCAGCAATTCTACAGGAAGCTCATGGAGAAACTGTGGAAAGTTTAGGGACTGGGCTTTTAGTTACGGAAAAGATTGTGTTTTGATGAGGCCATAGAGTGTTTGGCTGCTAAAAAAATTCCACTGCTGGTATGGGGCTTTTCAAAATAATGATTAGTACCATGCTATAGATGCAATACAAGCCTGAAGGCACATCATCCAGGCTGAAACTTGTTTGGAAGCCGGCCACCACCACCATCAACACCACCCCATGGTGCTGGGGTCGTTCAGGGATTACCTGGGCTGCTGGAATGCAAGTAAAAGGTGGGTGGTATCTATCAGCCACTCGGGTAAGTAATGGATGGCTCTGGCTGGTATCTGGGAGACAAATTTCACATGATTAATCAGACAAAGAGGTATATAGATACCTGATGATAACAGGGTGATAACCCTTGTACTTTGAGCTGTGGTTTGACACCCAAATTGTCAACTGTGTCCTGATATTGGTCTATAAAGATAACTGAATTTTACCCCGGGCCATTTATCGCTTGTCAGTAACATTCTTGGACTTCTTGGGACAGAGAGTAACTGAAAACAGAAGGAAAACTGCAGATCCATGCCCCCACCACCAGAACCATGCCCCCACCACCAGAACCATGCCCCCACC
>Ga0224501_10003745_pt1 | contig 12006 bp, 9 predicted proteins | sample SF_Oct11_sed_USG_4_FD_169105 | JGI IMG/M metagenome (GOLD analysis project Ga0224501, IMG submission 169105) | Sediment microbial communities from San Francisco Bay, California, United States - SF_Oct11_sed_USGS_8_1 | ecosystem: Environmental > Aquatic > Marine > Sediment | place: USA... | reverse complement strand
ACTACATAGCCCAGGTCGAACATTGACCACCCGCAGCCTGCTGGTGGCGGATCTCAGCTTCGACGATGCGATAACGCTACAGGAGCTCGGCATCGGGCAAAAAGCCTACAGGAAACTGGGCTGTGGGCTGTTCATCCCCCACAAGAGTGTTTAAAATACGCGGCTTATATCAGTTTTTCACCAACTAGTAATTAATTGTAATTAGTAGAGTAAGGAGCTACCCATGGGTTATGAAGTAAATGGCGCTACCATCGAGACCAACGAGAAGGGCTATCTGGTCAATATCGAAGATTGGAACGAGGATGTCGCTGCTGCGATCGCCGCGGCTGAGAACGTCACCCTCACAGAGCAGGCATGGGACCTGATCAACTATCTGCGTGATGAGTTCATCAACAACAACGGCAATCAGCCTAATGATCGCAATATCGTTAAGGCGATGAGCGACAAGTGGGGCACCTCTGTCAACAGCAAGGATCTCTACAGCATGTTCCCGATGCAGCCCTCCAAGCAAGCCGCCAAGATCGGCGGTCTGCCTGAGAGCCGTCGTAAAGGTGGTTATTAATCGAGCGTCCAATCCGGCAATCGGTTAAAGAAAAGGCTCGCAGATGCGGGCCTTTTTTGTTGCGCGTGATTTTTATAAAGGGAAGGTGTTATAGTCGAAACTGACTTTTATTTAAGGAAATGTTCTTCATGCCACTCAGGCGTAGCGTGTTACTGCTACTATTTCTTCTGTCCTCATACTCCATCCATGCTACAGCGGCCGCACTCGATACCCGCTCGATGTTTCAGCGTGTCAGCAAGGCGATTGTTCAGGTCAAAATTTCTAATATTCAGTCGGGTGAAAAATCGAGCATAGGCTCGGGGTTTTTTGTCAGTAATGATGGTTTTCTGATCACCAATTATCATGTGATCTCATCAGTTGTTCGTGAGCCGGGTGAGTACCAGATACAACTAATCCTCAGTGAGGGGGAGATCGAAAAGGCAGAGCTGGTCGATATCGATCTGATACATGACCTTGCATTGCTAAAAAGTAGTGTCACACCACCTGTTGCACTGCGTTTTCATCAGGGAGCAGTGGAGAAGGGGAGTGAACTGGCATCGATCGGTAATCCGCATGACCTGGGGATGACTGTCGTAAAGGGTTCCTATAGCGGGACACTGAGTGACTCGCTTTATGAGAGGATTCATTTTACCGGCGCCATCAATCCCGGCATGAGTGGTGGCCCTGCGTTAAATGTTGCCAACGAGGTGGTGGGGATTAATGTGGCGACCGCCGGTAATGAAGTGGGTTTTCTTGTTCCAGCAAGTTATGGCGATCGCTTGTTGCAACGTGCCAGGATAGAACAGAGCCGTGATATTGACGCCATTATGAATGAGCAGTTGCTGGAGAACCAGCAGCGCTTTAGTCAGGCGATTTTTGATAGCGGTTTTCCTCTCACCGAAATGGGTGAATTCATGGTACCTGACCGGTGGGGAGAGTTTATACGCTGTTGGGGTGATTCGGATAATGATGAAAAGATGCCTTACCAGATTGTCACCAAACAGTGCTCGACAGAGGATGATATTTACATCGATCAAGATTACTCAACCGGTGAGATCGCGATAGAGCATCGTTTGATAAGTAGTGATGAACTCTCGGCCTACCGATTTTCATCACTCTATGGCAGTTACTATGCCGATCTTCCATCGACGTATGCCGATGAAGAGGATGTCACCAGCTTTGCCTGCCAGAGTAATTTTGTGCATAACGGCAAACTAAAAATGAAAATAGCACTCTGTTTACGACGGCATATTAAATTTGAAGGGCTTTATGATTTGGTGCTTAAGGGCGCGACGATGGAGAGAGATAGTTATGGAGTGCAGACATCGTTGTTGGTCACAGGCATCGCTCGCGACAACGCACTTAAGCTGGCAAGAAAGTATATCAATTCGTTTGGGTGGAAAGAGTGATTATTCTTGAGCAGATAGATCATCTGGGTCGTGTCAAGGAGAGGTATCGCCTGGATAGTAATCGTGTTCGCGTCGGTCGTGGTTTCGATAACGATATCATTATCAATGATCCCTTTGTATGTGCTCACCATGTTGAAATAGAGGCACGGGAGAATAACGGGATCACCGTCCATGATCTCGATAGCGTCAATGGGATTTTTGCGTACGGAAACAATAAGCGTACAGAAAAATTGCAGCTGAATAGTGGCGAGCGAATGCGTATTGGTCACACACTGTTGCGTTACTACTCTATTCATCACCCTGTAGCAGAGTCACGGCAGGATCGTCTCTCCACTGATCTATTTAACGATCTGCTCAACTCATCGGTTGTGCTGTGGTCGGGTTATCTGTTGTTGGCACTGTTATCGGCCCTCTCTAGCTATCTTGGGTCATACTCAGAGTTTGAGATGTTGGAGCTGTTTCGTGCTCAGCTACTTCCCTATGCCTTTGTGTTATTGGTGTGGCCGGGATTCTGGGCATTGTTGAGCCGCATCACGACACACAGTTTTTACTTTCGTGCTCACAGTATTATCGCGACGGTTATACTATTGAGTAGTCTTCTCTATGATGAGTTTGCTGAACCGATATTACGTTTTTCCTTTTCCCTGGATGATAGCCTGGAGCTTATCTCCTACCTGATATCGTTTTCGTTAATGGGCATAGCCTTTTATGCCCATCTGCGTTTCTGCTCGGCCCAATCGTCAAAACGTTTGGCGCTTTACGCGATCTCATTCGCAGTGGTGATTGTCTCGCTAGCCTATATGGAGGATTACGACAGCGGGCAGGAGTATAGCAGTTATCCTGAATATCATGCGGCGATGATGCCACCGGCATTTCAGATGACTGAGGAAGTATCAGTCGATGAATTTTTTGCACGGGTTGAGTCTCTCGACTCGGTATTACAAAGAGAGATAGACCGTCACAACGAAGAGCAATAATTTGTCCTGACTCTTCGCTGATTCGACAAGACTTTAGGCGTGTCTATGCACCCGCCCCTGGTGTAGGGGCAGGGTGGTTTGATGGATTCATTCTATTTCGTTAACTCTCAAGGAAGCGCTCAACGTCGAGCGCGGCCATGCAGCCACTGGCGGCCGAGGTGATCGCCTGTTTGTAGATCGGGTCGGCGACGTCTCCGGCGGCGAAGACACCCTCTACCGAGGTGGCAGTGGCATTGCCGTCGCGCCCCTTACGGGTAACGATATAACCGTGATCCAGCTCAAGCTGTCCATTGAACAGATCGGTGTTGGGCTTATGGCCGATAGCGATGAAGAGGCCGGTCAGCTCCAGATCGCGGGTAGAACCGTCTTTATTGTTCTTCAGGCGAACGCCGGTCACGCCAGACTGATCGCCCAGCACCTCGTCGACCTCTTCAAAGGTGGCAAGACGGATGTTGCCGTTATTCACCTTCTCCATTAACTGGTCGACCAGGATCTTCTCGGCGCGGAAGGTGTCGCGACGGTGGATCAGGGTCACCTCGGCGGCGATGTTGGAGAGGTAGAGCGCCTCCTCAACGGCGGTGTTACCGCCGCCGACTACGCCGACCTTCTGACCGCGGTAGAAGAAGCCGTCACAGGTGGCACAGCCGGAGACGCCGCGTCCCTTGAACGCCTCTTCGGAGTCGAGCCCCAGGTACATGGCCGAGGCACCGGTGGCGATGATCAGGGCATCGCAGGTGTAGCTGCCGGAGTCGCCGCTGAGGGTGAAGGGGCGCCTGGAGAGGTCGGCGCTATGGATGTGGTCGAAGATCACCTCGGTGTTAAAACGCTCGGCGTGCTCCAGCATCTCCTGCATCAGCTGCGGCCCCTGTAGCCCCTCACGACCGCCTGGCCAGTTGTCCACCTCGGTGGTGGTGGTCAGCTGACCACCCTGCTGCATGCCAGTAACCAGCACGGGATTGAGATTGGCGCGGGCGGCGTAGACGGCGGCGGTGTAACCGGCGGGGCCGGAACCGAGGATGAGAAGACGGCAGTGCTTGGCTTCGCTCATGGGGCAAAAACTCCGTGTGATAGGATCGAAAGACGTTGCAGATTTATGCAGCGGCTCAATAATAAAGTGATAGAGTCAGGCATATTACGAAATGCTGATTGATGGGTAAAGGGCGGAGCGCACAGGAGCGGACATGCAGATTGGAATTCCCCGTGAGGTAAAGGTACTGGAGGGGCGGGTTGGACTCGTTCCTGCCGCCGTGGCCGAACTGATCAAGCAGGGACATAAGCTGCTTGTGGAGCAGGGTGCAGGTCTGCCCAGCGGCTATTCGGATGAGGAGTATCGTGCCGCAGGTGCAGAGATTCTCCCCGATGCAGCCAGCCTCTACGGGGCGGCACAGATGATCATCAAGGTCAAGGAGCCGCAGCCGCAGGAGCTGGCGCTGCTGCGGGCCGAACACCTTCTCTTCTGCTATCTCCACCTGGCTGCTGAGTCGGCGCTGCTACAGGGGCTGCTGGAGATCGGCCTTACCGGTGTCGCCTTTGAAACGGTCACCGAGGGGCACGGCCTGCCGCTGCTTGCCCCCATGTCAGATATTGCAGGGCGCCTCGCTGCGCAGAACGGGGCACAGCTGCTGCAGCGACCGGCGGGTGGCAAGGGGCTGCTGCTCGGTGGCTTGCCTGCTGCCGAACGTGGCCATGTGGTGGTGCTGGGTGGCGGCGTGGTCGGTGGCAATGCCACCGCGATGGCCGCGGCGATGGGGGCGCGGGTGACGGTGTTCGATCACAACCGCGACAAGCTCGCCGCGCTGCGGGCACTCGGTCCTAATGTGACCGGCCTCTACCCCTACAGCGATGCCATCGACCGGGCGGTGCGTGAGGCGGACCTGCTGATCGGCGCGGTGCTGATACCCGGTGCGAAGGCGCCCCACCTGGTGAGTGCGGAGCAGGTGGCCGCGATGCAGCCCGGATCGGTGATCGTCGATGTGGCGGTGGATCAGGGTGGCTGTATTGAGACCACCCGACCGACCAGTTGGGCCGAGCCCACCTTTATCTACGAAGGGGTGGTTCACTTTGGCGTGACCAACATGCCGGGGGCGGTACCGCGTAGCGCCTCGCAGGCCCTCTCTGCGGCACTAATACCCTATGCTGGCAAACTGGCGGCGGGTGAGTGGAACGATTCGTTGCGCGCCGGGGTCAATGTAGAGGCGGGCAGGGTGGTGCATCCGGCCCTGACTTAGGGCAAAATACAAATATTAACAATATGTTACTACTCTTATTGGAATGAAGGATTAACGTTGGCCCAGGCATCACAAAAGAGGGGAGAGCGCTTCGCTATCGGCGCCCATCTGCACCGCGGTCTGCGCGAAGGGGCGCTGATACTGGTCGGCATGGTTGCGCTGATCATGCTGCTCGCCCTTATCAGCTATCACCCGGCTGACCCAGGCTGGTCTCACAGCAGTGTCAGCGGCCAGATAGAGAACATGGTTGGCAAGGTGGGCGCCTGGTTCTCCGATGTCTTTCTCTATCTCTTTGGCCGTATGGCCTACCTCTTCCCCTTTCTTGTCGCCTATGGCGCCTGGGTGATCTACCGTGAAGAGCGGGAGGAGGTGGATGGCTCCCATGCCGTGCATCTCACCCTGCGTGGGATCGGCTTTATCCTCACCATGATGGCGGGCTCTGCGCTCGCGTTTCTCCATTTTCACGTTGCGGAGGGGGCGCTTCCCCTCAATAGTGGCGGCATTCTGGGTGATGTGGTCGGTAGTAGTCTGGTTGGTGGTTTCAACTTTCTGGGGGCTACCCTGTTCCTGCTGGCGCTCTTCCTTATGGGGGTTACCCTCTTTACCGGCCTTAGCTGGTTCTGGCTGATGGATGAGACCGGGGCGCGTACTCTGGGCATGGTGCGCTGGGTGCAGATGAAGATAGACGATCTACGTGAGCGCATCATCGGCCGTAAGGCGCGCCAGGAGCGTGAAAAGGTTGTCGCCGTTGAGAAGAAACGGGTAGAGAGTCGTCCACCGCCACGTATCGAGCCGGTGATCCATCAGCCCACGGCCCCGACGATCCGCGAACAGAAGGAGCGCCAGGTACCACTGTTCGATACCCCGGTGGTGGATGGGGGGCTCCCCTCACTCTCACTGCTTGATGATCCCAAAGCGCCCAAACACCCTGTCTCCACCGAGGCGCTGGAGGCGATCTCCCGTCTGCTGGAGATGAAGCTCAAGGACTTCGGCATAGAGGTTCAGGTGGAGGAGGTTCACCCCGGTCCGGTGATCACCCGTTACGAGCTCCAGCCTGCCCCCGGGGTGAAGGTGAGTCAGATCGTCAACCTCTCGAAGGATCTCGCGCGCTCCCTTTCGACAACCAGCGTGCGGGTGGTGGAGGTGATACCCGGCAAGACGACGATCGGTCTTGAGGTACCCAACGAGCATCGCGAGATCGTCTATTTTTCAGAGACCATCCGCTCCAGGGCCTACGAGAGTTCCAAATCGCCGCTGACCCTGGCTTTGGGTAAAGACATTGGCGGTAACCCAACGGTGGCCGACCTGGCGAAGATGCCCCACCTGCTGGTGGCCGGCACCACCGGATCGGGCAAGTCGGTGGCGGTCAACGCGATGATCCTGAGCCTGCTCTACAACGCCACACCCAAAGAGGTGCGGCTCATCATGGTCGACCCGAAGATGCTGGAGCTCTCGATCTACGACGGCATCCCGCACCTGCTCGCCCCTGTGGTGACCGATATGAAGGATGCAGCCAACGCGCTGCGCTGGTGTGTCGCCGAGATGGAGCGTCGCTATAAGCTGATGGCGGCGATGGGGGTACGTAATATCGGCGGCTTCAACAAAAAGGTGAATGATGCGATTGACGCCAAACAGCCGCTGAAAGATCCAATCTGGACACCGCTGGTGCCCGACGCCCCTGAACTGGAGGAGCAGCGCCCCGAACTGGAGACGCTCCCCTATATCGTGGTGGTGGTCGATGAACTGGCCGACATGATGATGGTGGTGGGCAAGAAGGTGGAGGAGCTGATCGCCCGCCTGGCACAGAAGGCGCGGGCTGCGGGCATCCACCTCATCCTCGCCACCCAGCGCCCTTCGGTCGACGTGCTGACCGGTCTCATCAAGGCCAACATCCCCACCCGCATCGCCTTCCAGGTCTCCTCGCGCATCGACTCGCGCACTATCCTCGATGCGATGGGTGCGGAGACCCTGCTCGGCCACGGCGACATGCTCTACATGCCGCCCGGCACCAGCATGGCACAACGCATACACGGTGCCTTCGTCGACGACCACGAGGTACACGCGGTGGTCGATGACCTGAAAAAACGTGGCGGCGAGCCCAACTACCTCGATGAGATCGTCAACGGTATGGAGGAGAGTAGTGGGCCGCTCTTCCCCGGCGATGCCGGCTCCTTCAGCGACGGCGGCGACAGCGAGTCCGACCCGCTCTACGACCAGGCGGTGCAGATCGTACTGGAGACCCGCCGTGCCTCGGTCTCCGGTATCCAGCGCCGGCTGAAGATTGGTTACAACCGTGCGGCACGCATGGTTGAGGATATGGAGGCGGCCGGTGTGGTCGGGCCGCTTCAGGGCAATGGATCGCGTGATGTGCTGGCACCCCCACCCCCTAAGGATTAATCGATGAAATTTTTTTCACTTCGTAGCGTAGCCGTTGTTAGTGTTTTTCTCTTCTCATCATCGCTGCAGGCGGGTGAGGGACAACAGCGGCTGGAGCGTTTTCTCAATGGACTGACCACCATTAAGGCAGGTTTTGTACAGACCCTGAATAATGCCAGTGGTGAGTTGATCGAAAAGAGCGAGGGGATCATGGCGGTGCAGCGTCCCGGTATGTTCCGCCTGGAGTATCAGAACCCCTATGAGCAGATGTATGTGGCCGACGGGGAAAATATCTGGTTCTATGATCGTGACCTGGAGCAGGTGACGGTCAAACCGCAGTCGGAGGCGCTCGGCTCTACCCCGGCAATGCTACTCAGCACCACCGAGCCACTGGAGAATAATTTCACCATCAGTGAAAAGGGAAAGCACGAGGGCTTTTTCTGGCTGGAGCTCAAACCCAAAGACCCCGATAGCAATTTCGACCTGGTGACCCTGGCGATGGATGGTGACATCCTGCGGGCGATGGAGATGGTAGACGGCTTTGCCCAGACCACGCGTCTCTATTTTGAACCGATGGTACGTAATCCCAAACTGGCGAGTGATATCTTTGATTTCACCCCACCGCCCGGTGTCGACGTGATAGGTGAGCCGGTCTCTGAGGGCGCTGAGTGAACGACCTTTTCGCGGCGCAGCAGGAGGAGAGTGTTCAGGCGTTACGGCCACTGGCCGATCGGATGCGTCCGCAAACCCCGGCCGAGTTTTTCGGCCAACAACATCTACTGGGTGAGGGCAAGCCGCTACGCCTGGCGATAGAGTCGGGCCACCTCCACTCGATGATCTTCTGGGGTCCTCCCGGTACCGGCAAGACCACCCTGGCGAGGATGATCGCCCACACCGCCGAGGCGCAGTTTCTCACTATCTCCGCGGTGCTCTCAGGCGTTAAGGAGATCCGCGCAGCGGTAGAGCAGGCGAAGCAGGCGCAGGCGATGGGGCGCGGCAGTGTCCTCTTCGTCGATGAGGTACACCGCTTCAACAAATCACAGCAGGACGCCTTTCTCCCCTACGTGGAGGATGGCACCTTCACCTTTATCGGCGCCACCACCGAGAACCCCTCGTTCGAGCTCAATAACGCGTTGCTCTCCCGCGCCCGCGTCTATGTGCTGAAGAGCCTTACCAGTGAAGATATCGATGCGGTGCTGCGACGTGCGATCAACGACAGGGAGCGTGGACTGGGTGAGCGGAATATCGAGTTAAGTGATGAATTACGCCTGCGCATTGCCGAGGTGGCCGATGGCGATGCGCGCCGCTCCCTCAACCTTCTGGAGATCGCCGCCGACCTTGCGGAGAAGGAGGAGGGGAGGGAGGTCGTACTTGAAGAGACCTTGAATGAGATCCTGGCCGGCGGGGTGCGTCGCTTCGACAAGGGGGGCGAGGCCTTTTACGACCAGATCTCCGCGCTGCACAAATCGGTGCGCGGCTCCAAACCCGATGCCGCCCTCTACTGGTTCGCCCGCATGATCGACGGTGGGGTCGATCCCCTCTATGTGGCACGCCGCGTGGTGCGCATGGCCTCGGAGGATATCGGCAATGCGGACCCGCGCGGCCTTGAATTGTCACTGAATGCCTGGGATGTGCAGGAGCGCCTCGGCTCTCCCGAAGGGGAGCTCGCCATCGCCCAGGCGATCGCCTACCTCGCCTGTGCCCCCAAGAGCAACGCCGTCTACATGGCGTGGAAGGCGGCGCTGGCCGATGCCCAGACCAATGGCTCGCTGGAGGTACCAATCCACCTGCGCAATGCCCCCACCAAACTGATGAAGGAGCTGGGTTACGGCAGGGAGTACCGCTACGCCCACGACGAACCCGAGGCCTACGCTGCCGGTGAGACCTATTTTCCCGAGGAGATGGGGGAGCGCAGCTATTACCACCCGGTTGAGCGGGGGCTGGAGAAGAAGATCGCAGAGAAGCTGCAACATCTACAGCAGCTGGACCGGGATGCCACGCCTCGTTAACGGCCTGATCACGGTGCGATGCAGGAAACCTGTTAAAATGCCACTTTCCCTTTATTGAAAAGGTGCCTCTTGCCCGATCAGATCTCAAAGATTGCCCGTAGCGCCACCCTGCGCCAGTTGCAGGTGTTTGAGGCGATTGCCCGCCACCAGAGCTTCTCCCGGGCAGCGGATGAGTTGCACCTGACCCAACCCACGGTCTCGATGCAGGTGAAAAAGCTGGTCGACATTCTGGAGGTTGACCTGTTCGAGCGCATTGGCCGCAAGGTCTACCTCACCGAGTCGGGCCAGGCGCTGATGGAGGCGGTCGAGCAGATCCTCTCCAGCCTCTCCGTGGCCGAGCAGAAGATCAACCATATCAAGGGATTTGCCGGCGGCACGGTAAAGCTGACGGTGATCTCAACCGCACAGTACTTTGTGCCAAGGGTGATCCACGAGTTCACCAAAGAGCACCCCGACATCAAGGTGGCGATGCGCGTGGGCAACAAGGAGCAGTTACTCAATCGTATCCAGGGCAACAAGGATGACTTCTACGTCCTCGGTATGCCCCCTGAGGACCTTAATGTTCACTCCTCACCCCTTGCAGTGAACCCCCTTGCCTTTGTTGCCAACGCCTCCAACCCCCTGGTGGGAAAGCGACTGGAGATCCATGACCTGGTGGATGAGCCCTTTCTGATGCGTGAAAGCGGCTCTGGAATACGCTCCCACATAGAGAAGGTCTTTGCCGACTTCAAGTTCGAGCCGCACGTAAAGATGGTGCTGGGGGGAAATGAGGCGATCCGCCTCGGCCTGTTGCAGAATCTCGGTATCACGGTCGCCTCGGTGCCGACGGTGATCAACGAGATCAACGTTGGTGACATCGCCATTTTGAATGTAAAGGGTTTCCCCATTAACCGTCACTGGTATCTGGTCTACCCCAGGGGGAAGGTGCTCTCACTGGCCGCCAGCAAGCTCATTGAGCTGCTAAAGCGGGAGGGGGAGAGCATCTCTGAGCGCGCCTTCAAGAAGTTCCACAACGAAGAGGGCTACAGCTAACACCCCTCGCCATGCCCTCTGTGACCTAGCCACTCTCCGGCAGGAGTGGCAGGTCATGTCATAGATAATTATCAATGTTTTTGAATAAGAGATAGATATAGTAAGCCTGATCAGGCTGAAAATCGGCTGCAATATCGACGATTATCTATGACACCAATCAATATGTTCGATTTCCATTTATCCTGTATGCCCCTATAATTCACCGACATTTTGTTTCGGGGCCAGTTTGGCAACAGTTGAACTGGTCAAATTGTAATACCGCCGTCCGCGGTGGCTTGATATAGGGTTCATAGAATGGATCAGTCAAATCGTTACGCAGACCTCTCCCTGAAAGAAGAGGATCTGATCGCTGGTGGTAAGCACGTCCTCGTTGCTTACAAAATGGCGCCTGCTGCAGGCTACGGCTTCCTCGAGGTTGCTGCCCACTTTGCTGCCGAGTCTTCAACCGGCACCAACGTAGAAGTTTGCACCACTGACGAGTTCACCAAGGGCGTTGACGCCCTGGTTTACTACATCGACGAGGCCACCGAGGATATGCGTATCGCATACCCCATCGAGCTGTTCGACCGCAACGTCACCGACGGCCGCACCATGCTGGTCTCCTTCCTCACCCTGGCCATCGGTAACAACCAGGGCATGGGCGACTGTAAACACGCCAAGATGATCGACTTCTACATGCCGCCGCGCATGATCCAGCTGTTCGACGGCCCTGCCCGCGACATCAGCGACATGTGGCGCATCCTCGGCCGTCCGGTTGAGAACGGCGGTTACATCTCCGGTACCATCATCAAGCCGAAGCTGGGCCTGCGTCCCGAGCCCTTCGCCAATGCCGCCTACCAGTTCTGGCTCGGTGGTGACTTCATCAAGAACGACGAGCCCCAGGGCAATCAGGTCTTCTGCCCGGCGAAGAAGGTTTACCCCCTCGTTGCCGACGCGATGAAGCGCGCCCAGGACGAGACCGGCGAAGCCAAGCTCTTCTCTGCCAACATCACCGCTGATGACCACTATGAGATGTGCGCCCGTGCCGACTTCATCCTCGAGACCTTCGGTGAGGACGCGGACAAGGTAGCCTTCCTGGTTGACGGTTACGTTGGTGGTCCCGGTATGGTTACCACTGCCCGTCGTCAGTACCCCGGTCAGTACCTGCACTACCACCGCGCCGGTCACGGTGCCGTTACCTCTCCCTCTTCCAAGCGTGGCTACACCGCCTTCGTTCTGGCCAAGATGAGCCGTCTGCAGGGTGCCTCCGGTATCCACGTGGGCACCATGGGTTACGGCAAGATGGAGGGTGAGGCCTCTGATAAGGGTATCGCCTACATGATCGAGCGTGACGAGTGCCAGGGTCCGGTCTACTTCCAGAAGTGGTACGGCATGAAGCCCACCACCCCGATCATCTCCGGTGGTATGAACGCCCTGCGTCTGCCTGGCTTCTTC
>Ga0224501_10003744_pt1 | contig 12007 bp, 12 predicted proteins | sample SF_Oct11_sed_USG_4_FD_169105 | JGI IMG/M metagenome (GOLD analysis project Ga0224501, IMG submission 169105) | Sediment microbial communities from San Francisco Bay, California, United States - SF_Oct11_sed_USGS_8_1 | ecosystem: Environmental > Aquatic > Marine > Sediment | place: USA... | reverse complement strand
CCCCAAAGAAGCGTTCTTTCCTCCAACCACGAGTACATCGTTGGAACTTATGTTCTCAAACCAGCGGATGTATGCACTTCCTTTCACCATCACTCGCCTTCTCCCGTTAATGTAAATGTTCATATAAAGACTTGATTATTTATGCACCTATGCTGAGACGCGCGTGTTTTGGGTCAGCTTGTCGTTGTGGGTCTTCTGCATGCATGCATCGAGAACAGCAAGCAGTTTTGCATCGCCTGCACACAGCTCCTTCAACAAATCTTCTTTTTTCTGCATAAGCCCATCGCTCCACTTTATTGTTTGAACCACTCGAACTTTAGGTCTTGCGTGCTTAACATTTGCAATGCGCGCGCTCAACGAGCTGACTCTTTGCATTTCCCTCGATATGCCTCTTCGCTTTCGACGTTATAACTACAAATGATTAGTTCTGAAATTTTCAAGTGGGGGAAGAAGGTTTGATTTTTTCTAGCGTTTTTTCAAGATCTTTCATGGAGATTTTTAGATCTTTGGCTTTTTCCTTTGCTTCCTTGATTGTCTTACTTTTTGCGATGTGTTCCTTTATAACTAACATTGCAGCTGTGTTGGCAAGAGCCGCGATGTCCGCTCCTGAAAATCCCTTGGTTTTCTCAGCAAGTTGATCGACGTTAACGTCTTTAGCTATTGGTTTTCCTTTCAAATGGATCCTAAGTATTTCTTTTCTAGCCTCTAAGTCTGGTATTGGAACATGCAGGAGCTTGTCGAATCTACCCGGACGTAGCAGAGCTGTATCAACCATGTCTAGGCGGTTTGTGGCTCCGATAACAACCACATCTTTCAGCTCTTCTAGACCGTCAAGTTCCGTTAATATCTGGCTGATTATCCGTTCTGTTACGTGAGAGTCGCCGTATCCTCCTCCCCTGATGGGAGTTATTGCATCTAATTCATCGAAGAAGATTATTGTGGGAGCTGCCTGTCTCGCCTTCCTAAATACCTCCCTTACCGCCTTCTCCGACTCTCCCACCCATTTACTAAGCAGTTCAGGGCCTTTAATGCTGATGAAGTTAGCTTCGCTTTCATTGGCTATAGCCTTTGCCAACAAGGTCTTTCCTGTTCCGGGTGGACCATGCAGGAGAATACCTTTTGGTGGATCAGCTCCCATGTGGTCAAAGATCTCAGGATATTTTAGGGGCCACTCTATAGCCTCTTGGAGTTCCTCTTTCACTTCGTTTAAACCACCTATATCCGCCCATTTGATGTTGGGGACCTCAACTAGGACTTCCCTCAGGGCAGATGGTTCAATTTCTTTCAGCGACTCTTGGAAATTGTTCATGTTAACTATAATTCTGTTTAGTATCGATGCGGGCACACTATCTGCTTGAAAATCAATGTCGGGTAATATTTTACGAAGAGCATGAAGAGCAGCCTCCTTGGTTAAAGCCTCCAAGTCGGCACCAACAAAACCATGGGTGACATTGGCTAAATACTTCAAGTCTACATCCTCCGCTAGTGGCATTCCCCTAGTATGGATTTGCAGAACTTGGAGACGACCATCCTTGTTTGGTACCCCAAGTTCTATCTCTCGATCAAATCGTCCGGGTCTCCTCAATGCAGGGTCCAATGCGTTGGGTCTGTTTGTTGCTCCAATAACCACAACTTTGCCTCTGGATTGTAGACCATCCATGAGTGCCAATAGTTGAGAGACAACTCGTTTTTCTACTTCGCCTGTTACCTCCTCTCTTTTTGGCGCTATCGAATCTAATTCGTCGATGAAAATTATGCTCGGTGCATTTTCTTGGGCTTGATCAAAAATCTCTCGAAGACGTTCCTCACTTTCGCCATAAAACTTGCTCATTATCTCAGGTCCACTTATACTTGAGAAGTTTGAATTTGTCTCGCTGGCTACAGCCTTGGCCAAAAGAGTTTTGCCCGTTCCAGGTGGTCCATGAAGAAGGACACCTTTTGGCGCTTCTACACCTAATCTTTCAAAGAGCTCTGGATATCGCAAAGGAAGCTCAATCATCTCTCGTACCTTCCGAATCTCATCAGCTAATCCTCCGATATCTTCATATCGCACCGGAGGGCCCTCGATTGCCAAGGCTTTGGCTGGTTTATCGCTTAGAACGACTTGGGTAGATGGAACTACTATTACTGCGGCTGCTGGAGGCTGAAAACCAGTGATCATAAGATTTATCCTGCGACCCATAATTCCAAGGGGTATAATGTCGCCCCTGGATATGACGCGGTGCTCCAGGAGTTGTTTCAGATATTCTTCTCCTCCAGTTATTCGCAATGGCTCTGTTGGAGCGATAGTAATTCTTTTTGCTTCTTTGGCATCAACTTTTTTAACATTGACTCTTTCGTCGATGCCTGCGCCCGCATTGCTCCGGATATAACCGTCTATGCGAATTATTCCTTTGCCAAAGTCTTCCTGATATCCCGGCCAGCAAATGGCTACCGTCTTTTTCTTACCTTGGATTTCAACGACATCTCCAGACGAAAGCCCAATTTCGGAAATAATCTTTGGGTCTATTCGAGCGATTCCACGACCCACGTCCCGAGATTGGGCCTCAGTCACACGAAGAGTTACTGGTGGCATATTCTGCACCTTTTTACTAACTATCCAAACAGACAAATATTCATTTTTCGTTTTTTCATTCAATGTAATGGTTACTAGCGCGCGGGCACACAAACACTATTTCTGATTTATATTTTCATTGAATTTTGGGGTTTTGGGATTAAAGTCCTATTTGACTATTTCTGCGTATGCGGTCATAACGCCTATCCTCGTAATCTTTATTCTCGCATGGTCCCGACGCTTTGCGCGCGCGAAAATTGTTTAACGATTAAGTGTCAAATTACACATTAATCGTATTAGTCGTTGTTAATATTTTGCATGGAGATCATTTGAGACTATCTAAGAGATCGTGCTCTTTATATTGCACAGCGTCTCTTTGACTACCTAGGGTGACTGCATGAGCAGAACAAAAAGAAAGAAGACTAAGCACATCGACACTGACGACGCTGAACAAGAGAAGGAGAGAGAAACTGGGGACATTTATGATGACAAACAGAGAGGAGAAATGTTGAAAGCAGATGGAATTACTGCTGCCGAAGATGCGTTCATGCAAGGAAGAGAGATGAAGCGGGAAAAGAGAAAACGCCCCACACACAAAGACACAGTTTCAGTTCAGCTCGCTGAAGATGAATACCAAGAAGACTAAATCAGCGTCCGCTGTCAATGTCTCGTCTTACCCCTTATGACGTCTGAAATGGAAAATTTGAAATATACCGTTTTCCGCTGGACAACCACAGGGTAACTTCTTGATTTCGTTCAAATTGATAGACTCCACGTTTTCAACAAAAGTTCCTTTTGCACCACATTTTTTGCATTCATAGCTTACATTCGATTTTACTTCACCCATATCATCACCTCGCGCGCGCCAAGTAGAATGAATTTGGTTTTCACATCCGCATAGAGAGCCTAGATGCGCGCCCGCATCTTCCATTGATTGTCCATTTCAGCTCCTGAAACTTTACCGACATTGAAGGCATCCGTAGTGATCACCTTTTTTCCATTAATTTCACTTACTTCAACCATCCAATCACCATACAGAAGTAACATCAGTGAAGCAATAAAAGCTTAATCTTCTGACTGCAAAAGAAACTTCTCATCTATTTCGATCGATTCGATTGGGTTGTTGGAAGGATGAGACTGGGATCCTGCGTTCCATGTATCTGGGGTCATGCATGCATGGACTTTCCCCACACTTGGCTTCGCATAGACCTTCTATTTTTCTTTGGCGACCCATGTTTTTACGGCTTCTTCGACAGCTCTGGATAGGTCACCCTTTCTCCCGCCAAATCTCTCAATGGTCTTGAACCTGAGCTTCTTTTCCAGCTCATCTGAGAGTGCCACGCTGATTCGCCCCATTTCAATTACCAACCAACATCAATTTCTATACATTAATACGCGCGCCACGCGCTAGATGTTCTTCCAGTAAGCAAATTGGCTCATGGCAAGGGTTACTTTTGTGTTCATTATCATTTTCCATCCACCTTAATTGTGCTTATCCACATAAACTATTATGTGCTTACCCACTTATAAGGGTATCGGTTTAAGCATTTAAGCGCTAAAGATACGATCTGGAAACGTAAACGATTTGATCGATCGAAAGAGAATCAGGGCTAAAGGAGAAATTTCATGTCACTTTGGGATAGACATGTGGATTGCTGAAATGTAATTCAAAGCAGTTACGAAGCATCCTCTGGAAAGAGTCTCTTTGCTTTTTCTGTATATTCGATGACACCTAATTGTTTGAGAGCATCCAATAGGTCAATAATTGAGTCTTTCTCCACGACCTTGCCATCAACTATGCGCCAGATTTGAACACCTTTAAATGTTATTTTCTTACCAGTAGGAGCTAATCCCCGCCATTCGCCTCTGTGTGTTCCCCTGCCTATGAAACGAACCCACACCTTATCCTCTTCAGCGACTATATCTTCAATAGTTTCATGCCAATCGGGAAACCCTTGGAAAAACATAGTCTCAAATTGTTTGTAGCTCTCTGGACCCCGCAGTTGAAATGTAGGGTCAAAGAAGTCTGGTGATATCAGCTCGTCCAGTATGCTTAAATCTTTTTTATTATCGGCTTCATACAAACTGCGGATAATAGCTTTATCCTCTTCTAATGACATAGAACATCATATCCCTTACTATCAATCCTAACTGTCTCTTTTGACTTTTATAACGATCGATCGATAGCGGGTCACGGATTTTTCATTTTTCGCTTGCGGAAAAAATATCTGCGCCTAGCACAACTTCGATGAGGTGCAACAGAGTGATTGAGCTCATAGTCCAACTATTGACCATCGCCGTCTCCTTAGCAGTTTTGGCTTCAGCCAGCCATTTTGCCATAAAATCGATAGAAAAACTCATCGCGCTCACTGGCTTAAGCGAAGCCTCAGCAGGGTTTGTAATCCTTGCGGTAATGACGTCGACACCCGAGATAATAGTAGCTCTCTTTTCAGTGCTTCAAGGAGCCTCTGGGATCAGCATAGGAGACATTCTTGGCTCAAACATCTTCAATACGGGAGCCGTTCTAGGCATACTAGGAATGCTCGGCTACCTCGGAACATGCTGCACAGATCTTTTGACAGAGCTAACAGATATCCTCTTCCTAACATCCTTAATCCCATTGCTCCTCGTCATCTTCAATTATCCGCCACTGAAAAGCTTCGTAGCCGTGAGCCCCATCATCGGTGCTATTCTCTTAGGAGCATTCGTAATCAACATGTATCTTATTGCAAAAAAGAGAACGCCCATAGTCAGCACCAACAAGTCTAGAGCAGTTGGAAAAGAAAACATAAGAATGATTCTGGCGAAGTTGATTCTCAGCTTCACTGGCGTCGTAATCGCGGCACGTTTTGCAGTTTCATCCGGCCTCAACATCGCCCTTCTCCTCGGCGCTCCACCAATCTTGATTGGAGCAAAAGTACTTGCAATAGGTACTTCTCTACCCGAACTGACGGTAGATTTTGCAGCTGTCAGACGGGGGCGTGTTCAACTGGCAATTGGAGACATCATTGGCTCTAACCTGACAAATTTAACTCTCGTGTTGGGGATCGTTCTCCTTACGTCACCCTTCGCAGTCGACATGACGATCTTTACCGAACTTCTCCCATTTTTGCTAATAACAACCATAATCTTCTGGCGTTTTCTCACAAGAGGCGGTGTGTCTCAAGTCGGTGGCATAATTTTGATGATGACATATATCCTGTTTCAAGCAATCATTTAAATCAGATTCACATGCCGAATTCTCTAGCTAGCCAACCTTTTTGTGATTGCCCCCGCCTGTCTCTTGCCACCTGCCAAGTGCTCTACCATGTCCTCGTCCAGATCAAGCCACTTCGCCAAGCTTGCCGCCATCTCGGCATTGCTTTCAAAGATAATCCGCAGGTAGGGAAGAACCTCTCTTATCGCTCTAACAGAGGAAATGTGGCATCTTCTCCTGATTCTCATCCCAATAGAGGACTGCATAGCCCTCAAACCCTTTGTTTGCCCCATAACCCTGATTCTTTCCGGGAACCTGAAAGGAATCCACCCGCCAGGCTTCGACCGTTCCCTAGCCATAGCCACCCCAGCAGTCATAAAATCGTAAACATACTTCAACAGACTCCAGTTCCGCGTAGAACGAATTCTACCCCGATAGACATCAGCCAACGACAGGGCGTCCATAGCCCTCGCCAGATCACGCGAGTCTGTGAAGTGTCTCGGAACATTCTCGTAGATCCACTCAAACAACATATCCGCATCGACATCAGCCGCATCCAAGGCCCTCTTCGCCTCCCATGCATCAGAGGAGTAAAAGATCGTTCTCAAAACGTTGAAGATGACCTCCTTCCTGTCTCGCTTGGCCAGCCATGAGACATCCTCGTGGACGAGCCTCTTCTTGCCCTGAGCCAGAGCCTGCAGATCATTGACAGCCGACCTGACATCACGTCCAGACCTGTCGGCGATGAACTTCAGAACCTGATCCTCAGCCTCGATTTCCTCTCGCCCACAGACCTTTCTCAGATGTTTAACTATCTGCAAAACTGTGGGCTTCTTGAATTCGATGAGCAGACAGTATTTGCGAAGTGTGGAGAATCTCGGGTCATAGGCGCTGTTTGCGACGAGCACAATCGGACACTTAGCTTCCTTGATAATCTTGATGGCAGCTCTGACACCGCCTCTGTCCGCCGTCCCCGTAATCCCATCCATCTCATCCAACAAGACTAGGCGACTACGACCATACAAGGTGCCGTACTGCGAGGCCAGACCAGCGAACCTTTCCACCGCCTCTGCCGTCCTGTAGTCGCTGGCATTCCTCTCTACGAGTTCCATACCCAAATCGTTAGCCAAGGCCTCAACGGAGACTGTCTTCCCAACACCGGGAGGCCCGTACAGAAAAGCTGCCCTCTTCTTGGGGATTCCTTTTTCCCACGAGTTTACCCATTTAGAAAGCTTCTGGATAGTCTCGGCGTTCCCAACGATCTCAGATAAGGAAGAAGGCTTATGCTTGACGGTCCAAGACGCATACATCTGGGCTAGCTGCCCCTCTGAATCTCAAGTCCAGCCTCGCCCATCCGCGCAAGCAGGGCACTCAGCTGAACCTCCTCGCTGGCTCCCTGAGTCATTCTGAAGTCTATTTCTCCAATGACATCGGCGAGCTTGATCTTCCACTTGTCTGGAAGTCCTGAGCGGAAGATTTCGATGTGGATCTGTCTGATTATGTCGCTCCCAGCCACGCCGTATCTCACGATCATGTCCCGCAGCCTCTTCCGAGCTTCCATGAAATCGCCCTTCATAGCTAGCTTGATCATCTCCTGAACATTCACTGGATTCGCTCTACCGACCACAGAATAAACGGTCTCGGCGTCGATCTCTCTGCCGAGAGAGGCTGCAGCCTGCAGCGTGTTCACCGCCTTTCGTAGGTCTCCTCGGCAAACCTCAAAGATCGCGTTAAGACCTTCGTCTGGCAGTTTCACGTTTTCTTTCTCGATGATAGATCGCAGATAGTCGTCGTGGTCCTCCCTTTTTAGGTAGGAGAATCTGAAGGGGGCGCATCTGGACTGTATGGGTTCGATTATCTTGCCAGAATAATTGCAGATGAGGATGAATCGACATGTCTCCGTGAAGCGCTCCATGGTTCGTCGTAGAGCCTGCTGGGCATCTCCCGTCATGTTGTCCGCCTCGTCCAGAATCATGATCTTGAAGGGAATCTCGCCGATAGACCTGGTCCTAGCAAAGGTCTTAACGGTCTCTCGGACAACGTTGATTCCCCTCTCGTCACTAGCGTTCAGCTCCAACAGATGCTCCCGCCAACCGTCTCCGAACAGGTCGTGAGCTAAACATAACGCGGCAGTCGTCTTCCCAGTCCCCGGGGGACCAGCGAAGATGCAATGTGGAATATTTTGAGCGCCCACAAAGCTGTTTAGCCGCTCCACAATTTCCTTCTGATTCACCATTTCATGAAGCGACTGAGGTCTGTACTTCTCAGTCCACATCTCAAAGCTCAACCGGTTGCCTCCGTGAGCCTATCTAAAATGGCATGCTATAAATTAGTATTTGTGTCAAGTTTTTCCAAAAACTTCTACATGAGCGCATGCATGCATAAAACGTTTAACATTAACTTTTTACGTGTCGACATCGTTTCGTGCAAATAGTATGTAAAAAGCCCAAAAATTCTGCACGCGCCGGTACTGACTAAGATTTCTTTCCTTTTGGCATAGGCATCTTCACTTTGACAGTGTCGCTGCCCTGAAACATGATCGTATTCGAAAGCTCACCAGTCACAGTCAAACCCACATCCACAGACTTCTCCCCATCAAGCACACTCAAATCAACATTATCCTTGACATACTCGAAAACCTCAGCCCCACTGAACTTAACCATCAAATCAGGAATGCCATCGCTATCATAGTCCCCAAGCTCCACAGCAGCCCCAACATCCACAGGAATAGTGCCATTCAACAGAATCGTAGAAACATCAATCTCACTAACATCATAGCCCTCAGGCAACTCAATGAAAGCCATCACACACGCAGCCTTGCTCTTCAAATTAAGCGTGTTAGGAACAACATCCACCGTAGCAACCACAGCAAACCTAGCAGTCGCAGTATGAGAACCATCCATGCCAACAATCTCCGTGCTCAGATCAAACGAATAAGGCGTCTGCAAGGCACCGTCCAAGAACCAATACTTGAAAATGAACCCTGGAACAGGCGAAACACTCAGAGACGCAGTCTCCGCCTCCTCATACCAACCCTCTCCGGCAGGCGCATCAAGCCCACTTGGATGCGTGTCCACAGTCAAATAGTGGAACGTTGAGCTCCCAACATCCTCAGCATTCCCAGCGTTGTCTTTGCTGTAGTAATCAATTGTATGTGTCCCAGTTCCGATGAGTGAAATCGGGTCCGTGTACACGTTCCAGATGCCACCGTCAATTCTGTAGTAGATAGCTTGAATTCCCGACGTAGCGTCAGCAGCAGACAGTACCACTTCGGAACTGCCTGGCGTGTGGCTCAGCGTCGTGACAGGAGCAGTACTGTCCAAGATTATCTCATCATAATACTCTGAGACCCAGTCTGCTCTGTCCCTAATCTGATAGTAAACCCGCTTGACTCCGTCACCCGGCGAAAGGAACCACGACTTCGCTCCCGCAGCAATTGTCCAACTCGTCCAATCCCCATCAGAGTTTCTGTAGCGCACACCGTCAACGCCCGAAGTCGCATCCCCATAAACAAGGTGCAACTGCACGGACACCGTCGTGGTATATTGGACAAGTGACCCCTCGATGACGATGTCACCATAGGGCGGCACTGTGTCCAAAACGATATCGTCTGAGTAGACAATTGAGAGGTGCCCTTTGCCATCCCTGAACTGTACATAGACACTTTTGGGTCCATCATCACCATACAAAAAGTAACTCCCGGAAATCGAGTATGCATGCCACATAGTCCAGTCTGGTGATGGATAACGGTATGAGAAACGCATGTGCGTCACGCCGCTACCCCAGTCACTACAGAAAAGGGTTAGAATAACCGGTTTTGATTGGGTGTAGGCGTCGCCGCCATTTACGACGACCATGCCTCCAAACGGATCGAAGGTGTCTCTGTCTATACCGTAATGCCAGTATATGGTGCAGAGCGGACCTGCAATTAGAAAGTCAGGCCAACGGGCGACCCATTCTGACCAGAAGCCGTAGATGTCTCCAGGGCGTGCGCAGAGAACGATGAAAATCTCGTCAAAGCCCATGTCCAGATAGTCGTTGTCTCCAGCCCAATCCTTGGGATCAAAAATGTCCCATAGTATACTGGCAACTTCACCCTCCACATGGGCACCATCCATGTCACCCATGTCTTGCCAGTTGTACCAATCATTCGTCTCTATGTTTGCACCGTCGCTCATTAAGTTGCCTGGATTATTGTCAACAGCGCATTGCATGAACTCCGCCCATCCTTCGCTCCAAGCGTCGGGGAGGACATCCTCCATCCACACCCAATGATCCCCAAATACCACCCCAGGCGGCCAACTGTTTCCGTAGACGGTCCACATGACAGCGTGAGCGTATTCATGATAGACAGTAACGTGATCCCACGATGCTGTAGCCTTGCTTGGCATGTGTAACTCATCTCCAGGACAGTGAGGCCAATCTTCAAAAGGCCAGCGTACGGTCACCTTGCTAGGTCTTTGCCAGCCAACACGCGCGGCTATCCAGTCTCGCTCGCTCAGACAGGCATCTATAGCTTGCCAAGCCTCATTATAACTTCCAGGAACCAGAACACCATAATCAAAGTAGAAGCCGTCAGACACATCGTCTCCACACTTAGGAAGCGTCACAACGTACCATTTGTCGTCACCGGTTTTGCAGTTTGCAGCTCCACCGTTGCTGTAGACCTTGACGTATGGGTCTCTTCCATTCGGATCATCGTTGTTAACAGTGAAACTGTACTCGCCGGCGTAGTTTGTCCATTGCCACGCAACCTCTTCGTCCGAACCCAAGTCTTCGTCCATCAGGTAAACCTTGACTTGCCGCATAGGGCTATACCCGCCGTCTTCATTTACGTACCACATTGTTCCTTTGACTGTTATGAGCCCAGGCGATAGCGCAACCACTTCTTCGGGCGATCGCGGAACCGACTCTTCAGCAGGCGTCAATGAAGTTACCTGTCTTGTTGAGCCAATAGTCTCCTCAGGAGACTCCAGGCTCACCTTTTCCGTTAACGTGGTTACGTGAAAGTAGTAAGATGAACTGAATGTCACGCCTTCGGCACACGTCTCAACATCAACCCTCACGTTGGCGTCGATTCCCTCATCAGCAGCCATAGAGAACTCCAGATTCACTCTTTCTCCTTTCCCCACGTCACCCCGCCACACACTCTCGCCTTCAACCAACCTCACGAGGTCTGCGGGCATGATGAGACGGATGACGGTATCAGGTGCCTCTCTTGTCGGGCAGATGCTGAAGGAGACATCAAAAGCCTCACTAGGGGCAGAAGCAATGTCTGACGGCGAAAAACTCCCCCCGAAGATATCCTCGATTTTAGGCACGGCAGCTGGAGTAGAGCTAGCGGGGAAATTATACATCGCCGCTGGTGCAATGACTGTAGAAATTGCTACAACTAGTAAAACGACAACTTCTGCAAGTTTCTTCTGCAAATATATCAGCCCAAAAAACGATGGTAAAATGCATAGTTAAGATTTATGTAAGTATCTTCTATTTCGATCGTGCAATGAATACATGCATTAAGGAATTTTACATTATTTGATGTTGATTTGTAAAGAAACGATGTCAAGGTCCTTATGCATGCACATGTCACGCTGAAAAATAGAAATAACGTTGCCGCGTAGCTACTTATAGCGTTCCATCATGAAAAGGGAAAATGAGCACACATGACGAGACATCGCGCGCGGTGGGTTATGCGCCTCGCCCGCATGCCTGAGGCAATTTCTGGTTTCGCGCTTTCATGAATTTGCTTCGCCACTCCGCATTCTTCTCTTTGTCCTTCTCCAGAAGCTCAAGAAATTTTTCGATTATTTGCTCTCTTTGTTCTTTCGGCAACTCAGACACTACGGAGGGATTTCTCCAGTAAAACCTATAATCTTCCATCATCACTCCAACTCGCAGCATGTCTAGGTCGAGCAGAGGTAAAGCCTTTATGCCGCTCACGGTAGGTTGTATCTTCCGTCATATTTCGCGCAGGACATATCAGGGACATGCATGTGCAAATACTTGCGAATAACCAGCGTTGAGAATCCTTTATATGCTCTCCAAGTCAACACTACATCTATGTCAGTGAGAAAATGGGCCTTCTTGCAAGGCATAAACGTTGTCGCTTTCATCGTTACAGTTGCGGTCAACATCTTGGCGGGAAGCACGACACTTCTAGGGGGAAAGATGAGTGGCGACATATCGGACCTGTATCCAACGCTGATCACACCCGCAGGCTACACATTTTCGATATGGGGCCTCATCTACACGCTTCT
>Ga0224501_10003743_pt1 | contig 12008 bp, 11 predicted proteins | sample SF_Oct11_sed_USG_4_FD_169105 | JGI IMG/M metagenome (GOLD analysis project Ga0224501, IMG submission 169105) | Sediment microbial communities from San Francisco Bay, California, United States - SF_Oct11_sed_USGS_8_1 | ecosystem: Environmental > Aquatic > Marine > Sediment | place: USA... | reverse complement strand
TATCTTTTCTACTCCCAAAAAATCCAATTCCACAGGCGTTTCCCTGCCGAAAAGCGATAGCAGAACTATCGCCCTCCCTTTATCCAAATTAACCTCCTCCACCTTGCCAATAAAATCGACAAACGGACCGGTTGTTACACGAACACTCTCCCCTTTCTTAAAAGCCACCTTGACTTCGGAGGGAGTTTCCTCCGCTCGCTTGAGAATGATATTTGCCTCTTCTTCAGCTAAAGGCACCGGTTTAACTCCAGTGCTCACAAAGCCAGCAACGCCAGGAGTATTACGCACTATGTCCCAGCTATGCTCATCCAACTCCATGCGAACCATAATATAACCGGGAAAAGCTTTTTTACTTACGATACGGCGCTTCCCACCTCTGATCTCAATCTCCCTAGTCATAGGCACTACTACATTGAATATCTTGTCGCCAGCATCCATATATTTAATGCGTTGCTTCAAGTTCCTCTTGGCACGCTCTTCCCGCCCAGAAGACACATATAACAAATACCACTGTCCGTTAGATATCACCTTTAGCCACCTAGAAACAAATCAGTAAGCAACCTAGTGAAACCATAATCTAAAGCACCTAAAATAGCTCCCACAACAACACAAACAATAAGAACTAAGATGCTCAACCTCAAGGCTTCTTGCCTTGTTGGCCAGTGTGCTTTCTTTAATTCCTCTACCGCCTCTGGAAAGAAACTCAGCCTTGACTTCTTCTTAGCTGGTGCAGCAATAGGCCTGGCAGCTTTAGCTTTCTTGGCATGACTAGTCATAAAGTTTGCTTCGCTTTGCCCACAATAATATTACTTCACTTCTCGATGAAGGGTGTGAATACGGCAACGCGGACAATACTTCTTCAGCTCTAACTTCTGTGGATCATTATTTTTATTCTTAACAGTGGTATATGTCCTCTGCTGACATTGGCTGCAAGTTAGATGAATGATTGTGCGTAGCCCCCCCTTCTTCTTGGCCATGTTTAGGCACCGACCTTAGAGATTACCCCAGCTCCCACTGTCTTTCCACCTTCCCTAAGGGCAAAGCGCAATCCTTCCTCCATAGCCACAGGATAGATGCTTTTAATCTTCATATGAGTTAAGCTATCACCGGGCATAGCCATTTCGACACCCTCAGGCAGCGTTATGCTTCCAGTAACATCCATAGTCCGGATGTAGAACTGAGGCTTATATCCACTGAAAAATGGAGTGTGCCTGCCACCTTCCTCTTTCTTTAATATATATACCTCGGCCTCAGCTTCAGTGTGAGGCTTGACTGTGCCTGGCGCAGCCAGAACCTGACCCCTTTCTATCTCGTCCCGATCTATACCTCGCAGCAGCACTCCAACAGCATCACCGGGTTCCGCCTCGCTCAGCGTCTTATGGAACATCTCCAAGCTGACCGCTACTGTTTTTCTGGTCTCCTTTAATCCCACTATCTCTACCTCATCCCCGGGTTTGATAACACCACGCTCTACTCTCCCTGTGGGTACAGTCCCTCTCCCTTTAATGCTAAATACATCCTCCACAGGCATCAAGAAAGGCTTATCCCTATCTCGCTTTGGCATGGGGATATATTCATCTATGGCATCCAGCAACTTCCATATTCCACCACACCACTGACATTCTCTTTTGCCACAGCCACATTCCAGAGATTTAAGAGCGCTTACCCGCACAACAGGAACTTCGTCACCAGGAAAGCCGTACTTCTTGAGTAAATCTCTAACCTCCATCTCTACCAGCTCTAACAACTCAGGATCTTCCATCAAATCTACCTTATTGAGGGCTACCATTAAGCAAGGAACTTCTACCTGCCGAGCTAGAAGGACGTGTTCCCTAGTCTGTGGCATAGGACCATCGTCAGCGCCAACTACTAGAACAGCTCCATCCATCTGAGCTGCTCCGGTTATCATGTTCTTGATATAGTCAGCATGCCCTGGGCAGTCAACATGGCAATAATGACGCTTCTCAGTTTCATACTCAATATGGGAGATGGCGATTGTCAGTCCGCGGGCTTTCTCCTCAGGAGCATTATCTATGGAATCAAAAGTACGAAATTGAGTGGGGCCTACCTTAGATAACACCTGAGTCATCGCTGAGACTAGGGTGGTCTTCCCGTGGTCAACGTGCCCAATAGTGCCCACATTGATATGCTCTTTAGTGCGCGCATAAACTTTCTTTGCCATTTTCTGTTAACCTCCTTATCTCAAAGCCCACAACCAGATTCGAACTGGTGACCCCGTTCTTACCAAGAACGTGCTCTACCAACTGAGCTATGTGGGCATATTCTACCATATATGGTGGAGGGGGTAGGATTCGAACCCACGAAGCCCAACGGGCGGCAGATTTACAGTCTGCTCCGATTAACCACTCTGGCACCCCTCCCATCTTTAGTTTACTATAAAGTGCCTAGAAAAATCCAACCCAGCCCGAGAGGGGACTCGAACCCACTAACCTACCGATTACAAATCGGTTGCGCTACCATTGCGCTACTCGGGCAACTTTTGGCTCGATAGTATAAATAAAGGCAATCACAATGTCAACTAAGCAAGGTATTTGGAAATGCTTTGCTGATTTAGATACAATGCCATTATGGACATTAGAGAAAAAATTTTAGAATTGCCAACTTACTCTCAAGAGCTGGGCCTTGATTTAAGAAGAGAGAAGGATAGATTCAAATGGTTTCTAGCCTCGATTCTTTTCGCCAAGAGGATCTCCTCAGAAATAGCTAAAAGAACTTATAAAGAATTTGAAAGAGAGGGAATTGTAACTCCTGAGAAGATTATCGGAAGTGGCTGGGATAAACTGGTGGAGGTACTGGATCTCGGAGGCTACGTCCGCTATGATTTCTCTACCGCATCGAATTTGCTTGAAATAGCAGTTAGCTTGAAGGATAAATACGGCTCATTAGAAACTTTATATACTCAGGCGAGGGATAGCAAAGACTTGGAGAATAAGCTGCTTGAATTTAAGGGCGTGGGGCCAACCGCAGTCAGCATCTTTCTAAGAGAACTAAAGGGAATCTGGGAAAGAGCAAAACCACAGCCCTCTCCACTTGCCGAAGAAGTTGCCTCCAAACTTGGACTAGGAGAGGGAGAATTAGAGCCTCCCGGTATTGAATCCTCTTTAGTGAGGATAAACTTAGAATTTTGTCGGCGCAAGAGGTGCTCTAGCTGCCCGGTAAAGGAGAGTTGTTGCGGGCCAAAAATTAGCTAAGCTCTATTTATATGGGCCAGCAAGTACAGCCTATTGACATTCGCGTCTATACCCATTATTCTGCTACCTACAATAAAGATAAAGGAGCCTAGAGATGCAAGCATACTGTATGAAGTGTAGGGCTAAGAGAGAAATCAAGAACCCCAGGTCAGTCATATTCAAGAATGGGCGCCCAGCAACACAGGGAGTTTGTCCTGTCTGCAGCACTAAGATATTTCGTATTGGCAAGAGCTAACTAGAAAACCTGGAACCAAGCGCTAAACGATAGAAGAGTAGGACAGTATGCGCATTGTCAGAGCTATCTTCTCAGGGATCTTTAGCTTTGTATTAACTGTTACTCTAGTTGCTCTGGGCATCGTTATCACGGTAAACCTTACTGTCCTCAATCCCAACTTCATCATCTCCGAACTCGATAAACTAGATATCTATTCGATCGTCGCTGATCAAGTGAAAAATCAAATTCCAGCAGAAGAACCTTATATAGCTCAAGTTGTAGATGAAACCATCACTGACCTTGAGCCCTGGCTAAGGGAGCAGACTGCCACTGTTATCTATGGCGGTTGGGCCTATCTTAAAGGAGACCAAGAGCTCAATATAGTTATCCCGCTGGAACAAGTAAGAGCCACTATCAAGGATAACCTGGAGCAAGCTATACTTGAATCGCTCCCACCTGAGTTAGAAGGATTTTCCGAGAGCCAAATACAAGCCTTTCTATCACAAATATATGCCGAAATAGATAGTCAGATTCCACAACAAATAGAAATTGACGAGACCGCTCTCGGGCCAGAGATAACAACACAGCTTCAACAAGCGCGGCAAATTGTTGGCTATATCGAGCTTGGCTATAAAGCATTGATTGGCCTGGCTGCCTTACTGATACTACTTATAGCTCTGCTACAATGGTGGCATGTAAAGCCCATCGCCCGCTATGTGGGCATACCCTTCACTACAGCAGGTGCTCTCAGCTTAATAAGCACCATAGTCGCCAGAAGCTTTATCCCAGATATAATCCCGTCCGAAGTACCGCCTGAGATTGTGTCAACATTATCTCCACTGATCACCGACTTTACCAGTCCCTTACAAACATACGGCATAGTGCTCCTGATTGCCGGAATAGGACTGATTGTGCTCTCTATTAAGCTCAAATCTCCAGATTATGCCTCCTGACAAGACTCACCATAGTAGCTACATAAGTACCTATCTTATAACTAGGCATTCAATCACTACGGTATTTTGCCTTGCTGGTTTGCTGAGTCCAAAGGCTCAAAGCTTTGAATAATGTTTTGCGGATAAAAGATGTTTGCCTCAGCAAATTTGGGCGAGAGTGCATAGCACTGCAGCCTTTTAGCCGCCGTTATACGTAGCGAACGAAATAAAATAGTCAGCCAGGGAATGCCTATTTCCCAAGCACTTTATATGCCGGTTTTATTGCTGCTAAAACAAAAATTATAGCATACCAATACCAATCTAAACTGAGCAGTGGTTCCCAAAGTTTCGCTATCATTAAAATACAACCAGCAACACTCATTTTTATGAACTGGATATCAACCCAGTTCAACTTTTTTATTTTTGAATCTGCCAAAGTCCCAAGAGTCATATTTTCTATACCCCTTTCTATTTAAATTCAACCTTCGTCTATACTAAAATTCAGGTGGTTTAAAAATTTGCAACCACAATTGCATGGCCCCCTCTTATCTTCCTAACAGGGCCACTCCCCTCAAAAGCTGTAATTGCATTCCGGACGGACATTTGTGGACAATGTGACTGAAGTTTATTTCCTCATTATCAACTGAACCCTCGTTGTTTAAATGCCGCAGCATTCTCCGCCATCTTCTTCAGGAGGTCAAGAGCAAGCTGTCTTTCCTTCTCTGTAAATCCGGTGGCCAGAACCTCAGTCCAGTGTTTCAAAGTTCTTTCTAGCCTGGGCACGACATCCTTGCCTTTAGCTGTCAGAGAAAGTCTGTAAAACCGCTTGTCCTGGGAATCACGTTTTTTCGTCACATATCCCAGTTCAACCAGCTTCCTAATTGCACGCGCTGTCGTTGTCTTATCCATGCTGAGTGCTTCACTCAATTCGTCCTGGCTCAATCCATCCTGCTGATAAAGAACACGGATAAAGGGCAAGTGACCTCCCTTGACATCGAGTTCAGCAAACTCTTTGTCTATAAAACTACGGCTGTACCTGTGAATGATAGAGACCCATCTGCCTAATGACTCATTCATTGTGCATCACCCCGCTTCCATTAGAATTTGCTGTTTTTTGAACTCACGCATCTGGGGAATAACCATAGCAAGCGTTATGATAAACGATAATGTATCGGCGATTGGGAATGATAGCCATACCCCATTAAGTCCGAAGAAACGTGGCAGAATGAATACTAAAGGGATGAGAAAGAGAATCTGCCTGGATGTAGAGAGAATGAATGTCGGAATTGGTTTTCCAATTGCCTGAAATATGGTTGCGCCAACAATCTGAAATCCGACCAGCCAAAGTGCCATAAAGATAAGCCTTATTGCATGGGTGCCTTGGGATATAAGGGCAGCATCCGTGGAAAAAAAACGTATAATCGGCTCAGCGAAAAGGAGGATGATTAAGACAGCACCGACGGAAAAGGCCGCCGCAATAATAACAGACCAACGTATTACTTCTATTCCCCTGTCATAACGCCTCGCACCATAGCTGAAACCAAGGATTGGCTGAAGTCCCTGAGCAATACCCATATTCGGCATTACGGCAAAGTGCAGCACCCTAAATACCACACCAAAAACTGCTATGGAGACATCCCCACCGTAGAAACCAAGAGTCCTATTAATAATGACAGCAATAAAGCTTCCTGCTGCAGTCCTTACAAACGATGCAAATCCTATGGCTACAATTTCCCTGACTACAGTCCGCTCAAGAATAAAGTTTTTCACCCGAATTCGTAGGGAGCTCTTTCCAGAAAGAAAATAATGCGCCAGATACAGCGTCGTGGCGACATGTGCGATAACCGTTGCAATTGCGGCACCCCGGATACCCATGCCAAGGGCAAAGATGAAAATCGGGTCAAGCACAATATTCAAAAGAGCACCTACGAACATACTTATCATCGCAACCCGGGCATTGCCTTCCGCCCTGATAATAGCATTGGCTGCCATAGAAAATTCGTGAAACACCACGCCGAGAAGAATTATATTCATATACTCCTTTGCGTAGGGTAGAATGGTGTCCGTAGCTCCAAAAAGACGGAGAAGGGGAGTACTTCTTGACAATGCCACAACCGCTAACGTTCCCCCGAGGAGGAGGATCAAAAGGATTGCGTTACCCAATGTACGTTCCGCCCTTTCCATTTTGTCAGCACCCAGGCTTCTGGAAATAAGGGAAGCTGCCCCCATTCCCACCATCAGCCCCATGCCCGTTATCACCATCTGGACAGGAAAAACAATGGAAACGCCAGCAATACCCAGAGTACCCACTCCTCGACCAACAAAAATCGCATCAACGACGTTGTAGAGAGACATAACGAACATACCTACCGTCGCTGGAAGAGAGAGTCTCCACAGCAGTGTTTTTATGGGCTCGTTCGCCAAAGCTAAACTGTGGTTACGCATAACTTATTCAAATTCCCTCATCAGTTGTATATGCAACTGATTATATCAGGACATAGTTGTAAATACAGCTAATCTTTAAAATAGTCTTCCAGTAGAATTTGAGTGGAAGGCAGAAGGTTATTTATCTCCCTGCCAGAACCATTTCCCTCTCTAAAGTTGTAATTACATTCCGCACGGGCATGGATTCACGGGTACATGCTCCTTAGTTCCTCTACAATTCTCCTCTCTTCCATAAGTTTCTCTCTTTGCTCCGGGGTTAACTGAGCTTCATATTCAGCCAGCATTCGGTGTAACCTTTCCATCTCCCTATCGGGTTTCGCCTTCTCGGAACCAGACATTACAGGTATAAGAGTTTCTTTAACTCTTTTGGCTAGGCTGATTTTAGCAGCGACCCTCGGATACCATGATGGTCTAAAAAGCCCGGCAGTTAACAAGTCTCCAAACCAGGTTATCAGAGTGTCAATGGGTTCCAAAAGTGGAAAGAACCAACGAACAACCCTAGCTTTCTGACCTGTTACAGCACGCAATAGGGTACCGCCTCCAGCGTATAAGAAGCATAGCGTGAACACGAGGCAGAGCAACGATAAGATGACAAGAACCAGACTCCCAAAAAAAACAGCCCCAATCGCACCAAAGACAAAGCCTAAGACAAGGCCAAATATAGACCAACTAAAGGCCAATACCAGGTAACCAGTGCCCCTGTACTCAGGTGGCTCTAGTTCGCTTAGTTTGGCGCCCGTTACTCGTGGCTCAGCGGTATTACGTTTGCCGGCAAAAAATAATAGAGCAGCGGCCGTCAATGAGAAGCCAGCAAGAACAGCGAAAAAAGAGGGAGAAAGCAAACTACCTAGTCTTACTAAGATTTCCATGACTGCCTCCTTTGGAACAAGTCTCGACGAACATTTAGAAGTTATTATAACAGGTTCAAATGTGATGGGACTCGTTGCAATACAGCGTGAGTTTGTTGACCTGTCTGAATACGAGTCGCCGAACTGCCTAGGCTCCTTCACCACGCAAAACACATTGAAAAGGGAAAACTCTTAAGCTTGCTTTGATAAGAGGAAGGATGTGTCTTTATCGCTAAGCAATTCGACAGAATTTGGCCGATGAAAAGATTACCCTAGTCCCTTCTCAAACAACTTCCCACTCTAACCTTGTAACTACATTCCGCAGGGGCAAGGGTTTAGCTCCATTCTAAGATGTTGACCATCACGCGAAAGAGGACTAAACTCCAAGTCCCGAAAGTTGATTATCACCTCTGAAAATCTGGTAATATTAAAAGGAAAAAAACGCAAGAAAGGAGACAGTTATGAAGATTATTGACCTGCGAAGTGACACGATAAGCCTCCCCACAGAGGATATGCGCCGAGCCATGTATGAGGCTGAGGTAGGAGATGACGTTTATAAAGAGGACCCCACCGTTAATCTATTAGAGGAACTAGCTGCCCGCATGTTGGAGAAAGAGGCTGCTCTCTTTACAGCCAGTGGAACTATGAGCAACCTTATTGCTGTCCTGACACATACCCGCCACGGCAATGAAATCATCATGGGCAGTGAGGCTCATATGTTATGGGCCGAGGTTGGCTCTGCATCTGCCTTGGGTGGAGTCGTGATAAGGACTGTTCCCAACGAGCAAGACGGCCGGCTGGACCCGGGTATGGTGGAGCAAGCTATTCGACCAGAAAATATCCACTTCCCTCAGACTACACTCCTCTGTCTGGAGAATACCCACAACCGCTGTGGTGGCACTGTTCTGACTCCTGAATACACATCTGCTATCGCCGAACTCGCTCACCAACATGGACTTCGGGTTCACCTGGACGGAGCACGCATTTTCAACGCCGCCGTTGCCCTTGATGTGCCTGTAAGTGAACTGGTTGCACCCGCGGATTCTGTCTGCTTCTGCCTCTCCAAGGGCCTCAGTGCTCCCGTGGGCTCTCTCCTGTGCGGGACTCAGGAGTTTGTAGCGAACGCCCGCAAGTGGCGTAAGATGCTGGGAGGAGGAATGCGCCAGGTGGGGATTATCGCTGCCGCCGGCATCATTGCCCTTCACAAAATGGTTGCGCGTCTGGCTGAAGATCACACTACTGCCAGGCACTTAGCGTATGGGCTAGCCAACATCCCCGGCATCATCGTTCACCCTGACAGGGTTCAAACCAACATCGTGATGTTTGAGCCTCCGATCACCATCACCGCTCCCGAGTTCATCCAACGGAGCAGTGCCCGGGGTGTTAGGTTCGGCTCTCTGGGTGGGCGAAGAGTGCGGGCCGTCACGCACCGCATGGTCACAAAGGCAGATATAGATGAAGCCCTGAACCGTGTTGAGTTTCTTGTCAGAGAAATAGAGTCAGAAGCCCATTAGAAAAAGATTCCTCTCCCGAGCCTTGAAGTCAAACGCAAGCGTTGGCACAGCAGGAGCTTGTGAGCAAGATAGGCAAAGTAGTCGTCGGCTGGGCAAAAAAGGCACAGAGAGGGAATATCAGGCGGGGTCAAGGCGATAAGAGTTGAAGACGCAGGTTAGCCTAGTCCCTGCCAATAGCACCTTACTTTTCAAAATCGCAACTACCTTCCACACGGACATGGATTCATCTCTGGTTCCTTGCTGGGGGTATTGACAAAGGTTTTATAATTAAAAAGGGATTTTTTTGTTAGTGACACCCTCACTATCAACCCGCTGGGGCTTGAGCCGAAGCCCCTTCGGACTCAGCGGTAGTGACAAAGCTCACCAGGCTCACAATATCATTATGGAATACCTGCTGAAATAGAAGGCGTTATTGCTCTTGTCAATACCGTTTCCCTCTCCAAAGTTGCAATTACATTCTGCTCGCACACCCATTTTATAATCACGGTATTCAATTACTATAGTGTAATACATCGCTCAATCAGGTATCATATTGTCGCTAATACTTAAGGAGGTCAACATGAATAAAGCAGCTGTTATAACCGACTCTATCGCCGCTATATCGCCGGAAATGGCACAAGAATATGGCATCGGAATAGTGCCAGCCCACGTCATCATGGATGGTAAGGATTATCCTGACACAGAAATAGATATGGGAATGCTCTATGCCCGGCTTACACAAAAAGAAAACCTGCCGACAACTTCAGGTGCTACCACAGGGCAATTCTTGCAAGCCTACCAGGAAATGAGCCAGAGAGCAGAGGCCATCCTGGTTATCACTCTCACTTCAGCTTATAGCACAACATATGGGGCAGCCGTACAGGCTAGAGAAATGGCTTGTGAAAAACTGCTTAAAACTATTATTGAAGTGGTTGACTGCCGCACTGTTGCCGCTGCTCAGCTACTTATTGTTCTTCAGGCGGCTAGGGCAGCCGCACAGGGCAAAAGTCTCCAAGAGGTAACCAAGCTAGCTAACGACATGATACCCCGAGTAAACGACCTCTCAACGCGTGATACCCTTTTCTACTTAGATAAGGGAGGGCTAACATTTGAGGCTGGTTCATGGGCTAAGGCTGAAGTGGAATCAGCAAGCACTTTCAGAACAATTTTGAAAGTCGACGCCTCTAGCGAAGGGATAACAAAGCCTGTAGCCAGGGCTAAAACTAGAACACAAATAATGAATAAGATGGTTGACATAGCCACGGAAAGGGTCGGAGACGAAAAACTGCATGCTGCTATAGTGCACACCAATGTCGCCAACCAAGCCGAACAGCTAAAAAAAATGCTTCTATCCCAATTCCAGTGTGATGAACTTTATGTTGCTGAAGCCTTGGGAGCAACAGCAGCAAAAAACGGACGGGGGCTCATTCACTTTGGATTCTACAGTGCTTGATTAGGTCAGCGCCCCAAAGGTTGTGTTGATATATCACATATTTGTGGGGCAACCAACTTTGTGATGTCCTGCACCTTCAGCTTGACTAATCTTGTTCTCGCCCCGCCACCACACCAGACATACTCATTGCCCAAAACTCGTTGATCCAGATATACGGGCAGTCTCTTCTTATGTCCCACCGGAGGTATGCCCCCTGTGGGATAGCCAGTAACCTTTTCTGCAACTTCATCTGAAGCAACTTTCACCGACTTTGAGTGGGAGCAGGATTCAAGCTTGTGTCGGTTCACATTGTAGTCAGCCCTAACGATAGCTATTAATGGCTTCGAATCCTGGTTAACAAAAACAAGAGTTTTTACAATCTTACCTAGAGGTATGTCAGTAGCCCTGGACGCTTCCAAGGCATGATGAGTAGACTTTTTCTCCACAAACTCAAATTCAACTTTGTTTTGGCGCAGAAATGCCGTTAGATTCACTATCTACCCTCGAGAAACTCCCTTGCTTTATTATATACTTTCTTGAAGGATATGCTGCCTCCTTCACTAGCAGCTATTGAAGGTCTTACTCACCAAGTCTGTCTCCTACCTTCAAATCCACATGCTCGGCAAATTCTGCAGCTGCTATCTTGGGAATGTTTTCTACTTGCACCCGTTTAACAAGGACGACCCCATTCATGGCAGCCACTGTAAATCCCTCTTCAGTAATATTAATAACCTGGCCAGGGAATCCCTCCACATCACCCGCAAGTAATTTTGAGTCGAAAAGCTTGAGCCGCTTACTCCGAAAATGGGTTATTGCCCCCGGCTGAGGATTAGTGCCCCGAATCAGATTATAGACTCTGGTTACCGGCTGAAGCCAGTTAATAACAGCATCCTTCTCAGTGCATAGCCCTTCGTAAGTAGCTTGTGATTCATCTTGAGGGATTCGTGGAGCCATTCCCTTTTTAATCAACTCGATGCTCTCCACTAATGCCTCTATTCCCAATGGGAAGAGTTTACCAAAGTAGAGCGAGCCCACAGTATCATCAGGAGAAATTTCCACCTCCTTCTGCAACAGGATAGGGCCGGTATCTATCCCTTTGTCAGGCCAGAAAATGGTAATGCCTGTCTTAGTCTCTCCATTGATGATAGCCCAGTTAATGGCACTACCACCTCGATGCTTCGGAAGTAAGGAGGGATGGTATTGGATTGTTCCCAACTTAGGGTAGTTTAAGATACTCTCAGGTATGATACTGGTTACATAAGCCATAACATTCAAGTCCGGCTTAAGCTTAATATACTCGGCATAAACCTCTGGGGCTCGCATTTCTCTTGGCTGAAAGGTTGGTATACCTAATTGAACTGCCAATTCTTTAAGCGGATTTGTCTTTCCAGGAATATCAGGAGAGGTATAAACCCCAACAATCTCATCACCC
>Ga0224501_10003742_pt1 | contig 12009 bp, 10 predicted proteins | sample SF_Oct11_sed_USG_4_FD_169105 | JGI IMG/M metagenome (GOLD analysis project Ga0224501, IMG submission 169105) | Sediment microbial communities from San Francisco Bay, California, United States - SF_Oct11_sed_USGS_8_1 | ecosystem: Environmental > Aquatic > Marine > Sediment | place: USA... | reverse complement strand
GGGGATACAAAAGGAACTGCAGCCACACATATTCGAGCCCTTTTTCACCACCAAGGAAATCGGCAAGGGCTCCGGGCTGGGCCTGTCCATGGTTTATGGGATAATGCGCCAGCACAAAGGAATGGTGAAGGTGGAGAGCGATACCGGGCGGGGGGCGTTATTCAAACTGTATCTGCCCCGGATCGAGCTTTCCGAACTGCCAGTCACGGAAAAAGCGGAATCGCTGACCGACCTGAACGGAACGGGCACTGTTCTGCTGGCCGAGGATGAGGAACGGGTGCGGATACTGCTGGCCGGTCTGCTGGAAAAGGCGGGCTACAGCGTTATCCAGGCTCCCAACGGGGAGGAGGCTCTGAAAATGTTTTCCGCGGCCGAGCCCAGGGTGGACCTGGTCGTCCTGGACATGGTCATGCCGGGCATGGGCGGGCGGGAGGTGGTGGAGAAACTCCACGAGAAGGAGCCGGACCTGCCGATCATCCTGTGCACCGGCTACCCGGGGCAGGAACTGAGTCAGGAGTTTCTGGAAAAGCACAGCCTGAGTCTGATCCGCAAGCCCTTCATGCCGGTGGATCTGCTGAGAACACTGCGCGATGTGTCCTCCTGAAGGCCCGAACAGGTGGTTCATGTGCCGGGCGGTCTTATCCGGGTTACTTCCCTGAGCGCTTATCCTCGCTGCGCTGCTCGGCGCCCAGGCGTCCCAGGGGGTAGTCCTCCAGGTCCACGAACCCGAACAGAGGCGCGAACTCCGGCAGGGCCTCGGCCACGCGGTGGTACATCTGCTGGGCCATCTTGCGGTAGGCGGGGTGACCCTGGGGCGAGGAGCGCAGTTCCACCAGCCAGATCAGCGCCCTGAGGTTTATGTGCATATGCCAGCGGATGCGATAGGCCATGGGCACCACATACTGAGCCTGGAGTGGGAAATCCGCGGCGATGGCCTCGTAGGTCTCGGCGGCCTGCTCCATGACCTCACGGTAGGGCCCTTCCAGCCCGGCCAGGGGCAGTTCCTCCGGGGTCACGAAGCCGTGCCGAGTGCTCAGCATTTGCCGTTGCTGGGTAAGCATGCGGTGACGGTGCATGTCGCGGTACATCCCGAAGTCCCCCAAAAGATCAAAGCTGAAAAAGGCCAGCTCAAAGGCGCGTGGGGGCTTGTGCCGCCGGTTGGTGCGGGCCTGCCCCAGCTTTGAGAAAACCTCCTGCCGTTCATCCGGGGCCATCCTGAGCAGGGAATCCTGCAACAGCCCCAGGGGGCCGCTGTGGTCCGGATAGGCCAACGCAGCCAGCACCTTGCGGCCCGCATCTGGATCGTGCCAGATCAGCTCCACTTCCCGCCGCTCCGCCGCGCCGGGCGGTTCCCCGCCGCTCGCCGCAAGCCGGCCAGCCAGTGAGGCAACATGTTCCCGCAGGCGGTTCTCATACCCGGTGAAGCCGTCGAAGTGCGGGTGCTCCGGGTCGGCCCGGCGGATGAAAGACGGGATCACCTTGTGCAGTTCATTGCGCGCCGCGCCGCCGATGGCCTGCAACTCGGACAGGGCTTGCCGGCGCAGTCCCGCCAGCAGGGTTTCAAAAAAGCGCCCGTTGGCGAAAATACCCATGTTGGTGAGGGTGGCTGCGGGCAGCAATCCCCGCAGGGCATCCAGGGCCCGGGCCCGCACCGAGCGCTTCCACGCGCCCTCGCTGATGTTTTCCGGGCGCGGCACTTCCCCGGTGATGAAATTTATCAGGGGCTCCTGCAGGTCCCGATAGGTCTCGAACAGTCTCCGGCAGGTGTCCAGATAGCGCTGGCGGTGCGGAGAGGCCAGCAGGGTGGGCTCCTTGTAGAACAGGAACTCTCCCTGGCGGGGTTCGGCAAAGGAGACATAGCGGGTGGACTTTTCCAGCGGCGATCCTCCGATACGGGCGTCCTCCAGCACCTTGGTGGCGATCATGGAAACATCCTCCAGGGCCAGATGGGCTCCGCCCAGTTCCCCGATGGAATCATCGCCGTAGCCGTCCAGTATCCGGTCGTAAAACCCCTGGGCCTTCTCCACCGCCAGATACCGGTCGGCGGCAGTGGCGGCGGCCCCTTGAGCCCCGGATGCTGTCTCTTCGGGCGACCCGGCTATTTCCTTGAAGGCCGATTCAGGATCATCTATGAACTCCTTGAGCAGCAGCTCCCTCAAACCAAGTGCAGAGCGTGAGTAGCGGGAAAACAGGGCGCCCTTGATCACCTCCGGCAGGTTCGTAAGTACAAACACGGGTCCGTCCGTGCTGGTTACATAGGGCGCAAGCAGCGCCTTTTCACGCTCATCGAAGCGGCGCTGGGCAGGCAATCCGGCCAGGTGGTCTGGAGGGCTTTGTTTCACGGTAATTCTCCGGTGCTTCTGATAAGGATGATTTCAGCAGTTCTGGGTCTGCAGGGATACCGAATGTTTTTGTTCTAATCTTTAACACTGTGATAAAGTCATAACTACTGACCCTCACCATAGCCAATGCTTGGGGCGTTGTCATGAGTTTCGGCAAGGGCGGGTGTTCCGGCAGTTGGCCGGTGGCGTATTACCTGCCGGCGGGCTGGGAGCGGCGGACCCGCGGGGGTTATGATAAAAAGCCGGGCCGCCCATTCCGGCAATCCGGTGCAAAGGCAAGGAAGATCAGGAAATGAACGAGATTGAATACGAAATTGTAAGCCCGAGGGATCAGGATATCGGGCGCGGCACGGCCCTTTTGATCACGGGCGCCGTGATGGTGCTTTTGACCTGGGTTCTCCCCTGGTCCGCCCCACTGGCCATCGGGGCCTATGGCATTTACCGAATTGTTCAAAAGCAGTACAAGGAGGGTCTGATATTTGTTCTGGTAGGGGTGGCGTTCTGGTTTTTACGGAAACCGGTGGAGTGGCTGTTGTGGCTGACCGCGCTGGGTATTGTCGGACTGGGGCTGTTTTTCCTCATCCGGGGAATGCGGTCCGGTGAGGGAGGTCCGGCTGCCTGATCCAGTAAACATTCCCGCCAAAGGTGGGTGTTCATACTTCAAGACGGAGGAGTATCTGCATGAAAGGTGAAAAAATATTCGTTAAGAGTGCAAGTGTGTTGCGTGGGCTGGCCGGCTGTGGGGTGGGCATGGTTTTAGGCGCGGCGTTGCTGCTCAACACAATTCCTGCGGCCTGGGCCCAGGATGCCCTGCGGCTCGATGATTTTGACAAGACGATAAAACCCAACAGTACCTACGGCAAGTGGAACTCCAAGAAGTTCTCTCCGGTCTTTGGCAGCGGGGATACATACTTCTTCCAGTTCGTTCATAAAAGCGCCGATGAACACTACCTGCACATGAAAAGCGGCAAGAACAACTCCTTTACCGTGGGCATAGAGGATGAGTTTGAGGTGAAGGATTGGCCCATACTGGAATGGGAATGGAAGATCGACAAGCTTCCCGCCAGGGGCGACGTGCGCGTTAAGGAGCGCGACGACCAGGCAGGAGCCATGTGCTTCATAGTCAATCCGGGCCTCACGGGGTTCCAGTCGCTGTGTTATATCTATGAAAACGACGGCCCCAAGGACACCCCCATCACCAGCACCAAGAACGAGGATGCCCGGTATCTTATTCTCCGGACAGGCAAGGAAGACGGCACCGGCAAGTGGCTCAAGGAAAAAAGGAACATGCTGGAGGATTTCAAAAAGGTTTTCGGCTCGGAGCCAAAAAAGAAGGCCGTGATCGGCGTGCAGATAGATTCCGATTCGGTGCAGGATAAATCCGAGGCGTTCTACCGGAATATATTCCGCAAGAAGTCCTGATCAAAGGGTCGATCCGATCCGGATATCCGTTCCGGCCATTCACCCCCGCCGGCCCCTTCCCCTGAAGGGGCCGGATGGCCATCGGTTTATACGGGAACAGCCGGCCTGTACATGCCGCTGAGCCTTTTGCCATGCTCCGGACAATGCTTCAGGCGGCATGGTTTTGGTTGTGTTTATTTTGTAAAAAATCGTCCCATCAATACCTACGGCCAAGCCCATGGACGCGCAGGAACATACAACAATCCTGGAAGAAAGCATCAGAAAATACCTGGCAGAGGAGTCCCCCGCCGGGTTGAAAGAGTTGCTGGAGACCGAGGAGAGTGTTCACCTGGCTGCGGCCCTGCTGCATTTCAGCGCGGTGGACCAGCTCAGGCTGCTGGATATGCTCACCAACGAGAAGGCATCCGAGGTGCTGGTGGAACTGGGGACCCCGTCGCTGGAAATTCTTTTCGACAAAATGAAGCCGGATCTGCTGGCCGAGTACCTGGGCCATCTGGAGCCGGACGATGCGGCGGACCTGGTGGGCCTGCTGCCGGAGGAAGCGGTGGAACCCCTGCTGCAAAGGCTGGGGCCGGCCATGCGCGCCGAGGTGACCCACCTGCTCAGCTATGGCCCCGACACTGCCGGGGGGCTGATGGACCCCGACGCGGTGAAGGTGAGTCAGTCCGACAACGTATCCCAGGCCGTCAAGGCCATCCGGGCCTATGTGGACCGGGTGGACATGGACGACTTCTTCTCGGTGTATGTGGTGGATTCCCGCCGCCGGCTGGTGGGGGCCGTGCCCACCTGGAAGCTGCTGCTGGCTCTGCCCGACGAGAAGATCGGTGAGCTGATGGTGCCCGATCCAATCAGCGTGCCGGCCAGCATGGACCAGGAAGAGGTAAGCCGGCTGGTCAGGGATCACGACCTGGTGAGTCTGCCTGTGGTGGACGTTCAGGGGCGGCTCATTGGAAGGATTACCGTGGACGATGTGGTTGACGTGATCCATGAGGAGCACCTGGAGGATATTTCCACCATGGCCGGAAACCCGGGGGAGTTCATCTACGAGCCCTCGCTGGTGCACAGCTTTCGCCTGCGCGCCCCCTGGCTGATGCTGGCCTTTGTGGGCCAGCTGGTTTCCGCCATCTTTTTGCGCTCCAAGGAGGAGTATCTGGTGCTGCTGCCCCAGTTGGCATTCTTTATCCCGGTTATCATGGCCATGGGCGGCAACACCGGCATTCAGTCCTCCTCGCTGGTGATCCGCGGCCTGGCCACCGGTGAGGTTCTGCTGGCCCATTTCTGGCGGCGGCTGATGCGCGAGATGCTGGTGGCGCTGGCCATTGGGGTGGTTTTCTCAGGGCTGCTGGCCGTCAGCGGCATGCTGCTCACCGGCAACCTGATGCTGGGCCTGGTGTCGGGCTTTGCCTTGCTGTGCACGATCCTGATCGCCTCGGGCATCGGGATCAGCATACCCATGGTGCTCAGGCGGCTGGACTATGACCCCGCGCTGGCCACGGGGCCGTTTCTGACCACGATGAACGACATAATGGGCATTCTCATTTATCTGCTGGTGGCCCACGCGCTTTTGTTCTGATATGTTTCCTGGGAAAACCTGTACACACACCGGACTCAAGGGCTGCGTATGAAAGGAGTGATACTGGCGGCGGGATACGGAACCCGTTTTCTGCCCGCCACAAAGACCATCCCCAAGGAGATGTTTCCCCTGGTGGATACCCCGGCCATTTCCCTGATCGTGGATGAGATGATCCAGGCCGGCATAAAGGATATCCTCATCGTCACCTCGCGGCGCAAGAAGGCGCTGGAGGACTACTTCGACCGGGAAATGGAGCTTGAGGCCGCTTTTGGGGCCGAGGGGGCCGGAAAGAAGCTGGCGAAAATCGCCCATCCGGACCTGAATGTGTTCTTCGTGCGGCAAAACCAGATGGCCGGCACGGGGGATGCCCTGATGCTGGTGGAGCCCTTTGCGGGGGATTCCCCGTTTGTGGTGGCCTATCCGGATGATGTGCTGCTGAGCGGCCCCTCGCTTTCCGGGCAGCTTATTGAGACCTTCCGCCGGACCGGCTGCACGGTGCTGGCCGGCCAGGAAAAGCTCCAGGGGGATATCTCACGCTACGGGGTGATGGCCACCGAAGATTCCTCCGCCGGGGAGATGGTGCGCCGGATGGTGGAAAAACCGGCTCCCGGCACGGAGCCCAGCCGGCTGGTGGGCTATGGGCGCTATCTGTATACCCCCGACTTGTTTGATGCCCTGCGGGAAAGCCGCAAGGGATTCACCGGGGGCGAGTTCACCCAGACCGAGGCCATCAACCTGCTGGCCGGGCGGGGGCTTGTTTCGGTCTGCCGGTTCCAGGGGCGGCTGCTGGATGTGGGCTCTCCCGGGGGCTACCTGGAGGCGGTCATCGAGTATGCGCTTTCCCGCGCCGAGTTCCGGCCGGGGCTTCTGGAAACCATGCGCAAGATTCTGGAGCGGGAGGGGGAGTAGAGACGCCGCTCCGCTGGGCAAAAAAAAACCTGCGGCGGGGCCGCAGGTTTTGTTTTTTCTGCTGTGTTCTTCTTTTTTCTTCTTTTTTCTTCTGTGCTTCCTGCTGTTCTCTTCTGTATTTCAGAGCGGGAAACGGGACTTGAACCCGCGACCCCAACCTTGGCAAGGTTGTGCTCTACCACTGAGCTATTCCCGCTGGTATTCCTCACTTGGGAAAAATCAAATTTAAATGCAGTGCGAGGGGATGTCAACAGAGTTTGGCGTGGTTTTCATCAAGGCCGCGCCGGGCTGTCAGTTAAAGGGGATGTACATGGTGAAATAACCCAGCCGCTGGATGATCTCCACCACGCGGCCATCGGCAGCTTGCTTCATCCCGTTCACGGCCATGGCTTCCAGGCGGTAACCCACCCGCTCATAGGTGTACTCCATTCCGGCGAAGCGGCGCTTGAGCGGGATTCCCTTGTAGAGCGGGTCTTCCTGGAACACCCTGTCCACCCTTACTTCGAATTGCGCCTGGCCCCTGCCGGCGCCGATGAAAAGATTAAACGCATTGTGCCGGCTGGCAAAGGGGTACAGGGTCAGGCTGGTGAAGGTCTGGAAGGAGTATTCCTCCACCAGGGAGGGGCCCACACGGGTCTTCCGGCCTATTTTCTGGCCTGTGTATGATACTCCCAGGTGATCCCACAGGATCAGCTCCACCTCGCCCTTGGAAAGCAATTCCAGTTTTTTCCCGGCCAATTGGCCCTCCGGGTCCAGGGGGCTTTTCAGCATTGCACCGGATATCCATTTGGAATAATAGAACCGCAGCAGGCCGATCTCATCGGCCCGGGCCGTACCGGCCGCAGAGCACAGCAGTGCCAGCAACAGCGCCATGCCGCCAACAAATACGGAAACATGCTTCCGGTCTGGGCCTGATATATGTTTTTGTGTCGTCATTGCATCAGTTGTCACGTTTTCACCACAACATTCCGTTTTTTCCGGATCTCACGGTCCGGACCGGTGGACAAAGTTTCTTTATCCAACCGTGAAATGCAAAAACCCCTCCAATTTTTCCTGATGGCAGTACAGGAAGATTTTGATCTGGGGGTTGAAGAGCCTGAATGATGCTTCAGGAGGCGTTTTCCCCTCCCCGGCAGGCGGCCGGCGATTCCCGGCAAATGTCCGGAGTCGCACCTGGGGCGTGCTGCTGCTATGATGGGCCCGAACAGATTCCCCGGGCGGCCGGAGCCGCGGCGGCGCAGGCAAAATTTGCCATGACGGAACGGACGACTTGAAGGAACAACCCCCAACATCCCCATCACCCATGTGGACCCTTCTACTAATTACGGCGGCCATCGGGGCCGTGTACCTGCTGCTGGCCCTGCTGGAGCCGGCCATGATCTACCACCCCAGCCCCGAGCAGGAACCGACTCCGGCCGATCTGGGGATGCGCTTTGAGGATGTGGTGTTTGAAACGGCTGACGGCGAGCGACTCCGGGGCTGGTGGCTTCCCCCCGGCGGTGCGGGGGATGGTGAGGGGCCACTCCCGGCGCTGCTTTTTTTCCATGGCAATGCGGGAACCAGGGTCAACCGGCTGCATAACCTGGGGTTGCTTTACCGGGAGGGCCTCGGGGTGTTCATTTTTGATTACAGGGGCTATGGGGGCAGTTCCGGGAGCCCCTCGGAGCAGGGACTGATCAGTGATGGAGTGGCCGCCTTTGACTGGCTGGCGGGCCGGGCGGCGGGCCGGCCGATAGTGCTGTTCGGGCGCTCCCTGGGGGCGGCGGTGGCGGCCCAGGTGGCCCTGCTCAGGCCGGCGCGGGGGCTGATCATGGAGTCCGCCTTTACATCCGTGCCGGCCATGGCAAAACATGTGCTGCCCCTGCCCGGCATATCCCGGCTGGTGAGAACCGGCTTCGACAACCGGAAGGCCCTGGCGGAGCTGGACCTGCCCCTGCTGTTCATCCATGGGGAACAGGACGAACTGGTTCCCTTTCAGATGGGGCGGGAGCTGTTCGAACAGGCCCGCAGCCCCCGCAAGGTCTTTCATGCCGTGCCTGAGGGGCGGCACAACGATACATATATAGCTGCCGGGCCGGACTATATCCGCCGGGTCGTGTCCTTCCTGGAATCCATCTCCGGGCGGGGCTCCACCGGGATCCCGGATTGAGGCGGGAGCCGTCTCCGCCCGTCTGTTTTCACACTGATTCCCGCCTGTCTGCAAAATTCCTTAAAATATTTCCTTTAAACCGTGATCATTGCACAGTAAGTGCATTGTATTTTCCAGGCATAGGGACGGACATGCTCCTGCTTCTGCCCCTGTATACGGTTTTAATAACAGATGGAACAGCAGGTTGATCCTGCAAAAACAACCAGGAGAATCCTTCATGATACGCATAAAATGGTCAGCGCTGTTTTTGTTTATGGTACTGGCGGCTACTACGGCTCAGGCGCAGATTGCCGCACCATCACTGGTGCCTTCGGCGGCCCGGGTTCTTGACCCCGGCCATGTATTATCTGTGCCCGATGCCAGCCTGACTCCGGACAACCCGGCGGTGATGGTCTGGACGGAGCGCAAGCGCTTCGGCATGGGGCAGATTCAGGGTGTTTCCGATACAGACCTGACGGTCAATCCCAACACATCCACCGATTACAGCGGAAACTTCGCCGGATTCGAAAACAACTCCAAGGAGATTGGTTTCGCGCTGGAGCAGTTGAAGCTGACCGGCAACAGCAACGACTTGAATGTGACCAACTTTGCGCTGGCCGCTCCCATGATGGACTCGGGTGCGCTGGGCTTTGCCATTGAACACTCCACTCTCGATATGCCCAATAAGGCCAAGCTGCGCATCAACAGCCCCGTGTTCGGGGTTTCCTACCGTGTGGCCGATGTGGTTTATCTTGGTGTGGCCGGCGGAACCGAGGAGTTCAAATACACCGAGCCCCTGGTACCCACCCAGGAATCAGTGCGGGCGGTGAGAAAGTTTGGGCTGGCATACAGCATGGAGGGCAACTTCCTCCTGCATGTGGAGGCCAACGCCTCGTTTTATAACGATTTCGCCTCCATCGGGCAGACCGAACTGCGCCAGGACATGTTTGTGGCGGAGGTCAACTTCCAGAACGTCCATGCCGGTTACCAGCGGATAAACCTGGTGGAAGAGAATACCGAGGCCGGATTCAACGTGTTCGACATTGGTTACGCCAAGCTGGACGGACTGGCTGTGCTGCTGCATATCGAGAATGGCACCCGCACCGACACGCTGAACAACGTCAACACCAACAAATACGAATCCAAGACGGTTTCAGTGGCATACCACTTCTAGCGCTGTGGGAAGCCGGGGGGGGCGGTGCCGGCCGGTTTTTTCCGGCGGCCGCTTCCCTTCTTCCCCGTTCCGGCCGGTCCTCAGACCGGCCATGCCTCCTGCTCCAGCGCCCACCATTCTTCCGACTCGGCCAGTTCTGCGCGCCGGTCCTCTAGCATTCCATTGTAATTCTGGATGGCATGGGTCAGCTCGGCCCCGAAGAGAAATACCATCCATCCCATGTAAAACCAGAGCATCAGGGCCGGCAGCATGGCCAGCGCCCCATAGATCACGTTCTGCCGGGTGACCAGTATCAGGAATGACTGGTATATCTCCTGGGCCACCACCAGTCCCAGGGTGCCCACAACTGCTCCGATGGCCGCATTGCGGGATATCACCTTGGTGTCGGGCAAAATGGCATAGGCATAGAACACGGCCATCCACAGCAGCATGATACTGGTGGCCTTGATCATGGCGAAGGATATCTCGTCGACGATCCGTACCTGCAGCAGGAGCGCCCGTACCGGGGGGCTGGAGAGAAGGGAGGCCACACCGACCGTGATTGCCAGCAGCAGGGGAAACATGGCCAGCACCGTGGCGTATTCCGCCATGCGGCGCCGGTAGCTGGCCCATTTGCTGACGTTCCAGATGGTGTTCAGGGTTACCTTGACCCTTTGCAACAGTACAAACCCGATGACCATGGTGATCCCGAAGCCCACGGTTCCCATCATGCCTACCCGGGCCTTCAGGGCGAACTGGGTGATATGGTCGGCCAGGGTGCGGTTTCCTCCGGCCAGGAACTCCAGCATTTCGGGCAGATGCTTGGCGGGAATGCCGGTTATGTCCAGCAGGAACAGTATGATGGCCAGAAAGGGCACCATGGAAAGCATCATGTAGAAGGACAGCCCCGAGGCGTGCATTTCCAGGTGGCTGCGCCGGAAGGAATGCACCGTCAGCAGCAGGGTCAGCAGCACTTTCATGTAGTGGTTCCCCGGAGGATCTCCCGGGGAGCCCCATAGTTTTCCCCGCACAACAGATCTGAATCTTAGCAGGCGCTGGTAATAGGTGCTCATTAACCCTCTGATTCCTTTGGCATGATTTCCATACTTCCTGTCTTATAACCTCCCCGGAAAAAAAACGCCATCCAGGGTGGAGAATATTTCTTGGTAAGGCTCTGGGAGTTGCGGTTCCCGCTTTCCGGGCCCCGGTCGTCAGGGTCCAGGCAGGGAAAACCGCCTCTGCCGGGTGCGGTTTTCTGGGGAAGTGTTGAAAAGCCCCTTCCGAATTCATAAGGTGTTCCAGGTGGTGCGGATCCCGGCGGGAGTCGGGGCATAAACAGGGCATAAACTGGACGGCGGCGGGAACAGGACCCGGAGAAAACAGCATGACGGATAAAGCGGCCGGCTTTGAGGCCGGCTTGGAGGACGGACGGAAACGCTGCGGCTGGGTGCCCCCGGGAGACCGTCTGTACACGGATTATCATGACCGGGAGTGGGGGGTGCCCGTTTATTCCGATGCGGTCATGTTCGAGTTCCTGGTACTGGAAAGCGCCCAGGCCGGGCTTTCCTGGCGCACAGTGCTGGGCAAAAGGGAAAACTACCGCCGTGCGTTCGCTGGGTTTGACCCCCGCCGGGTGGCCGCTTTTGATGGACGCAAAATCGAAGAGCTGATGGCCGACGCGGGGCTGATCCGCAACCGGGCCAAGCTGGAGGCCGCCGTGAACAATGCCGCCCGGTTCATAAAGGTGCAGGAGGACTTTGAAAGCTTCGCCGGTTATATCTGGGATTTCGCCGGGGGTGCTCCCCGGGTGAATTCCTGGGCCCGCGACCAGGACGTTCCGGCAACCACGGCCCTGGCCGAAGCTCTGAGCAGGGATTTGAAACAGCGGGGTTTCAGGTTTCTGGGTCCGATTGTTTGTTATTCGCACATGCAGGCCACGGGGATGGTCAATGACCATATAACTTCATGCTTCAGACATGCGGAGTTGTGCGGGGGCTGACCATGGCCGGGGCGGCAGGGCCTTGCGCCTGGTGACCAGAGCCGGCCGGACCGGTGGGGAGAGCGTTTGGGTGTAATTGTTCGCCAAAGGCGGTGGATGTATATATAATCGTTGGAAAAATCTTGCCGAACAGAAATACAGGTGGAGGGTGACATGTTTTTTCGGAGCATTATCAGTTCGGTGGTATGCGCCCTGGTGCTGATGGGCTGGGGCTATTTCTACTGGGTGGTTATCCATCCCCCCGGCGGGGGCATGCTGCCGCTGCCCAGGGAAGAAGGGCTCAGCATGTTTTTCCTGGAGACCATACCCAGTTCCGGGGTGTATGTTTTTCCTTCCATCAAAGGTGAGTCACCCAAAGACGACGGGCATGACATGGAGGATTACCAGGCCCGGCACAGTCTGGGTCCTACGGGGATTCTGATGTTCAGCCGCGAGGGCTCGGACCCGTATTCCTATGAGAAGCTGCTGCGGGGGTTCCTGCAG
>Ga0224501_10003741_pt1 | contig 12011 bp, 3 predicted proteins | sample SF_Oct11_sed_USG_4_FD_169105 | JGI IMG/M metagenome (GOLD analysis project Ga0224501, IMG submission 169105) | Sediment microbial communities from San Francisco Bay, California, United States - SF_Oct11_sed_USGS_8_1 | ecosystem: Environmental > Aquatic > Marine > Sediment | place: USA... | reverse complement strand
GTTTGTAGATTCTGAAGCCTACCATGAACAAATGGGCCCAATACCCAATTCAAATGAAAGCTTAAATAAAATAGCAATTGACTATATAGTATATTATGATTATGTCTTATATACTTTCTGTTGTCCAGATCCATATTGTAATTTTCAATTTATCTTTTGATGATGAGAGAGCTAGCAGATTAAGGGTATTCTAACATCTCCATCTGGAGTTCTCTTTATGTTAAAATTAAACACTTCTCCACTATATGACTTTGGTATGAATAGTCCGTCCGTAAGCAGTACCTAAAAAGTCAGCATCTCTCATCCCAACTTGGGGTGAAACGGTGGCTCAGAGGGTAGTAATAAATATGATACTGTATTACTACTAATTACTACTAATAATTATAACTACTAATAACTACTAAATACTAATTAACAAGTATTAAAGCCATGTGTATAAAATGTTATAATATTCAAATCTTCTCAGTTCTTATTCCATATACTATCATTATATTTGCTAAATTAAGAAATTTACTATACTTCTACCATTCAGTTTTTCGGGCTAATATTAATATACAGACTGACAAGTGATTCCTTGTAGATGAACTAATTGGGCAGAAGTCATTTCACATCGGTTCTCTGACGCATCCAAGATCTGGCAAGCCCAGTCAGTTTGCCTTCTCTGATGACTACACCACCCTTTATGAGGTAAAAATTTTAAAATAAATGTTCTAGTAAGCATGATGCCATGGACAATAGAAAACAATCAGACAATGCACACCAGTTATAGTATAAAGAAGATGGTAAACATGCTCTCACAATATGATAATTATCTCAGTTATTGCGAGAACTTAGATAAGAGCGGTCGTAAAATAAAAATTATAGCCAATGCACCACCTAACAAGACATATTTCATCACAGTGCTACAAAATGCCGGTTTCACACAAAACCCTTCGATGGATCTGCCAAAAATTACTAATCAGAGGGGGAAGGATATGTGTAGAAAGGTTATGGGCAGTATATAAAGGATCCGGGTGTCATTTTCTACTAAAATCGTTATCCCGTGAGTGTCCAATCACAAAAACTGTGAACCAATAAGATTTCCCCTTGCAACTGGTTTTCGCATATGCTTGGTCGATTTTGGTAGGTTATGCGTACTCCTATATCCCACTTCAACCTCTAAACGTTAGAAACCTATTGTGACATCACATAGTGGCATGTATGGCACAGCTTCTGAATCAGGGTGACAGGGGTATTACACAGGGCACAATCGAATGCTGTCACCATGCATGCCATGCCAACTCTAAGTGGCAAAATAAACCAGCATGACTTGCGTGTGATTGATCATTTAACACTGATCTCCTGATGTCAGAGTAATACGAATTAGCCGGATTCCCGAACAGAATCTAAACACTGTCATAGAATCTCAGTTTTCATAAAACTGAGGTTTAATCTTATGTTGTCTGTCTTGTAGATCTTAGAGCACAAACCTGATTTCAGTTCTTGGTTTATTGGTAAGGAGATAGCCTCCAATGGAAAGATTTTCTACTTCACAGTGTTTGATCCAATCTATATTGTACTTGAGAGGCTTAGAGTAATAGCTCAAAAGTATGTAAGTATTGGTGGTCTGATCGCTTCTGAGACAATGTCACTTACTGCGCTAATCGTGCTTCTGCTCTAACCGTGGTTTTGTGTTGTGCTACCTTGAGGTTATCAGTAACTCTCATTGGTGCTGTAGGTACTTACTGAATTTGTGACTACACTTTGATGATTGCGCTATGTATAATACAGGCAGAGAGGTTTACTCCTTTGGACCAAATCCTGGAGGATGAGTTACAACCACACACGCTCAAGTTAAGGAAGACGATCAAACACCTCGATGTACTGACTGATTCTAAAGGTATGTGTGGTTTGGAGAACATTGGGAGGTCGAGGTGCAAACGGTTCGCAAATACCGTTCAATGACCCGTTGATGTAACATAACCGTTACGGGTAAAGGTCAAATCGCAAGAATCTAGCAGCTACGAAGATCAAACCGAGGTGGTCATCTCCTTTTCAATAACATTATTATAGTATGAAGCCCTTTAAGGGAGGCTCTGCTGCAGCGCTAGCACTCATTAGAAAAAATAGATTTACAGACATATTTTTCATAACCAGTTTACAGCCACATCGGACACAATTATAGCAGCGTGGAACTTTCGGTTCCTGAAAACAGTATATTGTCAATTTCATTAGATGGCATAAGAATCGGGATGCCCATGGCACGGGGGGCAGGGTCAGGTTGGTGGGGCTGCTCATGGGGAGTTGTCCTAAAGTACTCTCTGAAATAAAGCCTGACCCATGATTTTCAGCTGATGACCTGCATATCAAGCAGTCGATGCCTATTATTGTATGCCTATTCAAGATTAAATTGGGTAATGTCTGATGTCCAAACCCCAGCCTTAAAATGAATATTGAAGATCTCAGAACTTTGTTATTTTTCTCTCTGCATACAGGGATGTATCCGAGGTCCAGCATGGCAGTCTTCATTAGTACATTTGATTGGATGATGCAATTTTTCTTTCAGGGGCAGATGACTACATGGCATACAGATATAACAAAGAGAAGACTTTGAAATGGTTGGCTGTGAAGGTTGCGCGAGTTGAAGCCTATCTCAAAAAGACACCAATAAATGTGAAGTCAGGATCTCAGTCCGCAAACTTTGTTAGATCTGACACCGAGACTAACTCCCCACGTAAGCTTCAAGTCAAACCATTCAACATAAAGTCTATGTAATTTGATTTCTGAGCTTGTCTGTGGAAAAATTTTTCATGATTTTGCAAACTAGTTTAGTCACAGATTCTGAACACCGCCCACTCCTTCCGACTATGTAGGCTGGCCAATGGCCCCTTAGAAACGTTTAGTGAGCGGATTTGAGCTGGTGTATGAGCCTTTAGCCAGTCCCCCCCATTTTGGCCCAGTTCGACCCATGGAAACCCGGTGATTTTTCCTTCTAGTTGAGTATCAGAGGTACGCATTTGGACTGGTCTCAGACTATATACAGGAGAATCTTTCTGAGGAGTTAAGAGAGCATCTTGGGTGAGTTGTACTTTTAAGAAAACTTTGGGTTTTTTTCTTCCGCCGGACATTCCAGCCAAAATTTCGCTCTACTGATATATTATGTGACCAAGCTAACCATTAGTTGTTCATTGCGAGTCCTGTCATGGACGCATTACATTGTATTTATATGTGGATCCCTGCAATCTACCAGTAGACCACTTCATATCCAGATTTATATACAATACGCTTCTGGTCTCGATTAAACCACCTGGTCAGAGTCGTCACCAACTATAATCTAGACTGCCATGTTGTAGGATTGAAAAGGAAAAGGTTCTGATGCCGGAAGTGATGGAACCTCCTAAAAAGGTGAGCGGCTAAAACTGGTTCAGAGTTGTTTAGTCAATTCTACATTGTTGGCCCCGGTGAGGTAATTCACATCCTCCACATCTATGAGGTACCGTGGCTATTTTTTTCAGTTGGATTGCCTTATCTGTGAATTGGAATCTTGTCACCGCTAGGTCCATACTTGATAGTAGCATTTTAAATCGGGCAGCCGGCACTCTTTCTGGCCGTGTTTATCCTGCTAGATAACCGAAGTTAACTCTTTGCAGAAAGGGAAGACCAGCTCTGGTGGACCTTTAGAAGATTACAGCAAAGATCTCAACACAGAGAAGAAGACGGAAAAAGTGTGTTTTCTTCATTCTCTATGTTGGGATTGAGACTGGGTTCACTTTGTATGCATATGGTGGTACACTCGTATGGTGTCATCCTACAGAAGGCTTTGGTTAAGGATTTTACTTTACTTTTATTTGTAGAAGATGACTGCACTGCAGAAGAAAATGTCAAAGGTGGATAAGAGCGGAATGAAAAGCATCACTAGCTTTTTCGCACCAAAGAAAAAATGATTTATAATCTTGGAACTGTCAAATCACTTACTGGAGGTCCTCAAACTGCATAAAAATAATGAACAGTAACACGGATATTTTCACACAGCACAGATATTACAGCATCTAGCCAGAACTGATGAGAGTGACTACCGGGTGATCACTGTATCCCTATTTGGCACAGAATGTGCTCAGTGTTCCTCCTCATGTTTATGGTGGTAGAAATGCGCAGCTTTAACTAGGCTCAGTTCATCCGAGAAAAACGAAGTAATCTGGGAATTTCTATGTACAGTCGGCTTTGTGCGCACCAACATATAGAAAAATGAATATAAATTTTCCGCTTATCTTTTAACAGTCAAGTTTTCTTACGATTGGGGTCAGATTTCATCCGGCCTACAGTGGTGCTGATATATTTGGGTATGTCCATGTATCGTTTGCCTTTAGTGAGAACCGGTTCCACCGGCTCACTGGCTGAGAACTGTAGAAAGTCAGCAGACATCCATGACTTAGACTCTTTCTCTTTATACACATACAGTGTAGTATAGTCCAGATCATCCGGAGGCATCACTGGACGTTTACGTTTTGCCATTGGTTCTACATACAGATGAAGTTATCACAATCCGGTTTAAATATCACCACATTAGGACAAAGGGCTTTTAGGCCCTTAAGCACCAGCCTGCCGTTACAGGACATGCAACACACAAAAAATGTATATCAAAATCATGCTTTCTTAGAATGATAATTAGAATGGCATACAAGTCTTACCTGACCATAGGTGTTCGGACTCCTCACCGTCTTGTGAGAGATCCAGAGGAGGGATATCCACGAGGTTGGACTTGTGGGTAGATGAGGATAATTTATTTAGGATCTCAACCACAGCTGAATGCAGAATATCACTGTCCTTCAACTGGTCCTGAGACAATGATAACAACTAGTACCAACCTACTCATAAATTTGCACTTTGTGGTTATTTACCCTTGATTTACCCTGACATAACGATCTCTCAGTGAAACATTCACCCATAGTGGGATGGGAGAAGTTGTCCTATCCTGGATATTTTGTTAACAAGGTAACACAACTCTTGACATCTGAGATAAAACTCCGGGTTCACTGGTAATATGACCATACTATTTCACTAGTTTGAGAGACCCAACCGTTGCTTCCTTCCAACTCTAGGACTTCTATAATAGCAACAAGAGAAGTCACGGGGTTATAAATCTTTGCGGATGTAACAAGGCTATGCTACTCGCAATCGACCCATATCAGGGAAGAAACGCGTAATCGATCGTTGACATCAACTCACCAGTGGTTTAAATCCTATCGCTGTAACTGCCTGTATGCCAGTAACTTCGCTGATTTCTGACAGGCGGGTGATGGAGGCACAGGGTATCCTTTTCCGTTTGACTAGCTCGAGCAGGTGCTCAGTCAGCACACGTGGCTGCGCATCTCTATTGATTACCACCAGACTGCAGTCATCTTTCTCAGCTGCTCGCATCACAGAGTTCACACCAAATCTCAAGAGGGTGCTAAGATCAAAAAGAGGCAATATCAGAGCTGAGCAGATGTGACTTCTACACCAATTACCTGCAGTTAGCTGGCGGATTACCATAATAAATTATAGTCGGAAGACCGGCTGTGAGAAGAAAATGTGCAATAAAAATATAGAAACAGAAATTCCGAGCAGTCGATTTTCACCATGGTCAGTGAGAGTTGGGGCCATTATGGCATACAGATAGTGGCCTAAATGCCGCATCACATATTCCGGCAAGGGGAAAAACCAGAAAAGATGTCATAACTTTGATTGCCTTTAATGTTACAGTCAATTTTGGATTCCACACTCTCTTTCAAAGGCATAAAGAGTATCAGATTACTAATTTATAGCAATCTGATCTCGCTTCCTTTTTAATTGGACCGTCTCTGTATAATACCGAAGCTTTAATAAATGAAGGGTTGTATCACTTTAAGCCGCAAGCAAAAATCCAACAGTTTGTCAACCAATGACCGTGGTATAACCTCTTTAAAGGTTATGGTTTCATCGAAGAAACACAAACTTACTTGAGACGATTACCATATATGGTTGGAGTAGTGCTGTGAGAAAGTATTAGGTCACTGAGATTACCCGCATTGGTGTGCGAATACTACTCAAAAGCTTAACACTTTACAGAATGAACCATACAGACAGTGCAAGTGCAGGATGGTAGGATTAATCACTTACTTGACATGTTTGCTTTTACATTCAGCATCATTCTCACTCTGAGCCCGATCTTTTTTTGATTGCACTTTTTTACCTCCTCGTGCTCCTTTTCCTCTTTTGCCCACATTGGCACTTTCCAAGGATTCTTTAAGTTTAGTCAGTATCAAATAGTTCACTTCCTCTGATACACTAGCCCTTAAAAATCAAGAAAGTCGTCAGCATTTTAGTTTTACACAAAAGGGGTGCAACACAAAGATGCCACAGACCACTTGTGTAATTCTTGGCAGGAGCCATATTCATTGCAACACATTTGTGAAATTTACTACCTATCCAAAACTCAAGTCACAACTATGTATGTAGTGTTCACGCATTAGTTAGTGAGATACTATCCTAGTTAGCGTGTAAATCAGTTACTTACTACTTACTTACCACTTACTTTTACTAGTTTCTTACTATACTCACTCAGTAACCAACTGAAACTATTACTACAAGTACAACTAAGTACTATTAGTATTAGTTTATTACTAACTAAGGTAGGATACATACTGATACTGCTAATCAATCATCTATCAAATTATCAAAATCAATCAATCAATCAATCATCAATTCAATGTGTTACATTGGGCTTGGCAGTGAGTGAGCGACTAAGTTACATCCAAACTACAAGTTAGTTAAACTTACACACTACCAGTACTACAGTACACTAAACACTACACTACTCTACGGTACAAGTACAACACTTAAGTCTTAACTTATTGAATTATTCACTGTAGGTGTAGAGTGTAGAGTAAAGTAAACTGTTAAAATTTAGTTGCCACTGACTTAGAAGTTAGTTAATAGTTAATAACTTAGTACCCACCAAGTCTCGTCGAGACAGACTGGAGCTTTCAGCAGCCCTTTCACGTTTGCCTTGGATTTCTTTTTCTTTTTTGAATTCGGAGGTCCGATAGAGGCTCCAAGAGAAGGCCCGGAAACTTGAGTAGCGAGCTTTTTATTTACAGTCGATCCGACTGGTGTGCTACTGGAGGCAGCCATGTTGTGGTCAGTAAACCAGCCTTTTTCATCCGAGAGGTAAGCGCTTGCATAGCCAATCAGCACAGAATCTGAAAAACAAGAGCCAATCGGAACACAAAGGTCAACCACTGCAGGACCACCGGAAACAGGATCACTTCCGATCGAGTTGGAGCTGTCGATTTTTTCATTTATGACAATTCCGCTAGAATAACTGTACAGTTACCTTCGTTGACAACGGACTAACACCCTCACCAACATGGCAGGAGACTTCGGAAATCCCCTAAGAAAGTTTAAACTAGTCTTTTTAGGCGAACAGAGCGGTAAGTAATTTAATGTCAAAATTACACCAAAGTGAGACCCAACTCCCAAGCCAATTCTGTATTCATTTTATTCCCACTTCACTCTTCACTTCAGTTCCACAGTCACAACACGGCCGCAGTCAAATAAACTTTCACTCAACATAAGTTGGTCAGATAAGTAATATACCTGCCAGTGATAAGTCGGGTGGTCACTGCATCGTAGTTTTTCCGTGGCCACTGGCACATGTCTAACTTAAAAGTTAATCTAATTCTAAATCTAATCCATCGTCACCGTGGTGTGCGATTTCCTTTCCCGAATGCATACTACGACTAGGTTATTAATTATTATTAGGCAGTAGGCCCATGTCCTGGATAAGAGTTTTACGTCGTTGGTGACTTACTTAGTCAATGTTAATTGTTATGTTTTATTTTTGTTATTGTTATTATTATCACAATGGCACGACTGTGTATGACCCGTTCGTTTTGCCATGTTGCATCAGCATAAGTAAATTTTACCACATAGACACACAGCTTATCTCCGACATAATAGCATAAAACTCAAAGGTTATCTGTCCTATCTGTATACCGGAACTGAGGAAGTGCGTGCGTTACACTTAAATACAGACAGTTACTTAGCTAGGGGTTATCCTGCTGATTGTAAAGAAAATACTAAATTGAGAAGAACTATGTATTCATTTACGCGTTAGCTAACCCGACACCATGTGGTCTTTGTTTTGCAGTTGGAAAAACATCTCTCATCACACGCTTTATGTACGACAGCTTTGACAACACATACCAGGTAGTGAAACGGACTGGCATAGCCACCCTTTGTTATCATCATCATGTAACATGTGACATTATTCCACTAGGAAACTGGTGCACGATTATCAAGTATCATATATGGCATCATGATCCACATCATTGATTCTTTTGTAGGCAACCATAGGAATAGATTTTCTATCCAAGACGATGTACCTTGAGGACCGCACAGTGAGTTACAACGCTTCACACTTACTATCCGTGTTGTTATTGTCTCATCGCATGCGCTCTGTCACAGCTACTGAGTCGAGCGGGTCCGGCCAGCACTAAGAAAGCCCAGATACCAGTCATTAGGATGGGAATATCTATTCATTGAATGATTTACTTCGTGGCTATTCATAATCCGTTGACTGGTAAGCTGTTTGGCTCTTGCTGGATGGCAGATGACTGTTGCTGTAAGTCAGACGAGTGTATTGATATGTATGTGGTAATTTCAGATCAGACTGCAGCTGTGGGATACGGCTGGTCAGGAGAGATTCCGCAGTCTCATCCCTAGTTACATCAGAGACAGCAGTGTGGCTGTAGTTGTCTATGATATCACCAGTGAGTGCCCTTTACCCTCATAGCATCAGTGCATGAGTAGATAAATACCAAGATCAAACAGCTTCTAACATTCTATGCATGGTCATTTGTTTGAACTGGCAGTTGAAACTTAGACGCATCTGATTTGTCAATACGTTTAGTTTTTGTTTAGCGTAAGGAGAACCTCATTAATTAATTTGCTTAACTTGACCATCTGTTGAGCTGGTTTTTCCTCAAAAGCAACCTCTTAAGCCATTGATCACACTTTCTCTAAAAATTCTAGTCACTTATATATACAGTGACCCGGTCCCTTACAGCAAAGTAACATATCGGATTGAGTTCCTTCTAGTAAACAAGCGGAAGCCTTCAGCTTTTGCCCGAAAGATATGCAAGGTGTGAAATCTTTGTAGTGTTCTATGCTGTATATACTACTATACTACTACTATATACTACTTTTTCTAATCTGATTGTCAACTCACATATCTAGACCTCATTGCTTAAATCATTTCCCAGATGGGTCATTTGTAATGACATCCACGTAACTAAGGAACGAATGAAAAGTTGGTGACTCAACAGTGCACTGTTGTGGGGAAGGGGTTTCAACTGCATCCTCGTGAGGGGGGAGTGATTTCGATTGCACTGCCACAAAACGGAATGACCTCGATGCTTTTTACAGACGATAACTCCTTCCATCAGACATCGAAATGGATTGATGACGTTCGATCAGAAAGAGGGAGTGATGTTATAATCATGCTTGTTGGAAACAAGACCGATCTCTCTGATAAAAGGTCAGTCTCCCAATGGTCTAGTTGTTGTCCGCTCGATTAATCGGAGTTTAGCTGAGATCGGCTTTGTAGCTATGGGTCTTATACTAACATTTTATATGGGGCTCTCCTCTGGTGCAGAATCGCCAGACCTATGGGTTGGGCTACCCGAATTGCAAACCAACTTTTTTAGTAGTTTTGGTTTTTGTCATAGACAGTGTATGAGCCAAGATACACCTGATAAGAAATGAGTTGGTGAGCGCAGTACTCACTCACCTGGTGAGCTTTTAATCCCCTACCAGAGTGGATGATCCTTTTCTAAGGTCTGTAACTATAAAGCCGGATACTACGAAGAGAAAGATATTTCATTAACCACAGATTAGTTAGGGCCATACTCACCAGCAACCACCCTGTATTGATTGGTGTAGTGTCTGTACGCAGTCTTCGTGATAAAGGGCCTATCTCTTTTTCGCTGACCCTGTGCTTGTTGTATAGTCTAGACGCCTTGTGGTTAGTAATTCATTTTTTGGAAGATATTCAGATAAAACTAGATAGACAGAAAGTTCTTTGGCATTACCCAAGTTTGGATAATTTGTTCAGGAAAATCTCAACAGAAGAAGGAGAGAAGAAGGCCAAAGAGTTGGGAGTTATGTTCATAGAGACGAGTGCTAAAGCTGGATATAATGTAAAACAGGTAAGGTGATAGTGTCACCCAGCCAGCGAGTGATGGAGGCGTAAAGTGATGAGGAAGTTCAGCTCACCGCACTCCCCATCACACCAACCTAACCAACTAAAATGCTTCTGTATGAGTTCATGCTTTGTTTTATGTTGTCTGTTGTTTGGTAGTTTGCATGCCTTAGTCCCCCCCCCATTGAGCATAGCCAGTCCGAGAGCACCAGCCAATCAGAATCATACGCCTGCTCGTTGTAACCGTTATTAGCCAATGGGGGGGGGGCAGAGGTTTGGTAATCTACCAATTTAGAAAACACTTTGGAAGCCGAGCTCGTTGTTGGCGACTCTTAAGGTCTGGCTATGCTCTGCTTGTAGTGTTTTGTGAGGCTGTGCTCTGCCCTCATGTCCCAAGAGCTCGAGCCAGAGCCCGATAGAACGATTATCATCACAGAACCGGACACCGACACTTACGAGAAAGCGGAAGCAGCAGGCTGTTCATGCTAGTTCCCGCCGCCAACTGAGATCGCCGACTGACTTCTCACTCTACAGAAATGTCTTCTCTGTTTGATATTTGCCATCGACAACTCCCGAACCAGTTTCACACCTGAACATTTACCTAGTGTGACTTGGGTATCCCCTGGGACTCAGCCATGTGCTCTGAATTCTTCCATTACACAATATTTTTCCGTAGATGTTGGGCCACGAGATCAAACTAGCTGCTCTGGGCGTATCTAGAGGCCCACGAATTGTTAGCTCAGTATTCGTCGTTTATCATCCTTATTAGTAACAGAGAGTTCTTTTTGACGTTCCACAACTTGTTCAATGTGCAATCTCTATTTATTTCCTATGTGTATGCCAAGATGTCTGTATCATTAAATTTTTACTAGTTCTCTAACTTTTTGTTCAACTGTTTTCAACTCCCACAGTCTTCTGGAAGTTGGGTACCTAAAATAATCTTTTTTAATCAAAGCAAACCCCAAATTCAGTAGCATTAGTCACTTCAAGCGATTTCATTGTCTTAATAGCTTGTCCAATACCTTATACCTAAGACAGAGAATCTGGGTTCCGCAGCTTCTAAAAAACCGGACTAAATTGAGTTTTTATATATGAGTTGCCAAACACAGGTGAGACTTCACTCTACAACCTTCACCGATTTAATACATGCGGACTCATTCTGTACATGTGGCATACATCACAGCCCGGTGACCGTTTCATTTCTCTCTTGTAGTTGTTCCGTCAGGTGGCTGCCGCCCTTCCAGGTATGGAAAATGAGAATAAAGATCCAGACATGATTGATGTGACTTTACGACCGGAGGAGGCACCATCAACAGACGAATCAGAGTCCCGCTGCCCCTGCTAGTGCTGACCCGCTAGGATTTCAGTCACCGCTGCCTCTCTCAGCATCTTGGCTAAACCTCCTGGGTTCGCCTCTTGGCTCCACCTCCAGGTTTCTTATTGGATGGTTGTAATGTAGCGTATCATTCAGTGACACTGTACCAATTGTATTTATAAATTTGTTATGTTTCATCTAGATACTCAATCCCCTGTCCTTTTCACTGCCTGATGCATCAAGCATTCAGTTGGCTTCCATCCCCGTTTTCATGAGCTTAGTGGAGTTGTGCTACTCTGCTCCTAATACCAGCACACAGTTAATTTCTATTTACTGTTACTCTCTACTTAAATCAGGCAAATAGAATCATTGAACTATCACTACCACCAGTGATGTGCTGATGTTATAGCTCGACCTGAAGGTTGTAGCAGCCAGGCTTGTTTTTCTGATTTACACTGTAACCCTAAGTATATCAATTAGTCTGGGGGTTGGATT
>Ga0224501_10003740_pt1 | contig 12013 bp, 10 predicted proteins | sample SF_Oct11_sed_USG_4_FD_169105 | JGI IMG/M metagenome (GOLD analysis project Ga0224501, IMG submission 169105) | Sediment microbial communities from San Francisco Bay, California, United States - SF_Oct11_sed_USGS_8_1 | ecosystem: Environmental > Aquatic > Marine > Sediment | place: USA... | reverse complement strand
AAAAGTCAGATGCATGGAGATTATCGCGGAGCTCGAACAGACGCCACGTGGTCCCTATACGGGTTCAATAGGTTATCTTAATCATAATGGCGACATGGATTTAAATATTTTGATTCGAACTATCGTAATTGATAATAAACAAATAAAAATACGCGCCGGTGCCGGACTGGTGGCGGATTCCAATGCTGAAAATGAGCTTGAAGAAACACGTATTAAGGCAAAAGGAATGTTAATGTCTTTAAATAACGGACAAACCGCTTTATGACCATCCAGATTTTTACCAATGGTGAATCCAGACTTTGCATTGATCCGATGGAAAGAGGTTTCCATTATGGCGATGGTCTGTTTGAAACTATGGCGATTAAGCAGGGCGAAGTACCACTGTGGAGATATCACTGGCAACGACTCTCAAGTTCCTGTGAACGAATGGGCTTGCCTCAACCTGATCAGGAAAAATTAGAGCAACGAATTGCCAGCTTTTGCAAAGGTCAGGATCGTGCGGTGCTCAAATTGATACTTAGCCGAGGTAAAGGAGAGCGCGGCTATCGTATTCCAGATAATCAACAACCCGGTCAGGCCTTCTATCTCTCAGATTGGCCTGATTATGACGTAAGTTACAGCCAGAAAGGGATTCGGGTAAAAATTTGTAAAACACCACTCGGCATGAACCCCGTACTTGCGGGCCTCAAGCACCTTAATCGCCTTGAACAAATTATGGCCAGAAGTGAATGGCAGGATGACAAGTTTCAGGAAGGTATTATGCTTAATGCAGCAGGTGATGTTATTGAAGGAACCATGACAAACCTGTTCTGGGTTAAGGATGAGCAGATTTTTACGCCTGATTTATCGCAGTGTGGTGTGTTTGGCATTATGCGTCAGCAGATACTTGAGAGAATCGATGAATTGTCTATGCAGATAAAGATCGTTTCGCAACCTCTTGATGTTTTAAAGAATGCAGATGAGATATTTTTAACAAACAGTTTGATTGGTGTCTGGCCCGTTCAATCAATAGAAGATAAAACTTATGCCGTTGGTACAATTACAAAAAAAATACAACAGCTTGTTCAGTAAACTTAAACAATCCGGCTTATTGAAAAATCGTGTTGTCCAAATTGTCATCGCAACTATATTTATTGTCGCGCTGGGAATTACATTTGATTATAAAAACAGCTTAAACAAACCGCTTGTACTATCTCAGGGATCGATGACCTACACTGTTGCAAGTGGTTCTAACCTGACTCGTATCGTTTATGATCTGGCCGACAAAGGTTTGATTGAAAACCCACGATATTTGTTGCTCTATGCGAAACTGCAAGGCCCGGCGAATAAGATCAGCACAGGTGAATATCAAATCAAACATGGGATGACGGCGCAGAATTTTCTGGATCAGATTTTATCCGGCAAGGTCATTCAATACACCTTAACGATCATTGAAGGCTGGAACATTTATCAGCTACTCGATGCGATCAAGACAAATCCACACATTATGCAGACGCTAGACCGCGTTGATGAAAAAAATCTCATGGCTAAATTGGGTTATCCGAACCTTCATCCAGAAGGGCGCTTCCTCTCGGATACCTATCATTTCCCTCGAGGTACCACGGATGTGCAATTTTTACAGCGCGCTTATCAGGCCATGGAAAAGTATTTAACACTGGAGTGGGATAAACGGACCGTGGGCCTGCCCTACAAAACACCTTATGACGCCCTGATTATGGCTTCGATAGTCGAAAAAGAGACGGGGTTGGCCAGTGAGCGTCAGCAGATTGCAGGGGTTTTTGTTCGCCGTCTGGAAAAACGCATGCGCCTACAGACTGACCCTACGGTGATTTATGGTCTGGGTAAAAAATTCGATGGCAACATCCGCCGTCGTGATCTCAAAAATGACACTCCCTATAACACCTACCGTCGCTTCGGGCTGCCGCCAACACCCATTGCGATGCCCAGTAAAGACGCCATTTATGCGGCTCTGCACCCCGCAGAGGGCGAGAGCCTGTATTTCGTCTCCCGTGGTGATGGCAGCCACTATTTCTCCTCAACGCTGGATGAGCACAATCAGGCCGTGATTAAATATCAGCTGAAGGGCCGAAAACGGTCATTTTCGTCGTATAATGCCCGCACCAATTCATCGAAAAAGTAATTACGGCTGTCTGAAAAAATGCGGGGAAAATTTATCACCATCGAAGGTGGCGAAGGTGTCGGCAAAACCACCAATATCAATTTCATTCAGGAATTACTAAGCCAGGCTCAGGTAGACTTTATATCTACTCGTGAACCCGGTGGCACCCCATTTGCGGAAAAGATCCGCGATTTATTACTCGACGCAAAACAAACACGAATCTCTGATGATACCGAATTGCTCATGATGTTTGCTGCCCGCGCCCAACATCTAGCTGAACTGATTTTACCTGCGTTAGATAAAGGCCAATGGGTGATCTGTGATCGTTTTACCGATGCAACTTATGCCTATCAGGGTGGCGGTCGTGGCATCGATAATGACAGGATTAAAGTGCTGGAAGACTGGGTGCAGGGCGATCTCAGACCGGACTTAACCTTGTTACTCGATGTGCCGGTTGAAGTCGGCATGAAAAGAGCAAGTGAGCGCAGCGCCCCGGATCGATTTGAACAGGAACAGAATGAATTCTTTCAGCGTGTCAGAACGGCTTATCTACAACGGGCCGAGGCAGAACCCCAACGCTATCGTGTGATTGATGCCAGTCTTGCACTGGATGCAGTGCAGAGTCAGATTAGAGCGGTGCTTGAAGAAGTGGTGACGCCATGAATAACTACTATCCCTGGCAGCATGAACAGTGGACACAATTACACCAGCGGCATCAGTCGAATGGCTTGCCGCATGCCTTGCTATTCGCTGGGCCTGATGGCATTGGCAAGTTTGATTTTGCCCGAGCACTGTCGGCATCACTCTTATGTGAGCAACCGAATAAAGAAGCTCAAGCCTGCGGTTCATGCAAGAGTTGTCAGTTACTTAACAGTGACACACATCCTGATTATTCAGAAGTCTTGCCTGAAGAGGAAGGCAAGGCCATTAAAGTCGATCAAATTCGTGAATTGATTGAGTATCTGACTTTACATGCTCATTACAGTGGGCCACGCATTGTCATTCTCTCACCGGCCGAACAAATGAATGTGGCGGCATCGAATAGTTTGTTAAAAACACTGGAAGAACCACGTCCCGGAACATTGCTCATTTTGGTCTCGTCACAACCCGCGAAACTGTCGGCGACGATACGCAGTCGCTGTCAGCTGCTGCGCTTTACCGCACCTGACGATAAAACAGCTCTAAATTGGCTAGCGCCACAGCTTGAACAGGCCGACATGGCAGCACCACTACTGCACCTGGCCAATGGGGGCCCCTTGTTGGCCCTGTCAATGGCGCAGAATGATGCACTTAATCTACAGCAACAAATGCAACAGGATCTGGCCGAGATCATCTCAGGACAAAGTGATCCCGTCTCGGTTGCCTCTCAATGGGTCAAGCATCCGCCTTCGAGTTATCTAAATGGTCTGTATCTCTGGGTCAGTGATATGATCAAGCAGCGTAGTGGCGCGATAGATGAACCAGATAACGCAATTGCAAAAGGGTCATTGCAATCTGTCGCCAAAACGATAGACTTAAAGCGATTATATGCATTTATGGACAAGCTGATTGAGGCTATCCGTTATCAGAACAGCTCAGCAAATGATCGGCTCACAATCGAAGGTCTGTTGATATTGTGGGCAAATATGCAGCCAAAACAATAAAGAAGGGCAAATAAATGGCAGATTTACCAACTGGTTTACCCGGCGGCCGACAGGGCATCCTGTCGCTAACCATCAAAGATAAAAGCGCCCTTTATGCTGCCTATATGCCGTTTGTAAAAAATGGTGGTCTGTTTATCCCAACAAATAAATCCTACAAACTCGGTGATGAAGTGTTTATGTTACTGACCTTGATGGATGAAAAAGAAAAACTCCCTGTTGCAGGAAAAATTATCTGGGTGACGCCCAAAGGGGCGCAAGGCAATCGCGCCTCCGGCATTGGCGTTCAGTTTAGTGAACAGGATGGTGGTGGTGCCAGAACGAAAATAGAAACCTATCTGGCGGGTGCCTTAAAGTCTGATCGTCAGACGCACACAATGTAACTTTTTATTTTCGAATATTCCCTTTCCTTATGTCCCTGTTTCTAGTTGATTCACATTGTCATCTTGATCGCCTTGATTTAACGCCCTTTGATGGCGAGCTTCAGGGCGCGCTTGATCTTGCTGCCGAGCAGGGTGTCGGCCACATGCTTTGTGTGTGTATCGATCTGGAACATTTCAATGACGTGCTAAAACCGGCACAAAACCATGCCAATATTTCAGCTTCTGTGGGTGTTCACCCTAATGAAAATGTGAAAACTGAACCGACTATTGAGGAATTGCTGCATCTGGCCGCTGATAAAAATGTTGTCGCAATAGGTGAAACGGGTCTGGATTATTTTCGTAGTGAAGGTGATCTGGACTGGCAGCGAGAGCGTTTTAGAACGCATATCCGGGCAGCAAAGGAATGTCAGAAACCGCTGATTATCCATATGCGAGATGCGGCAGAAGATACGCTCAGAATTCTGCAGGAAGAAAATGCAGCGGAAGTCGGTGGCGTCATGCATTGCTTCACTGAGAATCGTGAAATTGCACAGCGCGCACTGGATCTGAATTTCATGATTTCATTCTCTGGGATTGTGACTTTCAATAGTGCCAAAGAGCTGAAAGAAGTCGCGAAGTATGTACCGGCAGACAGAATGCTGGTTGAAACAGATTCTCCTTATCTGGCACCCGTGCCATTTAGAGGAAAACCAAATCAACCTGCCTATGTGACCCATGTGGCGGCGCATGTTGCAGAGCTGAGAGAAACAACAATAGAAGAGATTGCGCAACATACAACGGAAAACTATTTTTCATTATTTGGAGGTCGGCCTATGTAGTGATGACCTCGAAGGTGTAACGACTTCGATATGCAGGAAAAACAAAAAATAAAAAGTGTTCTTATTGGTCTAGCCATTCTTGGGTTTTTTATCTGGCTTCAGACAACCGAGTACGATTCCATGGTTAATGTACGCCAGCGCCTGGAATTGCTCGCCTATGATATTCGTCTCACCGCTTCTCTTCCCGATGAAATAAAACAGGATAAACGTGTTGTCATCATTGATATTGATGAAAAAAGTCTGCGCAAGGAAGGCTGGTGGCCCTGGTCGCGTGCCAAGATGGCAAGACTGGTCGACAATCTATTTAAACATGGTGCCGTTGTTGTCGGTTTCGATATTATGTTTTCAGAGCCAGAACGTAATGGTGCATCTGAGATTTTATCCAAGCTGAAAAAAAACTATCCAAATGAAGTCTCCATTCATAAAGTATTAAAAAATAGATTGCATGAATTTGATAACGACGCAGCCTTTGCGAAAAGTCTGAGCAGTAAAGATGTCGTACTGGGCTATATTTTTCATCGAACAAAAATCGATACTAAAGGCAAGCTTTCAAATCCGCTCGTCATCGATAATTTGTCTGATGTATTGAAGTCGACGGTAACGACGATGGATAGTTATACCGCAAGTATTCCAGTGCTTGCAAAAGCGGCTCGGCATGCAGGATTTTTTTCCTTAGATGCGGATCCCGACGGGATTCTAAGGCGTGTTCCTTTACTGGTTAATTATGAAAACAAAATCTACCCTTCGCTGGCTTTAGAAACGGCGAGAGTCTATCAGCTTGTTGAAAAAATTAATGTGCGTACTGAAGAGATTGGTGGCGTAACGAATATTACCGGCATTGAATTATCCAAAGGCAAGGTTATTCCTACTGATGGAGAAGGGCGTGTAATTATTCCATTTCGAGGCCCCTATAACAGCTTCCCTTATTTGTCCGCCACGGATATATTAAGTGAAAAGTTCGATAAAAAGACGTTAAAAAATGCCATTGTCTTTATAGGTACGACCGCAGAAGGCCTGTTCGATTTGCGCGCTGTGCCTATGCAAAGCGTTTATCCGGGAGTTGAAATCCACGCCAATCTTATTGCTGGCATACTCGATAATAAATTTCCAGTTGAACCTGCATGGGCGAGTGGTGCGAATTTTATTATCCTCATAGTGACGGGGCTGGTGTTGGTTTTTGTATTACCGCTACTTAAACCCTACATGAAAATATTTTTTGCTCTTGTGGTGCTTTCCTTTGTTGCTGGCATGAACATCTGGTTCTGGAATGACCGTGGACTGGTGCTGGCAGTATCATTACCCGTTTTACTTATCATTACTTTATCGGCAGTGAATCTAGCCTATGGGTTTTTGACTGAAGCCGAGAGTAAGTCACAGCTGCAGGATATGTTTGGTCAATATGTGCCGCGTGAGCTGGTATCTGAAATGACCGATAATCCAAAACATTATGGTTTTGAAGGAGTGAGCCGTGAGATGACAGTGCTGTTTGCCGATATCTGTGACTTCACAACGATATCGGAGCAACTCACAGCAAGCAAGTTAAAAGATCTATTGAATCGCTTCTTCACACCCATGACACGGATAATTTTTGAGAGTAGGGGAACCATTGATAAATACGTTGGTGATATGTTGATGTCATTCTGGGGCGCACCACTTGTGAATGAACAGCATGCAGAAAACTCCATTGATGCAGCATTTGCCATGTTAAAAGAAGTACAGGTGTTAAAACAGGAGTTTCTGGCTGAAGGCCTGCCTCCGTTTGAAATTGGGATTGGTATCAATACCGGTGTCATGAATGTGGGTGACATGGGATCAGAATATCGACGTGCCTATACCGTCATTGGTGATTCGGTTAATCTGGCATCAAGATTGGAAGGACTAACGCGTTATTATGAAGTGCCCTTTGTGATTGGTGAAAAGACTTATGAACTATCCAAACACAAATATGCCTGTCAGGAACTTGATCTGGTGACAGTTAAAGGCGCGACTAAACCGATTAAAGTCTACCATCCACTATGTTTGCTTGAGGAGATGACGCCACAATTAAAAAATGAGCTGGAAATGACACAGCAGGCCTATCGACTGTTTCGTATTCAGGACTGGCAGGGTGCGAATAGTTTGTTTGAAAAACTGATGACAGAATATGAAAAACCACTCTATGCGATTTATCTGGAGCGCATAGAGTGGTTTAGAAAGAACCCGCCTGGACCCCAGTGGGACGGGGTTTTCGAGCGGCGGGAAAAATAGTTATTGTGATACTACAAATACACCCTGTGCTTCAAGACTTGGGGAGGTTATAGCTTTTAGATTAAAACCACCACCTACCGCTTCAGCATTTGTTCCCGTAAATACAGCGGCGATATCACCGTCTATTGGGGTGCCACCATTCACATTAGATGTGATGGTGTTAACAGCAACATCAAATTTTGAATCTCTAACACTACCAGTAAAATCCACATACCAGGTATTAGCACCAACACCGGTTCCTGTGTCAAAGCCCATCTGGCCATTGATGGATGCTGAGGCGAAATCTACGGATGCATTAAATGAGAAACCATTAAGATCCCCACCCGTTCCACTACCAAGCGCGGCAACGACATTTGTATACGTTTTAGTGCCTGTTGTTGGCATGTTCTGGGTTGGATTCATGGTAATCCAGTAGATAGTTGATGCCAGGCCTGTTTCGGTTGGTGTTCCATCTGGGTCATAGATGAGGGTTGAAGCAGTACCACTACTATTGTCCCATGCACCCCAATAGACAGATGTGTTTCCTCCATCAACACTCGCGCTACCTGTGTTTACAAGTGTTGCATTGCCTTGCAATACGGCATAGAGAAGAGTTCTGTCTTTAATAAAGGGGCTGCCATCAGCACCGCTAGTCGAATCACCATAAACAAAACCAAAGTTACCGGTTGCAAAGCCAACAAAATCAAGCGTATCTTTCAGTTTGAACATGTCACTATTAATTGTTCCTTCTGAAACTGGGTCGATAAAAGTATCTTCTGTTAAAGATAAAACACTGACGCTCTCAGCCAGAGTCGTTTCATCGGCCATGTCACTATCAGCAATCTGGCTTGTACCATCGTTTTTCTGATTTGTCTTTGTGGCTTTTGAAGTTTCAGTAGCAACATTTGGTTGGCTGTCATTCAAAATAGCCGCCGGTGGATTGGACAATCCTTTCGGCGAGTCTTCTTTCGAGCTGATCTGAGCAAAGTCATAAGATGCACCCAGCCCCAGATCAATTTCACCACCATTGTTTTTAATGGTAACACCACCATCCCATAGCGCGACGTACATTTGTCCGTCAGCCATAACGGCTTCGTAATGAGTACCGCGGATACCAATTGTCGCCATGCTCGAGATGACTTTATAGTTTTCCTTACCAATGGCACCGGTGATGGTTCTAAAACCACCTTTGATTAATGTCATTACACTATTTTCATTGGCCTTGTTATTACCATACCGGTAATCATCAATACGTAATTTGGTATCAGGGCGAAGCGAGATAATCGCACCATCAACGAAACGTACCTGGCCGCGGCCTTTGTCGCCTGTAACCAGGGTATCACCCACATAGATTTTTGAGCGGCGTGACAGGCTGCGTTTATGCTTTGATTTATTTACCGCATAAAAATCTCCCGTTGATACAATGACAATCGCTGCCTGGCTTCTCGCATGAGCAATAGAACTTGTCATCACATTCGTCACGAGGACAAACATCAGCGTTAATATGAATCTATTTATTAGTACGTTCATCACAGTACCTCCGGGCCATCCTGCGGCCACTTATATTCAGGTGCGCTACTGCACCTACAAGAAAAATAAGCTTTTTGCCACTTACAGCCTGACTATCGGTAGTGTTATCGACCCGCTGGAATAAAACACCACAAATTGTGATGCCGGTCGCATAAATATAATTGATGCCTTATAAGTGTATTTAATCAGAAAGAGCGTTTGATTGAGAAATAGAGTTGATCTCGTTCATATTGGTAAAGGGTGACGGTAGAGTCATTAGACACAGTCTCAAGGCTTGTTGTGGCAGTCCAGCTAGAATCAAGGCGCCAGAGCCACTTCAGGCTGTAAGAGGTGTATTCGTCTTCTCTGAGGACACTAAAAAAGGGATGCCTGGCCTCATATTCAACAGACTGATAGAGAATCCTGGGCTGCAAAACATGCCAGCGATTTAATGACCAGTTTATGCCCGCCTGAATACCCGTAGAGGACTTGGCGTTAAAGGCGAATGAGTCATCCAGGGCCGAATCAGAACTAACAAACAAGGTGGCATAATAATTTACTGCTGCTTTACTGGCGGTAGACAGGCTTAACCCCAACAGATTGGTATCGACATCCTGAACAGATGATTCAGGATAACGAATTTGAGAATGTTGTAAAAAATAACTGCTACTAAAGCTTTCATGGAAGCGCGTCAACTCTGTCGACAATGAATTTGCGCGTTGATATGTTCGCGTATTCAAACGTACAGATTGATGTTGAAGTGGAAATCTCAGTCGGCCAAAGGAAGTATTGATCATCGGGCCGATCTGAATACTGTTTACCTGGGTATCAAAATCCTCAGCATTGTTTTCTCGACCTACAAAATTATAATTTGCAAACCAGGCAACATTTTTGTTCTGTTTATAGGTGTAATTAGCTGAAGTTTCTAACCCTGTAAATGTGTCTTCAACGGGCTTTCCTGCTTCATCGATCGTAAAAGTAATTCCCAATATCTTGACTTCAGAACTACTTGTTGCGGTATTTATATTGCTATCCCATCCCTGTTTAAATTCGATATGTCCCGTTAACATATGGTCTCGTGAAGAAATACGTTTGTTTATTGCTACAAGCAGCTTATTGATATTATTTTTAACCGCAGTCGGTGGGTTACGTTTTAATACCTGCAGAAACAGTTTTTTTGATGCTTCATCATCACCGGCTAGAAAATAGGTAAAGGCAAGTTCTGTTCGAGCACGATCATTACCAGGCTCGACTAATAAAACACGCTCAAAGGCAAATATCGCCTCATGGTATAAGCCTGATTTCTGCGCAGCTAGTCCGAGCATAAAATCATATTTTGGTTGTCCAAGATGATGTTCGCCATCTTTAACCAATTCGGCATATATGTTTTTGGCGTTTTTTGAATCTTTCAGTAAGGGATAATAATGATCGATTTCATGACCAATAGCTGACTTCGCAAGCCATATTTGGATCACGATAATAACGCTGGCAAAGTAGAGAAACTTTGCCAAATTTATGGTTCTGCTTTTGGGCATATTTTCTATGTGAGTAAAACAACATGGTTATATAGAAAGTATCGGCTGGAATAGCTAAACCATTAAATTTTCTAAGAATGTTCTTTCTTGGTGGGTTGTTTATGATATGGCCATTTTTATGCCTAAAAACAGCAAAAAATTGGCTGTTTTAGCTCAAAATTTCATTTTTTTCAGTAAAGGCTGGTTTTCAATAATCAGTCAAATGTCGATTTTGAGGCTAAGGTGATTTAACGGGCCGGGGTTTTCGATCCTGGTCGATCGCGACATAGGTGAGGAGGGCATGGGCCACTTTAATACACTCATAGTGAGTTTGGTGCCGCTCAGAAAAGGCTTCGACGGATACCTGAATTGATGTGGTGCCGATTTTTTTTATTTCAGTAAATATACTTAGAATATCTCCGACAAGCACTGGCTTAATAAACTCAAATTCATTGACGGCAACAGTGACAACGCGACCATTAGCTTCACCAAAGGCGGCAACACTACCCGCTATATCGACCTGTGACATCAGCCAGCCACCAAATATGTCGCCCATCGCATTTGTATCCGCCGGCATGGCCATAACACGAATGGTTACCTGACTATCTTTTGGTAGCGAGTTCGTCTCCATTTAGTGGCCGGAGTAGAGCTGCTCGACTTCGGTAGCAAACTTTTCCAGAATTTTGTTACGCTTCAGGCTCATCTTGGGCGTAATTAAACCTTCTTCAATGCTCCAGGGTTCGAGCATACAATGCACTTTCGGAATTTTAGCATAGCCAGGGAAACCACCAAGCTGTGCGGCAACGCGGCTAACTATTTTTGCTGATGCAACTTCGTTATTAAGTTGGCCTGCATCATCAGAAGGTAATTTTAATTCTTCAGTTAATTCTTTCCAGTGATCAGCATTAAGCACAAGCAAAGCGGTGAGATAGGGTTTGCCTTCGCCGATCACCATCACTTGTTCGAATAATGAATCATTGGCAATGGCCATCTCGATATCCGTGGGCGGTACTTTCTCGCCATTGGCGAGCACAATAATTTCTTTGATTCGCCCAGTGATATAGATATGTTCTCTATCGATTCGGGCAATGTCTCCGGTATGTAACCAGCCATCGGCATCAATGGTTTCTTTTGTGGCCTGTTCATTTTCCCAGTAACCGAGCATGACATTATCACCCTTAACTAATAACTCATCCCGATCGCCCAGTTTAACCTGCACGCCGGGAAGTACTTTGCCGACACTGGCTGGTTCGTTATCATCAAGTCGATTTGTACAGACAATAGGGCTAGCCTCAGTCATACCATACCCCTGACTAATATCAAGTCCCAAACCGATAAATGTTTGCGCAATATCAAATGTTAATGGTGCACCACCGCTTATCGCCAGACGCATGTTGCCACCGAGTTTAGCCATAATTTTTTTGGCGACCAGGAGATTTAAAATTGGCCATAACAGCAATTTCGGATGAAAAGAAGCCTTTCTCTGACTGACCTGATAACGATGCCAGCCTACATCAACTGTTTTGGCAAATAATTTTTGCGCAATAGGTGATTTTTTTGCGAGCTGATCTTTTATTTTATTTCGAACGCGCTCAAAAATGCGCGGCACGGTAACCAACACAGTAGGGCGAATGGTTGTCAAATCTTCTGCCAGCTGTTCAATCGAACGCGCATAACTAGTTGTTGCGCCGGCGATCATCGCCATGTAATAACCTGCAGTGCGTTCAAACATATGTGATAAAGGTAAGAAAGATAAAAACTGATCAGTGGTATAAAATGTGTCACACTGACTTGCTGCATAAGC
>Ga0224501_10003739_pt1 | contig 12015 bp, 7 predicted proteins | sample SF_Oct11_sed_USG_4_FD_169105 | JGI IMG/M metagenome (GOLD analysis project Ga0224501, IMG submission 169105) | Sediment microbial communities from San Francisco Bay, California, United States - SF_Oct11_sed_USGS_8_1 | ecosystem: Environmental > Aquatic > Marine > Sediment | place: USA... | reverse complement strand
GAAAGATTTTTGTATTTCATTTGTTGCTCCATCTATAGTTTATACACTATTTTGGGATAACACAATGGCTGAGTGCTTGGCTGAAGATCGAAAGATCCTAGATTCAAGTCATAGTCGCTTCGCACCAACTATAGGAGTGATGTACTGGCATGATTCCCTTCTCCTACCTCTCCAACAAGCCTCAGCATTATGTGGTTGGTAAAAAAGGGCGGCCAAACGCCCGAGTAGACCAATAAATAAATGGATTATAGTCGACAAAGGGATAATCATCAATCATTAACATCCAAGGTGATTCGCCAACTGATGACCACGCACAAACTAAGAATACAAAGAAATTTAATGCGCGTTTTCCTAGAATATTACATTTTTCTCATTGCCAGTAGTTTCAACTTCAAGAAATAACATTAATGAATAGGATATTTGAGTATCATTATGATATAATCATCAAGTGAGACTTGACTGTTCACTTGTTCCTTGACTATATATTTTATTACCGTATACAGACCGCTTGGAGGGTTTGTGTTATATAAACCTAATGAAGATAGTGTTCTATAACAATCCCTGAATTCTGTGCGACCAGCCGCTGGGCACATAATAACAGAAAGCGTCATGACTGATCCATCGAGAATACATCTGAATGAGTGGTGCGAATAGCATGAATTACAGAATCTGTTTTTCAAAATAATAGAGTCCCATTTTAGAGCCCCGTATGCAATTCTGAAAAAATATCTTTTAGTTAGAATTTTTCAGCTAGTGACCGATAATAATTTGACCTCTCTGGTGCATTAACATGCTTTTGTAATCTTGTCATAATGCTTCAAACAGCAGAGGGGTAGACTACATGCATTTGAATGGATTCAGCTCAGTCAGAAACAAGAGAAACCCTCAATCCAGATATCAAGAGTACGAAGCTATTGAGCATGAAACACCAAGCACCTAGTGAGAAGTGGTGGCTTAGTGGGTATTTGGATTTAAACCAAGTGACCCGAGTTCGATTTCAAACTTGCACTTCATTTTGTGCTTTCTTCCGTCATCCTTGGACTTGACCGAGAAAATCCACCTCAAGGGTCCCAAATCCAACGGGAAACCACGGACATTCCGAAAACAAGCTATTGGCTGAATGATGCTATCCATGTAAAATGAGATGATGTTATCTTATCTAATCTAAAGACCTGTATATGAAATGTGTACAGTATTACCGTGGCTAGCTTTTCTATGTCTTCATCAGAAGCGCCTAGTGAAATCAGACCAATCTCCTGAGAGAACTGAGCAAAATCTGGATCCGCTAACATCGGGATATGACCTGTGACAACAAAATGGTTGATAAGGGAAATATAAAATGCATACATGTGTATGACAACCCAGTACTGTAAAATTATGTAATAACTAAGAAGGAATGCCACTGCTCAGTAAATTGGGGCTAGACCAGAGGTCCCTATCTGATTCAACGTCCAATTTCTGAGTCATCCTGAGTAAACTAGGCTAGTTCACAAATGTGCAGCATCTCCCAAAACAAATGAATATGATATCATTGGCTATGGGAACAAAATGGAAAAGGAAAGGCCCGTAGACGTAGCAATTAGAACATAAGTATATCTCTATATCTTACCAAGTAACTCATGTACGCAGTCCGGCTCAGGTGAATGGTCAGGTTTGGAGTGATGTCTTACGTACTGAGTACACTGGAAAACCCGAAACGCCAGACTCGCCAGGAAATCCCGAGCGGAGAGCAGACCTGCCGCTGGCCTAAGGCTAAATCCAGAATGGCCTAAAATACATTAGACAATAGTCAATGGAAGAATGACCCGCTTGCTATGTATTTTCAATTGCTCTATTCGGCATTTGTTCCATAGCAGTAGAAGGCAAGAACTATAAATGAGGAGCTCACACTGACAGTGGGAGCTCTAAGATTATAGTTGTTTAATAAATACTTACGTTTGAGAAAGTTTGAGACGTCATTTAGCTGTGGGATATGATTGGGTGAATAGATTCCTTCCTTCTCAAGCAGTTCAAAGTTCTCAATATGAGCAGTGCAGGCATGAGTGGGGAAAAATGACTTGAGATTCATATATACGTGTCTCCTACAAGCAATTATCATCCCGTGTTATTCAGGTGTCAGTACAATCGGGCAAAGTCTGACACGGGATGGATCTGGTGGGGGGGGGGTGACCTGAAATGCATTACTGGAAACGGCTAGGTGAAAAAGACAATCAACAGTGTTAGGATTAGTCTAGCGCAATGGACACTCGAATACTGCATGTGCATAAACAGATAATCTACCTAATGCACCTTTCAGAGGCTGGAGGATTGTCATGGTGCGGTCAAAGGTGGGAATCAAGCGGGGGTCACACACTTACAGGGGCAGTCAGAAATACTAGGACATAAACTCAACGGGTATAAAAACATTTCTGTTTTATAGATACCAATACTATAGAAACAAGCAGCATAACTAAAAAACCCTTTGAATTGAAGTTATTTTTAAATAAAGCATTGCTAGATCCTGACCTGTGAGATTGGCATGTTATATGGGTAATACAAAATTGATATGAGTGTGAATACATGTAACTAACTACCGGGGTTATTGTCTTGCTTACCAAGCATTCACTTCATCAGCAACATACTCCACATCAGGGATTCTTTCACCTCTAAAATAAATTGTATATATGCTTACTGGCATATATGTCACTTTATGCCACTGATATTTCAGAGCATAACCTTATGCGTGCATTGCCTAGAAGCCACAGTAAGGGCTTAAGACGAATAGCAATGGAAAGAAATTGCCAGTGGCCAGTGGCAGCATCGTGGCAGTAATCTGTCATTTCGCATGATGGAACTATTCTAAAGGCTGCTTCTGCATTTTAACCGTAGCCCAACCTGAATGCAGATTCAACACGTTTTCAAACAAATCGGTAGCAAGCTGCAAGCTATTGTTCATAAGACAAACATTCAACTCCATCTATGCGAGAGGTGGTTTAGTAGACAGTGCACGAGAGGGCCCCTGGATCGATTCCCATTTTAAGTGACACAGTTTCTCTCTCCCCTAGCCCAAACTTTGCATGTGGTGCCAAATCAAGACTGCCTACTCATAGAGCAACCTTTTCTACCGGGCACATATCAATCATCGTGTAAACAACCATCTTAGCTTATCCATGTTAAATAAAATATTATTGTTCACCTATTCTCGTAATATCTAATAGTAAGAGACTAATGATGACACACACATTGTGGGGCCGTGAGGCTAGATCCAAGGATCAGCCATTTTCCAGGCAGAATTCTAAAATGTGTGAACCACAATCTAGGAAACCCACGCTAGTTATGGTTTTATGCTCCATTGCAACCTATTGATTGCAAGCGTCGCTGCAAGCGTAATCTTTGTTTTAAATCAATCACTGTAACTGAGTTATCTTTGATTTAAATTCGACGAGTCAAGTGGGCTGACTTAAATCTCTTTAGCATAAAGCTGTCATCTTATTCTCTTTTATGAGAGCCGTGTGACGCTGACTTCATTTACTCAAAGCTGATCAATCAAATGATTGATCAAGTGGACAAGTGCCACCAATCATAAAACTGCATTGAAAAGCATCAATTAAACCAAGTTTACTGCCACCAGTTGATCATAGTTAGTGGGTGACATGACGACCCGTGCGTGTAAAATAGTCTTTACTCTCTTAAAGTGCATGTAACTGCACGGTTCCACCGATGATCGGAAAGTTATCTGGATTCTTTGATTTTCATTCTGGTGCAAGAATAAATGCTTGCCGAAGTGGGTATAAAGTGTCTAATATATCCATGCAGGAATATATTTGGGGTCTCTTCGAAACCTTGATACTGACTCTCATTACAACAGACCTAGAACAAGTCTCCGGTGTGATAACTGAAATCGATCGAGAATTCCATATACGATTGTACTTTCCCTCCTGAATTTTTACATAATCATTAGAAATTTCATGGACTACGGTGACCACAAAGACACCATGACCTAATCTGTTTCGCTGTTGAGTTCTCAAAATCCTTGTCGCCGTAGCCGTCTCAATGAATTTGCAGTCCTATTGACGAAGTTCAGGGAATAGGCGAAGAAGATTTATTAATGTGAAATCAGATTAACGGCCATAGCTCTCGATGTGGACCGCGCTATTTCGTAGGTTCAAATCAGAATTATAACCCAGTAAAATACTCACTTGCTGATTGAACATTGAGTTATGAATAACGTACATTTATCAGTAAATCAGTAAATTGCTGAACTCAGGCGCTTGGCCATCTTATTTAACAGGCTTCCTAAGACTAAGGCTTGTTATAGCGATGAGCTCTTTCTCATAATGGATGCTCAGCATGACTAGGACCTGAAATCAGGATCTTCCAATCTTAAGCCAAACGCTCTACCCATTGAGCTATGCCACTTTGTATTATACACATGTACCCTAGATAAATATTTGTTTTCTGGTCACAATTTATACTTACTGTTTGTAAGTAAACGCCACATCGGCAATTACTTGTCTCCTTTTCCTGTACTCTTTATCATCGAACCCAGGATGACCTTGATCCAGGTCGGGTTCAAACTTTGTCACAAGATGATTGCATTGGTCAAGGTCATTTATATGTGTTGGGATCCAATCAGCTTCTTTGTGCGGTACTTCAGCTTCCATAGTAACCGAGCCTGGAAACAAGACTTTCAATGAAATGTTCGTGATTCTGAAATGTTACTTTGTCTAGCGGATTAGAAACTAATTGACTCAGCAACCACGCTTGGCACAGTAGGCTTAATATTTTACCCAAAATGTCTCTTGTATCTGAAAATCACACTCTGGTTAATTCAGTAACCCAAAAATACACAATTATTAACTCAGCTCTCCGATTCACGCAAAAATCTGTTTCCTGATAAGACTCAATTGAAATGCCGATTGTGACTTATACGCTGAGATGCCGCGGGTGCTGAGATTAATAACATTGTTTAGTTTTCAATTTCATTGTTCTGGGTACTTGGGCATTTTATTCAGTGGACCTTGTAAGCCTGAGGCTTTTTCGAGAATAGCAGAAATTCAGAATTATCTAAGGAGTGTGAACTCAAAAAGAAATTCTAGCATGGCCATGGCTTGAATCCAGGATCTTTCAATCGTGATCCAAATACTCTTGCCACTGGGCTATCCCTCTATCCTACAGTGCTCTAGCCACTGGGCTATCCCTCTATCCCACAGTGCTCTAGCCACTGGGCTATCCCTCTATCCCACAGTGCTCTAGCCACTGGGCTATCCCTCTATCCCACAGTGCTCTAGCCACTGGGCTATCCCTCTATTAAAGCATGATGACTTGAAAAGAGTGTCTACAAAATGGAAATGAACAGAAACTGATCAAGGCCAGGGAAGCTGCTAGGAGAAGAAAACGAATGATGATATTAGGACACACAACGTAATGACGACAGATGCGTACTCCAATATGGCAAAATACAATCAGTAGCTGAGTGAACTCACCAACATTGACATTTCGCCTCAGCAGCCGGGACAGTGATTCTGCTATTGCTGTCGGAGCCTCGAACTGTATTAGTAAGTCTATGGGACTGCCGTGTCCAGCTCTACTCTCTATGTGAGAAATAGCTACATGCCGTTCCTGAAATCACAAATCAGAGTGCATTCTATAGACATATAATCTGGTCTGCAGTCATCTCATATAGAGTGCATTCTATAGACATATAATCTGGGGGATCTCAGGCCAATAACAAGCCCTCTTTGGCGATTTTAAATTTTGAATAGAAGTTTTTGGTGCTGACCTTTTTCATTTCAATGTCAAAAGAAAGCTTTACATAAAAAATAAGCGAAACAGAATTGTAATGAGATCTGGATAGAAATAATAATTATTTGAGTTTTATCAGTATTTAACAACTTGTAAGAGGCAGCCATCTGAATATTTTTGCTTGCATCCCGATTGGTGTGGAGCAATGAATAGCACACAGGGGTCTCTGGCTCAAATCCCAGTACCGCTACCCCTTTGCGTTTCACCTTCATAAGTTTTGGATTGCCATTTTAAATAAAGAAGGCCTACCTAAACAGTTACCCGGGTGTAAGCAGGATATCTGCTATATGGAGCCAACTTGCCACATTCTAGCTAAAGAAACTCCGTATAAGCAGTGACATAAAGTGAATTTATGTCACTGGTATAAGCTGATTTCTGCATATATGCAGAAATCAGCTTATACCAGTGACATAAATTATATATAACTCTGAAATCTGAAAGGATTTGATGAATCCCCACTTTCACTCCGCCGCTCTGGGATTGCATCTAGAAGTCAGCATTTTGACTTATGGGTCCCTCTGGTCGCAGAAAACATGACAGTTCTCTCATTGGGAAGTCCCTGGGGAGGATAATCATAGCTGTGTGTATGTCTCACCTCAAACAGATTCAGGATACTGGAGATATAAGGTGACCCATCCACCAGACAGAGAACGCAGCTGTATTTAGCCAGGGGAACATCCTCCTCTTCCTCCTCTACACTTCGATTGAATCTAAGCATAAAAAATAAAACCTCAGATAATTTAATATAAACCTTATTTAGAAGAGAAGTAGCTGCTGAGTGGATTGTGCATCGGTGCCTGATTCAAGTCATCCAAACTTCCAGTTTGACCTCCACCTTAATTTTTTTATCATCATTTTCAGATTTAGATTGCAATATCAGATGAACGAAGCCCTACATCGGAATAACATTCGTTATAGATCACTCACTCTATGGGTCATCATAGAGATAAGCCACTAGGCCCTTGCCTCCGTGTCTGAAAAAGGTCTTATTCTTTAGCTTACTTTACGGCAAGAATTCTAGAGGCCGCAGGCGGGTAGTTATACAGCCTGAAATGCCCCAAAGTGCCTCTCACCACCGATAGGCCTATGAACTTAACTATGGCTGACTAAGAATACCGCTGAGTTTTAGAACTAACTCAGATGTAAAGACCACGGTCAACCCACCATCTAACTTTCCGAAATTTTTACAGCTTTTCATGTGGCCACTAACTAACACTTTGGAAACACTGCCAACTCACCTGTGTATTTCCTCGAGTTTCTGAAGCCCAAGGTTAGTGATTTTATCAAATCTGGCATCGTCAATTAGTGATTTCCTCCGGATAGATTCACCTTTCTATAGAAGAAAACATTTTGTTTTCGAGTTAGGATTGATGTGGGGAGCCTACACTCACAGCCAGGGCTTGCTGTGACCGGCATTCATACCAGTGTTGTTGTCTTCTCTTACATGGGTAGTATCAGTCGGCCTGAGGTTTGCCATCACATTTGATCATAAACAGGTAACTCTATCAAAGGTGAGCCTATCATATGGCACCACGACCCAAGTACGATCGGCCTGAGAGATGTGATGTCTCCACTGGGTCATTGGTCTATCCTGGTAATAGAACATCTGTGGCAGGTCAGGCGAGGTCTAGACACCTCACTGATTATCTTTTACAAAAGTACATAGACAACCCGCTGGTGGTTCATTCAAGCCCATCCCGTGCACCATCTGTTAGTAGCAACTCCTACATGTAACTGCAGGAGTATTCCGTAGCCCAGCTTTCTCACTAGACGGATGTAATATGGCCTTTATTTAAACATTACAGAGGTATCTGTTGCAGACTGTATGTGAGGGTGCAGTGCATGGCAAATGCCGAAATTAGCATCAATAGAAATGTCATGGATATTTGGTGCTATGATTATGGCGATACTATCCATTCTCAGGGGATGGATAGGTAGATTTAGTCACATTTGGGAATCAGACCGCAGACACCAAAGAAGAAATGAACGAATCGACCTAAACCCTGCCTAGTAGTGTATTATCTATCTGCTGTCTTTCCCACCCAGTGTCGCTGCGTTAGTGAGTGTGACAGCTTGCCAGTGTTGCCTTGTGTCATTGTGTTGCTGTGTGGCTGCGTGAGTGAGTGTGACAGTCAGCCAGTGTTGCCATGCGTCATGGTGTCTCTGTGTCACTGTGTCGCTGTGTCACTAAAACATCATGTCACTCAGTGACCAGGGTCCCACCCAGTGCGTCACTTTGTCGGTCACTGTGTCACTCAGTCAATGTGCCTAAGATATGTCGTTTTCTATTCCCTACTATTATCACTCTCTCAGCATCCAATCATCCATGCTGTTACATGTGTGACTGATGTTATGGACACCACATTTACAGAGGCCAATGAATCAGTGACCTAAAGTCACTGCATGACTGGCTAAGTTTTCAATGATGAAATACCTCAAGGGTGAAGGCCTAGACACATTATGAAGCTTCTCGCTGTTAATTGGTGTACATAGCTGTATGCCGTGATGAGCGCTGACTTTAAAGTCCAAAGGAATTTTACTGTCTGTAACATTTTAACAACTTCAACATGCAAAATCAATGCGTTTTACCTGCATACGATACAGCGCAATGGTTCCAGAATCTAAGCTAAACGGGGTAGGTAGATCCCCGAGCTTCGGTCGTTTCAATGGAGGCGGCATGTTGATAGAATCTGCCGTGACGGTAACACTGGTAACTTTACTCAGGTGACTCGGCTTTAAATCGTCGAGTGGTGGCATCGATTACTCTGATAGAATTAGATTGAGTCATCGAATCTTTAATTGAATGGGATCACTAGTACAGCGCATATGTCTATGCTGCTAGTGGAAATAAATGAATTATCACCTTCCATAGATATGGTGTGGGTATTTCTATCTGAGTAAAGGGATTAGATTGTGAAAAAGGTATGCGAGTGAATGCGGGACATAAACAGGAAGTTCCATAAAAAGAGATTAGCTCCGTCGTCATTAGTACAGCTGTTATTCATCTAATTATCTGTGTTTGTAACAGGGATAGGAGTCAATCGCTGATATAACAGAAATGCGTCACAATTTAAACAAGTTCATTCATATTGATCTTCCAACTCAATGACTCTTGAAATCTAAACCAAACATCCGAAATATTCCTTGCAGAAAAACAAATCAGCTCGCGCAAGGTGAATATTCCAATTTCCTGATTTTGGTCTCCTGCTCGATAATGACGCCTTGTTGTAAATTTGCTCACTCAGCCGTCAAGCTGTAAACACACCTTTAAATACTGAGCCTGGCTTCACAGAATTCCAGATGTTTGTATATGGGAATAGCTAGCGCATGCCGGGATCGAGCGACTGCGTGTGATCTGACAAACCGAATCAACCTGAATTGGACGAAGAGACGGTTCTGCTTCAGGCATCCATATTTGCCGTCGAAGAACAGATCTGACCTCAACATGTGACTGGCATCAAACAGTGCCTCAGTTAGCTGAGAAATTACGGGACATTAAACTCGCGATACACAGATTAATAGCACAATTTTTAGCCCCTACCGATCAGAACAAGCCTAAAGCCAAGCGGGCTGTGTGAATACAATAGAATTTCAAAACTGCGCAGGTTTTGAAAATGCTAATCTTCAGCAAACTCCATGTCTTTAATTATACCTTATTCTGCATGACCGAGGAGATAAACAAACGCTAATTCAGAGAGAGAAGCGTAATATCAATTCAATTTCCATATCATTGTCAACTAGATATAATCGAAACATAAGTACAGTCTTGCAGCATTCACATGCCAGGCTCACAGGTCCTCTCAAAGTACCCACCAAGTCAGTCATATTTGTATATAAAATAATGTTTTCTTTAGATAGCGTTGTACATCGTTTTTCTAATAAAAGAGATTTGTGTGATGAGGCTGCCCTACGATGGTAAATTTGAGGATAATTCGTGAATCACATAAAGCAAAAGTTGCTTTGTGAATTCACTAAAGGTGTTTTAGGTGAACAGATATGTCTATAATAGCGCATCTACAGGCTCACCTAGGCTCAATTGTTACAATGAAAAACATACACGCAGGAATGATTTCCTGCAGAATCGAGTTGTCCTGCTCACAGACACAATGCGTAGTCCGTAGAGATAAATTTAGAGACTATATATCCTTATGATTCTACTGCTGGAAAAATGAATTCCTACCGTGAACATGTCCGCGTGCTGGAATTATTATGTTTTTAGTTTCTCGTCCGAGTTATTTTAAAACAATCTCCAGGATAAAACCGTTTTTTTGCCCTGGCCAATCACGCCGCCAGGATGATTACATCACACATACGAGGTGTTAGATTCTCATTCCAACTATAATCCATGAGGAGAACTGAACCCCCTACAGTACATTCAAAATCAAATACCTGAGGGAGACTTTATACAGGCCAATCAATACATGCCAATCCTAGTGACAATGAGAGGCAATGCTACAAACGATTACTTAATTGACTCCGTCAACTTGAGACTCATTCGGGTGGCAGGGGAGTTGAGGTATTTTCGTGTCGCCGCCTACTTATTTCTGCCATTTTTGGTACCCTCATTTGCCAGATGCTGTCAATGTGCGTAAGAATATACCAAATTAGGAGCTATCCCTTCCGTACATCGCTGCATTTTCCTGCATGCTTGAGGTGTGTACAAAAAAAAGGTGCTACTGTTTTTGTTATTTTAATTCAGGGAAATCTAAAGCTCTTATGCTTTTATGATAATCTTATTTCTCTTTCAACAGCCATGATTCAAATAGTTATAAGTTCACTTGCACTAATTTTTATCAGATATTTACATGAAGAATTCAGTCATAAACATATTTTTGACGTGATGAAGCCAGCATGCCCTACAAAGTATATAACCTAAGGGAAATTACAGCTTTTGTCTAAAGTCTCTATGGGTATTTGATTCCCCAGGTAATAAGAAGAAGAATCAACTTACCTCAGTGCTGTAGGTTCGCTGAAAGGCGAGTCGTTTGTGAGCTACAGTCTCCATGATCATCAAATTTTCGTGAAGCAGGAGATATGAAAGCGATCAGTGCTCGGTACCTGGTGGAGTAGAGGTAAATGGTCTTTTGCATGCTGCTATATATATAGGGGCCTATTGATAATGAATATAATATATTGAATATCATAATCAGTAATTATATGACCTATGACCTATGGGTGATCGCGGAGAATATAGGAGCCGTTAACATAAATCCATAACTGTATGGAGTATGGCATTAGGAGTTGTCTTATTCCCTAAAATCTTGAATGTGAGTATTTGGGTCATAATCAGGTGTTATATTTATATATCATACATTATAATATTTATTACATATTTTATATATTATACATTTTTGGTATTTATTAGATATTCTATATGTTCATTGTTGTATATTATTTATTCAATATCGATGGAAGCAGCTTTTCATGGTTCAAAACTCCAGCGCAGAATCTGTTGATCGCATAGACATGCGCCTGGTGCATAAAAGCGCTAGAAAGTAACCAATCGAATTGGGGTTTCAATAGTACACTAGGGATTTGCGGCAGAGCCCCTCAGAACAGGAAGAAAGCTGCAACTAGAAGTGTTGCTATTCAATATAATTCTGGATCTGAGTGTGGTCTATAGTGTGGTCTTGGTGACATGGGGCTAACCAGAGCAAAGAGGTTCTCAGCTTTGTTCGCACCACGCAGCTTACAGAGTGACCTTTCCTTCACAAATGGAAATTCTGTCGGGTCCAAAATCACCTTCACACGATATCACTGAATATGAATCAAGGAAGTGGAATAGATTAACAACTGGAGCCCTCGGCTCGAGATTGAAAAGTCCATTCTGAACCTCGCTACGAGTATGAGCTCAATTCCCACTTCCTGTTGCTGTAAAACAAGTCTCGAATCCACTAAATAGTATGGTCGGATGTCAGAGTAAAACAAAACAATAAAGTCGCTAAAAATGTTCTTGTAGATAAAGAGTGATTCCAAAAGTTTAAGGGGTTTTGCTATTGAATTGGGCATTGCGAGGTCATTTCAGTGATAATTTGATTTTTCCATAATGATTTGTACTATGAAATTGGCATGTATGGGTTAAATCATGACGTTAAGGTAATCTCTTTCCTATGGATCGGCCCAAAGGCAATCTTATTGTTTCTTGGATTAAATTTTATGCCTTTATTTTGTGCGCTTTTGTGGAAAATTAACTGATTGATACTATTAGGGAACCGCCTGGACTATTAGGGA
>Ga0224501_10003738_pt1 | contig 12015 bp, 7 predicted proteins | sample SF_Oct11_sed_USG_4_FD_169105 | JGI IMG/M metagenome (GOLD analysis project Ga0224501, IMG submission 169105) | Sediment microbial communities from San Francisco Bay, California, United States - SF_Oct11_sed_USGS_8_1 | ecosystem: Environmental > Aquatic > Marine > Sediment | place: USA... | reverse complement strand
GATGTCGGGATGAACAAACTGCCCGATGGCAAACTGTGCGGCGATGTCGACTTTGATCCCGTGAGTCAAAAGGCCGGTTGGATCAGCCCCGTTCCCGGTGGAGTCGGGCCGATGACCATCGCCATGCTGCTCGACAATACGGTGGAGTCGGCGAAGCGAAGCGGGGGAATGTTGTAGGAGGACCGGGGGCTCCCTTGCTCGCTGCCCGTGCACGAGCCGATTGTTAGAGAGGTTGGACGAGGCATGGTGTATGGACGAAATCGGCTGTGCTCGGTCAATGCGCGCAGTGGGGAGCCCGCGATCCTCCTACAACGGTGAGTGAAAGAAGGGGAGACAAAGAGGACGATACGTTCTAAGTCAAGGGGGATACTCCAGCGCTCGCCCAACGCGCGGTCACAGGGACAGTGGAGACTCTGGTATCCGCGGGGTGGGCGGGTGAGATCGGTGACCCTCGTTGGATGCGCGCAATGTGGAGTATTCTCCTCGCCTTGCCCAAGAGTGAGAGGGTAGTAAGATAGGGAAAAGACAAAGACTGAGTTCTTAGTCGATCGGGGGATCCCTTGCTCGCTGCCAGCATACGATGGAGTCGTCCGTGCGCTAAATTCTCAGTGGTGAAGGAAGAATCAGAGAATCAGGTGAGGACAACAGTATGAGCCGCGAACCAAAGAGACTGAAAGAGGTATTGGACCAGGGGCAATTTGCGGTGACGGTCGAGTACAACCCCCCGAAGGGAACGAACATCACCGGGATTTTGGACAATGCGAAGCAGTTGCTCGGTCGAGTTCATGGCGTGAACGTGACGGATAATACCGCCGCGGTCGTTCGCGCAGGGTCCTTGCCCGTCTGTCGGATGCTGTATGAACTGGGGCACGACCCGGTGATGCAGTTGACCTGCCGTGATCGCAACCGCATTGCCATGCAGTCCGATCTGCTGGGCGCCCATATCCTTGGAATCAGAAATATTCTCTGTTTAACGGGGGACTATCCGACGGTCGGGGACCATAAAGAGGCCAAGCCGGTCTATGACCTTGATTCCGTCCAGGTTATGCAGCTCGTAAAAGGATTGAACGAAGGGCATGATATGGCGGGCAATAGGCTGGATGGCTCAACCGCGTTTGCCATCGGCGCGGCTGCAACGCCGGAAGCCGACTTGGTCGGCCCGGTATTGGCGAAATTCGAAGTCAAGGTCAAGGCCGGCGCCAATTTTTTTCAGACACAAGCGGTATACAACCCAGAGATGTTCGCGAGTTTTATGAAAGCCGTTCGTCCCTACGGGGTCAAGGTCTTGGCCGGTATCGTACTGTTGCGCAATGCAAAGATGGCGGAATTTATGAACGCCAATATTCCCGGCATGTCTGTTCCGCAAGAGATGATTGATGCTTTGCGTGCGGCGGGTGACAAGTCTGAAGATGTCGGCGTGGAGATTGCCGTGCAGACGATCAACGCGGTTCGCCCCCATTGCGACGGCGTGCATATTATGGCGATCAAAGGGATTCACCGCATCGGAGAAATTCTGTCCAAGGCGCAGCTTACATGATGACCGTTCCGGATTTGCAACGCTATAAGCGTGAAGGTAGGAAGGTGGTCATGGTCACGGCCTATGATGCGCTGTTTGCGCGCATCGTGGAACAGGCCGGTATCGACACGATCTTGGTCGGTGATTCGCTTGGTGTTGTGGTGCAGGGAAAACTCAATACCCTGTCTGTCACGATGGGACAGATGCTGTACCATACGAGATTGGTGGCCGGCGCAACACAGAAATCTCTGGTTATCGGTGACATGCCGTTTATGTCCTACCAAGCAGGGAAAGAAGAGGCCCTGCGCAATGCCGGGCGGTTTCTCAAGGCAGGAGCCCATGCCGTGAAGTTGGAGGGAGGCTCCGCCATCATCGATTGCGTCGAAGCCATGACGCAAGTGGGGATCCCGGTCATCGGCCATGTCGGCATGACGCCGCAATCGGTCTCTCAGTATGGCGGCTATAGGGTTCAAGGAAAGGAACAACAGCATGCGACGCAACTCGTCGCCGATGCCAAAGCCTTGGAACAAGCCGGAGCTCAGGCGATCGTGCTCGAAGCCATTCCTGCTTCGCTGGCCAAGGTAATGACCGAGCAACTCACCATTCCAACCATCGGCATCGGCGCCGGGCCGCATTGTGACGGGCAAGTGCTGGTACTCTACGATTTGCTCGGCCTCTTCGACGACTTCGTCCCTAAGTTCGTCAAACCCTATGCGCATCTCAAAGTCGACGCACTCCAGGCGCTTCATCGCTACAAAGAAGAAGTCGAACAGGGGACATTCCCATCGGATTCTGAATCCTACCTCTGACTACCGGCGCGTTGCTGAAAAACGGTCGGTCGGGGTCATCGGTCCGCATATTCCACCTGGAATACCGTTCGGTCTTCGAGGCGTACAGCCGTCAGTTGTTTGCCCCACACACAGCCACTGTCGATCGCCACATGATTGAATGTGAGTCGGAGTCCGAGCGCCGCCCAATGGCCGGTAATGATCGTCGTATCCGTGCTCAGGCGATTTGAGATATCAAACCAGGGGAGGAATCCGGCAGGAGTCTTGTCCGGAGTTCCTGAAAAGTCGGACATCGCCCCGGTCGGGGTACAGGTTCTGAGCCTCGTCAATACACGGACAATACTGGCTAGACGATCTATCCCTGTGAGCGAAGGCGACCACTCCGGTATCGGGTCGTGAAAGAGTCGTTGCAAGACGGTTCGATAGTCGGGCTCGGCCAGTACGGTTTCTACAGCTTGTGCAAAGTGTACGGTGTCCGTGACGGTCCATTGTGGGAGAAGCCCGGCATGGACCATGAGGTACTCCCCATCATGATGGTGCAGCGGTTGTCGTCTGAGCCAGGTTAATAGTTCGTCTCGATCCGTGGCGGTCAGCACATCGTGAATCGTGTCTTTCGGACGGAGCCGGGCGAATCCCTCCGCGACGGCAAGGAGGAAGAGATCATGATTGCCGAGGACGACGCGGGCGGACGAGCCAAGATGCTTGATGAGGCGTAACACCCCAAGAGAGTCAGGGCCGCGATTGACGAGATCGCCGACGAACCATAATCGGTCGGAGCCGGGATCAAATCGCAGCAGATCGATCAGTCGCCGGAGAGATGCGAGGCACCCTTGTACGTCGCCGATTGCATAGGTGGCCATAAGTCACGTCTACGGTCGGTCGAGCCTATCCTTTCGGGTCATCAAATACAAGGTCAGTATGCGGCGGGGAATCAGTTGGTGGTCCCGTCCGTTTTACAGGAGGGAAGAACATAGGAAGATGTGAACGGGAGTGTGACATGAAAGGTGCTGCCTTGTCCCAGTGTGCTGACCACCTCAATGGTCCCACCCATCCGTTCAACCAATTGTTTGCAGATAGCCAGACCTAAGCCGGTCCCGCCGTATTGTCTGGCGTTCGAGCCATCGGATTGTCGGAACGGTTGAAAAATCCACTTGTGAGCCTCGGAGGGGATGCCGATTCCTGTATCGGCAACAGAGAAACGTAGCATCACCGTCGACTGGTCGTCGATTGTCATGGGATTCTTGGCGTTGGGTTGCGTATCTGCGAGGGGATTTTCGTCGCACGAAGCCTCTACGGTGTTCACCCCGATCGTAATCGTCCCCTGTTTGGTGAATTTGACGGCGTTGTCCAGCAGGGTTCGTAAAATCCGTCGGAGATGCACCTGGTCGCCTCGCAGCCGTGCAGGGACCGAAGGATGCATGTCGGTTGCGATAGCGATCCCTTTGCGTTGTGCGATGTCCATAAAAGAGGTGAGAACATCATGAAGGAGTGCGTGTGTCTCAAAATCGGTGGAACTGAGAATCAAACGGCCGGATTCAGCCTCGGTAAAGTCCAACACATTATTGATGACGGAAAGCAGCTGGTCTCCGGAAGTCCGAATGGAATCGGCCAAGTCTTGTTGGTCTGGTGTCAACGGGGTATCCAGCAGCAAATCGACCATGCCAAGGATACCGTTCATCGGTGTCCGGAGTTCATGGCTGACCGTGGATAAGAATTCTGATTTGAGACGTGTCCCTTCCAGCGCTACGTCTCGTGCTTGTGCCAAGATGGCCTGGTTGGCACGGAGTTCCTGGGCTATCTGACTTGATCGGACGATATACCGGACGCGATGTCGTAGCAGCAGTCCATTGAGTGGTTTGGTCAAGAAGTCGGTGGCCCCGGCTTCATAGGCTTGTTCAATTGATCCGTAGTCATTCAATCCCGTCATGATGACAATAGGGATGTTTTCCCCTTCAGGTAATCGGTGGATCGCGGTACAGGCGGCAAACCCGTTCATTTCCGGCATCATGACGTCCATGAGAATGACCGAGGGACGGAGCCGTTCGACGGCTGCGACGGCTTCCCGTCCATTCTCAGCCTCTTCGACCTCCCATCCGGCGCCTTCCAGCGCTTCGCGGGCCAGCAACCGCATCAGCATGTCGTCGTCCACAATTAGGGCCAATGGGTTTGATGGAGGAGTCGCTGTCACGCAGCACGCTCCTTTGTGAGTTCCCGGTTAAATACGGTGCGCACAGCCTCGAAATCCTGTTCCAGTCCTGGCAGGAGAGGACGGGCTTCTTCGATCTGCTCAGTGCGGCCGCATCGCTCCAGCTGTTCACATAGGGTGGCGATCGTCATGGCGCCAAGCGTAGCGCTGCTGGATTTCAGCCGATGTGCCGCGGCTGTGAGTTCATCGAAATCGGTAGTGGCAAGAGCTTCCCGTATTCGTTGAATGAGCGGCGGGGCATCCGCCAGGTATGCCGTTAACGCTTTCGCTAAGAGAGCGGAGGAGCTCTGTCTCGCTATCTCTTTGATGGATTCCAAAGCAGTAAAATCCACCAGACCGGTCGTCGGGTGAGCGGCCGGAATGAGAGGTTCGTGGAGAGTGGTCACAGGCGCTTGTGTGACAGAGTCTAGGGACGATTCGGGGGGAGAAAGCCATAGCGAGAGGATAGCCCCAAGTTGCGTAGCCGTGAACGGCTTGGCGAGGTAATCATCCATTCCGGCGTCCTGGCAGCGTTCTCGATCCCCCTGCATGGCATTGGCGGTCAAGGCAATAATCGGCATACGGTGGTGTGGGTGTGCCGTCTGCTCCCATCGGCGGATTTCGGCGGTCGCATCAAATCCGTTCATGACCGGCATTTGGCAATCCATGAGGATAAGAGAAAATGGTATGCGTTGAACGGCATCGACGGCATCCCTCCCATTTGCGGCAATCGCCACATGGTATCCGAGCATGTTCAACATGGCGAGTCCCACGTCGCGGTTTACGGGGTTGTCTTCTACCAGCAAGATCTGAAGGGCTTCCGTGTGACTGGGTCTTTGGGAAAGGGGCTGAGTCGAAGATGTGATGGAGGGGGCCTGTGTCGTACGGGTAAGAACCTGTTTCAGACATTGGCGAAGCAACGTCGTTTGCAGCGGTTTCCGGAGAGCGCATGCGAAGCCGGATTCCGTGAACAGCACGCCGTCTTCAGTGTAATCGGTTGAGCTCAGCGCGATCAAGGGCGTGGATGCCCAGAGCGGACTTTCCTGGATTCGTCGGGCAAGCGCGAGCCCATCCATCCCGGGCATGCCGATATCGAGCAAGATGAGGTCATAGGGACGTGGCTGTCCGTGATCAGGATGGAGGAGTCGGAGCGCCTCGTCCGCCGAACCAACGATGTCGGGATGCATGCCCCATAGCGTCAAGTATTCACGAAGAATGTCGCGGTTGGTTGTGTTGTCATCTACTGCCAGTACCGTTGTATTATTCAATATTGTGAAGGTATTTGCTCCGGATGAGTTCTGGCGATAGTTCAGTGTCACCGTGAACCAAAAGGTCGATCCCTTGCCGGGCTGACTTTCAAGACCGATAGTCCCGTCCATCAGCTGCACCAGTTGTTTGACGATGGTCAATCCCAACCCCGTGCCTCCGTATTGCCGGCTGGTAGAACCGTCACCTTGAGAAAAGGCCTCGAAGATTCGTTCTTGAGACTCAGGTGGTATCCCCACGCCGGTATCGCTGATCGCGACCTTGATGGACACCTGTTTGTCTGTGTGGCTGAGACAGCTGACGGTGACCGTGACAGAGCCTTCCGGTGTAAACTTGATGGCGTTTCCCACAAGGTTCGTCAGGATCTGCTTCAGGCGGGTTGGATCGGTGTGTACGACCATGGGGAGCGTAGAAGGCAGGAAATAGGAGAGATCCAATCCCTTACGTCTGGCTGATTCCGCCAAGAGCGTGATCGTTTCTCCAAACAGGGCGTGGATGTCGAAGTCTATGTATTCGAGTTGCAATTTGCCGGCCTCGATTTTTGAGAAATCCAAAATGTCATTGAGGATTGTGAGCAGCGATTGGGCCGACTGTTGAACCGTATCGGCCATCCGGCGTTGCTTGTCGGTCAGCGACGTTTCCAACAGCAGTTCCGTCATGCCCAACACGCCGTTCATTGGGGTTCGGATCTCGTGGCTCATGTTCGCGACAAATTGGGACTTGGCGACGTTCGCGGCTTCCGCATGTTCCTTGGCCGTGCGCAGGTCTTCCTGAACTTGTTTCTGCTCCGTCAGGTCGATGTGGGTGCCGACCATCCGTTTAGACAGGGCAGCGGGGTCCGAAAAGAGGGCGCCACGAGTCAAAATCCATCGGTAGGTGCCGTCTTTGTGCCGCAAGCGATGCTCGAATTCGTAATTGTCCGAACGGTGATTGAGATAGTTGTCGATGGCTTGCAGCGAACGGGGCAGATCGTCAGGATGCACGCGAGATTCCCATTCCTGAAAAGTGTTCGACACCTCGTCTTCGGAATAACCCAGTTGGCTTTTCCATTCCGATGAGAAATACACGGCATTGGTGATGAGGTCCCAATCCCAAATGCCGATCTGTGAGCCTTTGACGGTCAGGGACAGGCGTAATTCGCTGGTGCGGAGGGCATCTTCAGTACGCTTGCGCTCCAGGCCGACGGCGATCATGGGGGCGATGCGTTCCAAGGCATGGAGTACGGATTCGGACAATCGGTGACGAGAAAAACAGGCAACAATTCCGATGGACTGGCCATTGATCTCTAACGGGTAGCCGGCGAAGGATTGGAGTCCGTTTCCCAAGATCCATGCCTTGTTCGGCACGCGGTCATCCGACAGCACGTCGTTCGTGATGAGGGGTTTCCTTTCTTCGGCGATCCGGCCGATGCTGTGTGTTCCTATCGGCAATCGGCGATGTGTGTCGTCGAGAGATTCGGACAGGCCGGAACTGGCCATCAGGTGTAGGCAATGGATACGTGCGGTACACGAGGTTTGGTGATGACATCGATCGCACAGATCTCCAGGTTTGATCAGCCAGATGCGAACAAGGGCGGCATCCAGTCGATCCAGGAGGGCACGTGTACAATCCTGGAGCATGGTGTCGAGATGTTCGCCTCGCGCCAGCGCGGAATTGACATCGGCGGTAAGCAAGGAGAGCCGGATTTGCTCGAGCCGCAATTCTTCCGCACGTTTTTGTTCGGTAATATCTCTGACCGTGGCTTGCAAACCCAGTTGTCCTGAGATGGTGATTCGTGCAACGAGCACGTTGGCGTAAAACTCTTTGCCGGAAATCGTTTTGCACAGCCATTCGAAACTATGGGAGCCCTTGTCCAAGGCTGTGCCGATACATTGGTGTGCTTTCGTCGCGGACAATTCTCCGGTGTGTTGGTGTAAGGGGGAAATATCCCACGGCCCCAATGTCACGAGGTCGGCGGTAGATCGTGCGTCGAACAGTTTCAGTGCCGCCGGATTGCATGTGGTGAAGGTCCAATTCGGCGAGGACATCAGGAAGATAGCGTCGCTTGATGATTCAAACAGGCTGCGGTACTTTTCTTCCTCCTCCCTGCGTGCTTCTTCGGCGGCGTTGCGGTCGGTAATGTCTTCCGCGATGCCGAGCAGATATTTGGGTTTGCCGGTCTCGTCAAGAATCGGGAGGCGTTTCGTGTGCAGAATTCGCGTATTGCCGTGTTTGGTATGGATCGACTCTTCCTGTAGCTCCAGGAGTCTTCCTTGAGCAAAGATGTCACGTTCTTTTGCTAAAAAGGCGTCCGTTCCATCCTTGGAAAAGGTCGTGTGCCCGTAGGTGCCGAGCATTTCATCGCGCGAGAATCCCGTCAGGCGTTCGGATGCTTGGTTCCATTGGATGAGCTTCAAATCTCGGCTGTCTCTGACGAACACCATAATGGGGAGGTTCTCGATCATGGACGTCAAGAAATGCTGTTGGCTTTTCACGGTTTGAAGACTGTGCGTCAGTTCGGCCGTTTGCTTGTCGACTTCCTGCTCAAGATGTTCTCGGTAGCGGGTCAGGATATCGTCACGATCTTGAATCGCACGCAACATTTCATTGAAGCCTGTCGCCAAGCGGCCCAGTTCATCCTTCGTACTCGGCAGGACGGCTCGCAGGGTGTAGTCCTTGCGGACGGACACTTCCTCCATCGTATTGGCGAGTGCATGAATGGGTGACGAAATCAGATGCTGGAGTTTGGATGCCACGGCATAGGCCAGGATGCCGGCGATGCCCAGAAGAGCCAGGGCAATCGTGAGCGACTGGTAGAGTTTCTTGTTGAGACCCTCGAGATCGGATTGAATGGTCACCCAGCCGATCCGTTCGCCGTTGAGTACGATAGGGCTGACGATATCGAGATGGTTCGAGTGAAAGGCGGTTTCTGTTCGTTCGGGTGCGGACTGAAGCAGGGACATGTCTCCCATCGGTATCACGGGGTTTTGATAGGTTGCGAACAATCGTCGATTTCGGTCGAAAATTGCGGCGGTGGTGATGTGGGGATGGCGCGAGACGCTGGACAGGATTGCGGCGGCGGTTTCATTGTCGTCGAAGGTGAGTGCCGAGGCGCTGTTGTCGCCAAGCACTTCGGCCAACGCGTATATTTCGTCTGCTAAATTTTGTTTGGAGGTCAAGAGGTCGTTGGTGACCAGGGTAATTGATGCCAGGGCGAGGACAATCCCGCTCGCAAGCATCGTGATTGCGGTCAATTTCCGTTTAATGGGCCAATCGAGAAAGAATCTCATCGTGTCCTCACTGGGAACTCTCTACCGGCGTTGCCAGCTTGATGAGTTGCGAGCTGACCTTCAGTTTTGAGCGTTGGATAGCCTGGAGATTGGCGGCAAGGCGAACCTTCCCGGTTTCCATGCGCAATCCGATCATGAAACCCTGTTCAGCACAGTTGTTCAAATCGCAGACCGTCAGAGTCGGGCCATTTCCCAGGCTCTGCTGGATCGCGCGAAGTGTTTTTACGTTGGAACCCTCGACAAAGAGGATGTGACATCCGGCGAGAGGCTCGGACGCGGTGACTTTTCGGACAGCTATTGGGTGGCGTTGAATGGACTTGTGTCCGATAGTCGGAGTCGCTGCCTTGACCGATTGTTCCCCCAGGATACAGATGTCCAAGGGGGTCTGCGCATCAGGGATTGAGAGGGGAGGCCATTCGACGAACTTGGCGAAGTTATAGAGAACGAGGGACTTGAGAATGTATTCCCCCGAAGGCTCCTCGGCCTGCGCTCGAGAATCTGTCATGATCCAACAGTGGGTCACGAGGCAGAGTGCTGCCAGCGTCACGTGAAGTATACGTGATGGCGAACTGAACCTGCTCCTTCGATTCCCGCGACGGTATCGCGGTTCGCTCGCGCGATATTCGATCAATAGCGCCATGTCAATCTGAGGTATCCTGCGCGTTGTACTTCGGTGGCATAGGTCCCGCCGTTTCTGCCGGAGAATTCCAGGTGATGTGGATCCAGTAAATTTTGTCCGACCAGGTCAAGATCCCATTGCGGAGTGATATGCCAGCCGAAGCGGAGATCCAACGTATGGTATCCAGGGACACTCAGATCATTGATGCGATCGACATGGCGGTACCAGGCGTCGAATTCCCAGTCTTTCCACGTCATGCGGGATTGCAGGGAGGTATGGTGCCGTGGCGTATGGCCCTCCATATCGATATTGACGAGAGGTCCGGCCATGACCATGACATGTTGGTATGTGAAGGCCGGACGAAGCGTCCACCAGCTCAGGGGACGCCATTCTGCGGCGACTTCGACGCCGGTCGTATGACCGGTGGCGTTGTTGGCATATTGCGATGTCGGCGGGAACCCTCCGAGGGATTGACTGTAGATCAGCCGATCATACGTGTCGTAAAACCCGACGATATCGAGCGTGAGGCTTGAGTGCACCTGTCCACGATATCCTCCTTCATAGGCAATGACCCGTTCCGAGTAGAGGCGGGTGTTTCCCACGATGCTGATCGGGCCGAAGGGAGTTCCCGCCACATTGAGTCTGGCATCTTCCCGAAAGCGGTCCGGTGTTCGGACGGCTCTCGATATAGATGCCCAGAGTGAATGTTGTGGCGTGACCGCCCACAGCAGCCGTGCACTCGGCTGAACTTCAAAATGCGTGAATTCGTTGTGGAGGAATTTGGACCCCACCGTAAGAAACAACCGATCCGGCAGGAGGGTGATTTCATCCTGAATGAAGCCGCTATAGCGGTTCAAATCACGAGCAGTATCACTCATGGTCAAGACGGGACTGGTTCTGAATCGGTCGCGCATGAGCCGATACCCAACGCCCCAGACCACATCGTTGCCGAACGGCAGAGGCACGTGGTGCTGGAAGTCGATATCGTAGGTGGTAATGCGTTCGCCTATCGAAGAGGAGTCCCGGTGGTATTGATCGTAATACATGCGCAGGGTGGATTCGGATCCGCCGGCGAATCGGTGTGACCAATTTGTCAACAGACTGTGGCTGCTGAGGGTGACGTCTTGGGCACGTATTCGGCTGCCGAAGGGGAACGAGAGTTGCGGATTGGACGAGCGCTCTCCCATCCGTCCATCCGAATAGTTGCCGTGGAAGGTGACCGTATCACGGGGGCTCAGGTTCCAGTCGGCGCGGACCCCGCCGCGTCCGGCCCGCCAATCATCGTGAGCGCCTTCGGAGGAATAGCTGGTATCACGATTAAATCCTTTCACATACAGCCGATAGTGAAAGTCTTCTCCGATGTTTCCTCCGTAGCGGGCTGTGCCGATGACTTCTTCCGTCCCGACGACCGTGCTGGCCAGGACCCCCTGGGTGTCCTTCGACTTCTTCGTGATGATGTTGATGATGCCGTTGACGGCATTCACGCCCCACAGCGATCCACCTGGCCCTCGGATCACCTCGATTCGTTCGATGTCTTCCAGCGCATAATCTTGCAGTTCCCAGTAGACGCCGGCGAAAAACGGTGTGTAGAGGGTTCGTCCATCCATTAAGACCAGCATTTTTGAGCTGTACCGATCGTTGAACCCTCGTGCGCTGATGGCCCATTTATTGCCGTCGACTTTCGCGACATTCAGGCCCGGCACCATCCTGAGCACTTCCGGGATGCTGGTGGCGCCGGAGCGTCGGATGTCTTCTTGGTTGACAATGAAGATGGCTGCGGCGGTTTTGGACATCGGCTGCGCTTTCATTGAGACCGACGTTACTTCCACGTTTAACAATTCTTCCAAGCTTAATTGTGCCAGCTCCTCTGTCGTCGCGCCGATCGCGGGTGAGGTAAGGCGACTTATAAGGAAGAGGCTAGCTCCAAGAATGAGGGCCGGTCGTCGCCAGGGGAGCCGGGATGTGTACGGGAATTGTGAATCGTTCATGGAAGTCTCTACTGGTATGTTGCGCGATGGTTTATTGAAAGCTCTCATGTGTGAAAGGCGAAGATATAAAGGGGGCCCTGTCTGTCAGATAGATCGACCGCCCGGCGCTACGCGCTATGAAAGGACGTGATTGTTTCCTGCCTGCCCTCATCGGTTATTGAATTAAAGCGAGCGAGGAAATGTCGTGATCTTCGGTCTTGGCTATGGGCCGGTTGACCGAAAGATCCGATGCGATTTCATGGCTGTATCGGTTGGTGCGGGGAACTCCTTGAGAGAAGGGGAAAGTTTGATTGAACGGTACGGTGGTGCGGGGTTGGAGAAAGCTGTGCCCTGCCGAATTTGTGCATCGGCTTATGGGAATGATGAGTGGGATGTACTCCGGAA
>Ga0224501_10003737_pt1 | contig 12016 bp, 11 predicted proteins | sample SF_Oct11_sed_USG_4_FD_169105 | JGI IMG/M metagenome (GOLD analysis project Ga0224501, IMG submission 169105) | Sediment microbial communities from San Francisco Bay, California, United States - SF_Oct11_sed_USGS_8_1 | ecosystem: Environmental > Aquatic > Marine > Sediment | place: USA... | reverse complement strand
GCACACAGAGGGCATGTTCAACGTGCAGGTTATCGTCAACGGCGAACTGAAAACCACCGACGGAAACGCTCCGGGAGCGATGAATCAGAACGCCATCTTCAACCTGGGTTCAGGCGGGGGAGAGGATTGCTGTGAGTAGCCTCTTGCTCCGCCGCCGGCCCATGCAGGGCCGGGGATCGGCGCTATCCATGCTGTTTGGGGCCACGGGGCCTTTTCTGTGGGTGTTTGTATGGCTGTTCATTGGCCTATCCCTGTCCCCAACCATGGCCGGGGCGGCCTCCTGCTGCGGCGGCGGGGCCTCATCCGGGCTGGTCCTGCCCAAGTTTACCGACTACATGGCGGATCTTTCCCTGGGCCTGGAATACTACGACGGGTTCTGGGACGAAAAGGGAAGGCAGAAGCCCGACCCCCCCGGCTCACGGCTTGCCCAGTACAGGCTTACCCCCGGCGGGGCCTACCGGCTGGCTCCCAACTGGCAGGCCAGCCTGGTGGTGCCCTATGTATGGAACAGCACCCGCTATGCCGGGTCGTCATACAGCACACGGGGGCTGGGGGACACCAGCCTGGGGTTCTGGTATGAGACCTTCGATACCATCACCTGCGTGTATCAGGTCAACAGCATCCAGGATCTGAAACCGGCTGTGTATCTGGGGGCCGCGCTGTTGATTCCCACGGGAATATCACCCTATGACTCCGTGGAAAACAACTTCGATATAACCGGCAAGGGATTCTACCGCGCGGATGCAAACCTGATGGTGGAAAAATCCGTGTACCCCTGGAGTCTCACCTTCAACCTGTCCCACGGAGTTCATTTTTCCCGCCCCGTAAACAGGGAGAACGGGCAGTATGTGAACCCATACCGCAAGAAGCTGGGGGACCGCAGCATGTGGAGCCTGGGGCTTGGTTATACTCAGTTTCTGGAGGAGGCGGATACCATCACCTATTCCCTGACCCAGGCAGACCTGCGGGAGGGAAAAACCAGTCTGGACGGCCGGGTGGACCCCAATTCCGGCTTCCGGAAGCGCTCTCAGACCGCCGGCATATCCTATACCACCTCGGATCAGTCCTGGACGGTCAAGGGCTCATGGAACCGTTCTCCCCGGCGCAACGGCTGGGGCCGGAGCTTTCCCATAACCGACAGCTATACCATTGGAGCGAGCCGTGTGTTTTACTGAAACAGGAAGGAAGGGGCCGGGATGGCTTTCCGCCGGATTATGGGTGTTTCTCCTGGCGGGCACGATGCTCCTCTCAGGAGCCTGCGGCGAGCTGCTGGATGACCTGAACCCCTCCGGCGATGATAAACGATCCGTTTACGATGCGGGGACCACAGGCCCCTATGTGGGGCAGACCGCTCCGGAGTTCACCGTTCCGGACTCGCTGGGCGTACCGGTGACCCTTTCCAGCCAGCTTGCCGTCGCTGATGCGGTGGTGCTTTATTTCACCATGTGGTGCCCGATATGCGAGGTGCACATGAGCCACCTGCGGCAGCATGTGGTGGGAAGCTATCCGACCGTGAGCTTTTTTCTGGTGGACTTTGTTTCCGGCAGTGTGAGCAAATCCCGGCTGGCGCAGGTTTCATATGGCTACACGGACTTTACGGTGTTGGCCGATGCGGATGTAGCGGTAATGGACGCCTATAACGGCGGCATGGGGATTACGGCGCTGATAGGCAGCGACGGGGTTATCCGCCTCAACGAGGATTACAAGGACGGCTTCCGGCTGAAAGAGGCCCTGGATGCCCTGCTGGCCGCCCCCTGAAACAAAACCAGGAAAATATGCATATCCGGGGTTTATCAAAAGCTGTGATCCTGCTCGGCCTGGGGTCTTTGATTCTGGCCGGGACGGCGCCGGTTTTCCAGTCAGCCTACGGGCAGGGCCAGGCCCTTCCTGAGGCTAATACTCATACAACAGTCCCCGAAAACACACCCCCTGAAAAAGATGGCACTGAACAGACAGGCACTGAACAGACAGGCACTGAACAGACAGTCTCCGTTCGGTCGGCTCCTGAGCTGTACCGGCGCGGGTTCACCCTCCAGCAGCAGTTCCGCACCCGGGAGGCGCTGGATATGTACAGGCAGGCTCTGGCGGCCGATCCCGGCTACGGTCTGGCCCATTATGAAATCGGCTGGAGCTACTGGGTGCTGGAGGACTGGAAAAACGTGGTCAGTCACTGGGAAAAGGCCCTGGAACTGAAGGCCGGTCCGCCGGAACTGGCCGATTTTCTGCAACTGGCCCGGGACAGGAAGGAATCCAAACCCCAGCCTCTGGTGAGATCCTCCATCGGTGCGGAAAAGCAGGGTGCGCTTTCCGATGGGACAACCATCAGAATGCGGCTCAAGGCCCGCTTTCAAAACTACAAGGCCGCCGAGCCGGAGCAGGGAGATATCCTGGACAAGGCCGTGTTCTCGCCCAAGAGTGTGTCGTTCCTGCCCGATGGCTCCAAGGCCTATGTGCAGGCCCTGGAAGGACACGCCACCCTGGTGTACTCCCCCACGGAAATGCGGCGCACCAGGGTGATATCGCATATTTTCGACTCAGGCACCGGCAGCCTGTTCGAGCCGGAGGAAACAGAGCAGTTCCGGCCCCGTTTCACCAGCAACGGAATGACCGGAGACTTCAACAGCTACAAGGGCAAACCGGTAGAGTCGGTGTTCAGCCACGACGGACGGTTTCTCTGGGTCAGTCACTACCGCCGGGATTTTGACCGCAACGGAGTGATGCCGTCGTCGGTCGCCCTGATAGATACCGCCAGCGACAGGATCATCAGGGTGATGCAGACCGGGCCCATCCCCAAGTTCCTGGCCGTTTCTCCCGACAGTTCACTGCTGGCGGTGGTGCACTGGGGGGACAATACGGTGGGACTTATCGATATTTCAACCGGAGAACCGGCCTCGTTCAGGCACTCCGGCGAGATTACCGTGGAGCGACAGTTGAACGTCAATCCCGGCAGGAAGGTGAACCGGGACCGCATGTGCGGGTTCTGCCTGCGGGGCACTGTGTTCACCGCTGACGGGAAGTATCTGCTGGTTTCAAGAATGGGCGGGGGAGGAATCGCCGTGCTGGATGTGGCCCGGCGGAAATACATGGGCACCGTGCGGGGTATGAGGCCCACTCCACGTCATCTGGTGCTGTCCAGCGATGGAGAGCTTCTGTATGTGGGGTCAAACTCCAGCGGGTATATCTCCGTATACAACACGGCCGACCTGATTCGCGCCGCGCTGGCCGGCACGAGGGACCTGAAGCCCCTCCGGGAAGCACGCTCCGGACAGGGAACCAGAACCATCGCCCTGTCTCCCGACGGTAAGATCATCTATGGGGCCGTCAACAACAAGTCGCTTCTGGTGGCCCATGATGCCGTATCGCTGAAAAAACTGTTTGAACTGCCTGCCGATTCCTATCCGGTGGGGCTGGCGGTTTCACCGGATGGCACACAGGTCTGGCTGACCTCACAGGGACGCAAGCTCAGGGGGGGCAACTCGGTGATGGTATTCGAGGTGGATCTGCAGGCCCCCGCCACAAAGACGGCACGGTAGGCAAGGCCCGCCGCGGCGCATTCAAAAGGGTGCCTTTCGGTGGCGTTCTGATCAGCTTTCCAGTGTGAACGGCCCGCCGGGTTCGCCACCGGTCTCCTGGGAATGATCATACATTTCGCGCAAGGAAGCGAAGGTGTATATCCCCGTGTCGTGACCATCGCTCCAGTTGACCCGCAGGGCGTAGTTGCCCACATATTCCGCCCCGGTGACATGGATATCGCCGGGAATGGTGCTGCTGTCCAGAATTTTCTCTCCACTGATCTCGTCCACGCAGGCCGCACACGGGCAGAGATCCCTCAGATAGAAGAACGGGTAGTGGGCGACCACGCCGTCACCCCACTCAATTTTCAGGTCATCGGCGTAGATAATGTCCCTGGGTTTTCTGGGAGAAAGCTTTAGTGCCATAGTTCTTCCTTACTGTGCAATTAGGTACTGTGCAATTAGGTACTGTGCAATTAGGTACTGTGCAATTAGGTACTGTGCAATTAGGTACTGTGCAATTAGGTACTGTGCAATTAGGTGCACTGTAATAAAGTGCTGCGGAATAAGGGGTTTCCACAAGTGATAATATAACGTACCGGGCTGGCTTACCGGCATAATTATTTATAAATCGCGGATGAACTGGCGTCTACACGGTCATGAACACTTCTTCCTTTTTCATGCTGACCCGGTAGACTCCGGTGCCGATGGCGATCAGATCATCCTGGTCGTTGTGCAGTTCCATGCGTGAGGACCAGAGCACCTTGCCTTCCCGCATCACCGTACCGGTAGCCTTGAACCAGTCGCCCCTGCCGGGATTCAAAAAATCAACCCGCATATCCACAGTTCCCATGCCGTTTATCTGCCCCTTGTCCAGCAGGGTGGTCATGATGGCCAGCCCCCCCACCATGTCCAGGGCCGCTGATATTACACCGCCATGCAGAACCTTGAGCATGAAATTGCCCACCAGCTCCGGCTTGAAATCAAACTTCAGCTGTGCCGTGCCGTGCTCGGCGGAAACGAATTTCATTCCCACGGTCTTATTGAAGGTGATCATCTCTTCGGTCAGCCGCCTGAGAATGTCCAGTTGCTCTTGATTCATGGTTTCCGCCTGCCGGATAAACGCGTTATCCCGACAAAATAATGTAAAAAGATCAGGGTTTCAGCTTTTTCTCAATATAACTCCGCACTGCATCTGGAGTGGCCTCAAGAATGTCCACCCTGGTGGGAAGCTCAGCCAGGCCCGCAAGCCCGTCGGGAAGCTCGGGATCCCGGCCCACGGCCCGGTTGATGGCCTCGGAAAACTTGGCCGGATGGGCGGTGGCCATGGCGATAACAGGGACTCCGTCCGAGGCGTAGTCCTGGGCCGCGCGATAGGCGATGGCGCTGTGGGGGTCCAGCAGATACCCCGTCTTGCCGTGAACGCCGGCGATGGTGCGGATGGTTTCCTCATCGTCCACGCGCCGCGCCGCAAAGTCGCTGGCCACCTGTTCCTTCAGACTGCCGGAGACGCTGAAGCTCCCCCGCGCTCCCAGTTCCTTCATCCAGGCTGATACCTGGGCGCTGTCCCGGCCGGAAAGATCATACAGATAGCGCTCAAAGTTGCTGGCGATCTGAATATCCATGGAGGGACTGAAGGTATGGTGAACAGTGGACTTGGAGTATTCGCCGGTTTCTATGAAACGGTACAGAATGTCGTTGGCGTTGGTTGCCAGGATGAGGCGCTCAATGGGCAGCCCCATCCGGCGGGCCAGCAGGCCCGCGTATATATGGCCGAAGTTCCCTGTGGGGACCGCCACCCGCACGGGAGCGCCCAGCTTTATGCCCGTGGAGTCCACCACCCGGAAATACGCATAGAAAAAATAGGTGATCTGGGCCATGACACGGGCCCAGTTGATGGAGTTTACCGCCCCCAGGCCCACCCTGCCATTAAAGCCGTGGTCGTTGAAAAGATCCTTTACGATGGCCTGGGCGTCATCAAAGCTGCCGTGAAGGGCCAGGGCGTGCACATTGGCATCGGCCACGGTGGTCATTTGAAGCTCCTGCATCGGGCTGACCCGCCCATGCGGAAACAGAATGAACACCTCCACCCGGTCCTTGCCCCGCAGAGCCTGTATGGCTGCGCTGCCAGTGTCTCCGGAGGTGGCCCCCAGGACTGTCAGCCTGCGGCCGGTCCTGGCGAGGAAGTGCTCAAAGAGATTACCCAGAAACTGCAGGGCCACGTCCTTGAAGGCATAGGTGGGGCCGTGAAACAGCTCGCAGACGTGGATGCCATCTATGTCCACCACAGGGGTGATCTCGGGGTGTGTGAACCGCTGATAGCTTCTGGCGGTCAGTTGCTCCAGGTCTTCCTGTGAAAGACAGCCGGAAACATAGGGCCATACCACGCTGTTGAAGATTTCAGGGAAGGAACGGCCGGACAAGGCCTCCAGTGTGGATGCCGGGCTGGGCACTGATTCCGGAAGATACAAGCCTCCATCCGGTGCCAGACCGGCCATGACGGCTTCCTGAAATGTGGTTCCCTGCTGAGTTCCTCTGGTGCTTAAATAGTTCATTTTCAATTGTATTTCATTTATATTTTGGGTGTTGAAAGCCTGTATTGGCGGATATGCTGCCAGGTGAATTGAAGTGATTTCTGTTGGGGGAAAACCACTTTAACCTACCGGATTATCCACCAAATATCATGGATAAGGAATGTTTGCTCTGATTTTCTTTGTATCGAATAATTTGATAATTGCCCTGAAAAGCCCTGTAGGCAGGGGAAAACACATTAAATGACGGCGGTTTTTTTAAAAGATTAAAAAAAATAATCTTTACAAACCAATAAAGGATATGAAAGAATATTATACGGTCAAATGAATAATTAAGAAGTGACACAGACTTCAGTAAAAAGTTTTGAAATAAATATCGAAGTACGGCGGAACCGGGGAATTAATTTTAAATTTACAGGTGGGAGCAATAACGGGGGAAGGAATATCCAGGTAAAACTCTGGAAATAAAAGAGTCTTTTGCCACAGGCAGACGACTCGCCAAATACCAAGGAGAAAGCCGCCTCTGCAGGAAAAAACACTAGGGCGGTAAAATAACGGTACAGGAGAAATTAATGCTATCTAATATGAACTTACAGGAGCGCCTGCAGAGGTTTCCTGAGTTGTGCAAGAATTCAGGCATGAAGGTTACCCACCAGCGGACTGCTGTATTCAAGATGCTCGCCGGGACCAAAAGCCATCCCACTCCGGAAGACGTATACTCCGCCATCAGGCAGGATATGCCTTCCATTTCACTGGCCACAGTTTATAAAATCCTTGATCTGTTTTATCATAAGGGCTTTCTGCGGAAGATATCGACTGAGGGACAGGTAGCCCGCTATGACGCCAACACCATGCCCCACGACCACCTGGTGTGCAACAGTTGCGGGACCATCAGGGACCTGGAAAGTTCCCCCTCCAACGAGACCAAGGTTGTTATTCCGGTGATGAATGATTTCGAGGTGAGCCACTACGATGTGGTGTTTTACGGCACCTGCAACTCCTGCTCCGGGAAGGGAAACCGGGCCAAGGTGCTGCCCGCCTGAGTAAGCCGGTGTTCAAGGGGGGAGGGCAGCGCGACCCGCAAAGTCGGGATATCGCTGTTCCGTCCCAGTCCGCCTGTGGCGGGGAATGCTGCCGCTGACAAACATCTCCATTAAAAATTGACGGGCCGGTGCGGAAGAAAAAATTCAGGCGCCGGCCTGGTTACCGTTTTGGGTAACCAAGCGCATGCACAGGCCTCTGTCATGCAGGGATTGCTTCAGTTCGGGCACGGGAAGGGTCCCGAAATGGAATACTGAGGCTGCCAGCACGGCGTCCGCCTTGCCGGTTGTGAGGGCATCGTAGAAGTGGTCCACGGTCCCGCCCCCACCGGAAGCAATAACCGGTATATTGACCCGGGAACTGATCTGCGAGGTTATCTCCAGGTCGAATCCGGACTGCTGACCGTCCTGGTCCATGCTGGTCAGCAATATCTCCCCGCAGCCGCGCCGCTCCACTTCAAGCGCCCATTCCACGGCGTCTATACCGGTGGGCGTCCGGCCGCCGTGAGTGTAGACCTCCCAGTGATCGCCGGTTTTCTTCACATCCATCGCCACCACTATGCACTGGGACCCGAAGCGCTCGGCACCCTGGGACACAAGGGTGGGGTTCTTCACGGCGGCCGTGTTGAGCGATACCTTGTCGGCCCCGGCGGTGACTATCCGGTGGATATCCTCGATGGTGGAAATACCTCCGCCGATGGTGAAGGGAATGAACAGCACACGGGCCAGGCGGGAGGCAAGGTCAAGGGTCAGGCCCCTGTTTTCATGGCTCGCGGTGATATCGAGAAACACCAGTTCATCGGCGGACTGCTCGTTATAGCGCATGGCCAGTTCCAGGGGGTCGCCCGCATCGCGGAGCCCCAGAAAGCTGACTCCCTTGACCACGCGGCCTTCCTTGATGTCAAGACAGGGGATGATCCGTTTGGCTAACATAGTTGGGCGGGCTCCATTAATTTGCGGCCAGTTGTTCCAGGGTGACCGCGCCCTCATAAAAAGCCTTCCCCACGATGGCCCGGTCCACCTTTTCCGGCAAGAGAACACTGAGCCGCTCCAGGTCTTCCGCGCAGGACACCCCGCCCGAAGCGGTAACCATCAGTCCTGTTTCCCTGGCAAAATCACGGGTGGCCTCCAGGTTTGGCCCGGTAAGCATGCCGTCGCGTGAGATATCAGTAAAGATGACCCGGGAAATACCCTTGTCCTTCCAGTGCAGTCCGAATTCAGCCGCCTTTAGGGTGGTGGCTTCCTCCCACCCCTGGACAGCCACCAGACCGTCACGGGCGTCAATACCGAGTTGTATCCGGTCGCCGCCGAATTTTTCCAGAGCCTCGCTCAGAACTTCCGGATTGCGGACGGCCATCGTTCCCACAATCACAGAATTCAGCCCCAGTTCCAGCATGGCAGAAATATCTTCAAGTGTTCGGATGCCACCTCCCAGTTCAATGGGGATGTCCACGGCGGCCCGGATGGCCTTGATTGTATCCAGGTTTCCCGAGCGGCCCCGGAAAGCTCCGTCCAGGTCGACCAGATGCATCATTTTCACGCCGGCTTGCTGGAAGGAACGGGCCATGGCCGGCGGATCATCGCTGTACACGGTTTCCTGGTCGGCGCGTCCCTGGGACAGTCGAACACAACGTCCCGATTTCAGATCAATGGCTGGGATATACAGCATAGTTGCCTTTTTTCAGGTTAATCCGGTGGTTATTTCACATAGGGCTGATCAAGCGTGAACACCAGGTTGGAGGTGCCCAGGGCAATGGGTTCACTGGAACGGCCCACCACCTCCCCCTCGACTGAATTAAAGGGGCTGTTGTCCTTGTCGGTAAGGACCCTCAGCAGATATTTGCCTGAGGAGGACGGCTGGCCTTCGGAGGGTATTCCAATACTGAAATTGAAGGGCAGATAAATATGAGGAATCTTTTTAATGGATACAGGCCTGGTTCCATCAGGATCGAAAAGCATAATGTACAGATGGTCGCGGGGGCTGATGCGGTCCTTTAGTTCGTCGGCCACCACGATGGTGCCCTGGATCATTTTCGCAGGGTCTCCGCCACCCCCGCCCATCAGGGGGCCCGCCGATGGGCCCTGAGTCCGGGGGCCGGCCGCCGGGGGGCGGGGGTCGGCCTGGGCCGCAGGAGAAAGGGTGCCGTCGTTGTAAATGCCTCCCTTGAAGGCCTGGGTAAACTCAAGGTTAACGCCCTCCGAGCCCATGGGAACCGGGTTTTCAATCCGGCCGTAGGCTTCGCCCGGGGTGACGTTGAAGATTTCTCCGTCCTTGTCGGTTATAGCAACCAGATGATATGAGCCGGTAAGGTTTTCCCCAATACGGGCATTTATTTTGCCAATCCGGAAGTTCTGGGGAGTTGAAAAGGGGCTTTCCGTTTTCAGGGCCATTATCTGCTTGGTCTGCGGGTCTACCAGCAGCAGCACCAGCCTGTCGGTCCTGACAATGTTCACATTTTGTGATCCCAGCCCGGGTGCTGCTTCGACAATCCCGCTGATCGAAGTGCTGACTTCGTCGACTTCGCGTTTGATCTCCCTGAACAGGGCAAAGTAAACCGCCACCGCAAATACAATTATCAGCAGAAGTAATATTAGGTTCTTGGGTTTCATGTACGGGCCATATTCTGGAAGTTATTCAAAACCGTTCGCAATGGTGTCATGCGATGATAAATGCCAATCATAACAAATAACAACAAAATTATGCACACTATATTTCCCTGGCTGGAACAACTGATATTTCTGCCGGAATCCGTGTTTTTGGACAGGGAGTGCCTAAAGCCAATGCGCATGGGAAAATATACAAGACTATTTGCCGTATGGAAAGTGCCGGACCCAGAAGAATCGCCCGGATGAGTGGGCTGTAATGCCCTGGCACCGGCGGTTAAAAAAGGAAAACAAACCGCCGGTGATCATGAGCAGGGCAAAAGAGCCCCTTCGCCGGTGATACTCAGGAAGGATTTTCCAGACTGTTTGCTCTCAGGTCAGTGTCCTGGGCGGAATCCCAGATACGCCTGGAAATGGAGGAAAGCTCCGGGCTGCTGGATACGATATCCCGCACAATGTTTCCCAGGATCAGGGCTCTTTTCTCCAAAGCCCCGTCATACTGGGGGGCATACTGGGTGAAAATGCCCGAATGGTTTTCCATGAATCTCTCCATGGCACTGGTGAGCAGGGCCGGGGAATAAGGTTCCGCCGAACAATCAGCATAGCCGGGGTCCGGCATGGCGGTTTCCTCGAACAGTTCAACCAGCAGGCTTTTCAGCGTGGAGGCCCTCCATGACAGGGGGAGTTGTCCCCATTCATCGCGTTGCAGCACATCACTGTTTTTTTCGATCCAGATATCCACGTCTCGGGCTATTTTTTCCTGTTGTTCCATGTTTTTAGCCTCCACGCTGGCAGCCATCCGCATATTATCGTTTTCGGCGGGACGGCCTTGTTGTTTGAACTGCATTCCATCTCCCCACTGGCCTGCTTCCGGCAGGCCATTTTTCAAGCACCCGGGGGGCGTTTTGTTCTGTTTTTATTTTTCCATCCAAACAGGGAGTTGAAATGAACAAGACTTGAAAGAAATATGAAACAAATACGCAAATATTTGCAGTAAATGAAAAACAGCCGCCACGCCAAAGGCCTGATCAGGGTAAAAATTATCAGGCCCCGCAATTTTTATGAGCCAAATGAACACCAAAAGGGTTTGAAAACCACTGAAAACAAGAAAGAAACCGCAGATGCATACCACGTTGGGGCTTATTCTAAGAGATTCATTTGAAAGACTGGCCAGACAGGACCAGGTGAAATGCCGGTTCCATGCGGGGTTTTGAAGAGAAGCAGAATCAACATAGCGGAATGAATCAATTGATATTGAACCCGGAAACCAACCGGCTGGACATACCAAAAACAGGTTTGTGTCTCTGGCCGGCCGCAGCGAACTGCACTTCGGCACCCCCGGAGAGGGTTGGTGTACCCCTTCACCCCAGCGGGGGCATAAAACCTGGATATATCATATCAGCCCAGAATTCAGGTGCAGAAGGTCTGGGCCCTGCCAGGGGGGAGGGGAATGAAATCCCCCATGGAATATGTTTCGAGACGGGTTCTAGAGAAGATCGGGCAAAGTGCACTGATGACAGCCCTCATGGTAACTGATGCAGAAATCCTGGTGGATTTGCAGGAGCCCCTGCTGAGAGCGGAGACTGGGTTTTTGGGAGGCAAAGCAGAGGAGCCTGTTTTCCATGAATCGGGTGCGGTTGTTGGAGGCCTCGGGTGGTAGAACCAGGTAGAGCCTGTACAGAAGTTTTTCAAACTCACGGTCCTTCCGACTGCGGGCATAGGCCAGGAAAAACGGCAGCACGGCATTGGCCATCAGCATGATGATCCTGTCCATTCCGATGAGTCTGGCGGACCGGGCCGAGGCGGAGTGATAATTATAGCGGCTTTTCCAGGGGTCGCCTGGCGGGGTATCAAAAAGACCTTCCAGTTCCCGCAGGGCCGCCTTGCGGAAGTCCGGCTGGTTGCGCAGCCCGTCCAGGCGCCGTAAAAAGGCCAGCCAGCCCTTCAGGTATCCGCCGGGCGCGAGGATGTGCAAATGATTGAAAAAGCCGGCCAGACGCCTTTCAGGGGTGTTCCAGGGGCGGCTGGAGCGCCGGGCCACGGTATCGCTTAATGATTGCAGGCCCAGATCGTTCCAGATGTGCCGCAGAACCAGCAGTTCGTTTTCAGCGCCCTGGTCAACCGGAGGCCGCCCGGTATCGGCAAGGATGCCCGCCGCACCGAACCAGCGGGCCAGAACTTCCTCCCGGGCGCGGGAACACTTCTTTTCCAGCAGCAGGTACATTTCCCTGAGGGGATGCCGCCGGGCCAGTTTTTCGAATATCTCCGCCTGGGGGCGGTATCCCAGGTAATAAAAAACCTTTTCAAACAGCACCTGTTCGATATCTTC
>Ga0224501_10003736_pt1 | contig 12016 bp, 12 predicted proteins | sample SF_Oct11_sed_USG_4_FD_169105 | JGI IMG/M metagenome (GOLD analysis project Ga0224501, IMG submission 169105) | Sediment microbial communities from San Francisco Bay, California, United States - SF_Oct11_sed_USGS_8_1 | ecosystem: Environmental > Aquatic > Marine > Sediment | place: USA... | reverse complement strand
CAGGGCTTATGAGCGCAGAGCCCTTGCAGGATCATTTCCTCACAGGCGTCCCCGGCCTCCCTTTCCGAAGGGGCTATCCCCGAAAAGAGCCGTTCCTCCTTTAATTTGGCCACCAGTCCCGCCAGCGATTCCTGAGCCAGCGTCCGGCTCCACCTGTTCCATGTTTCCACCGACTCGGCGGTGACATAGGGCACCTCACCGCCCAGCATGGTAATGCGCAGGCGCTCCGGATGGTTGCGGATCAGCTCAAAGCCCACCATGGCTCCCAGACCGTATCCAAGATAGTGGGAGTTGCGTATGTTGAGCTCGTCCAGCACGGCCACCACGTCCCTGGCCAGCCCCTCCAGGGTGAAATCCCCCGGGGAACCCACCGGGTCGGAGCGCCCATGGCCTCTGGAATCCACCAGGATCAGCCGGAACTCCCCGGAAAGCTCCTTCACCCAGTCGGTTTCATACCAGTCCCGCAGGGAACCGAAAAGCCCGTGGTGTAGCAGCAGAAAGGCCCCCCGCTCTCCCTCCACGCGATAATGGATACGCATCTTCTCATTTACAATCATTGGCATGGCAGCCTGAACTCCCCGATAAGCCTAAAAAATACCTGCTCCGTGTGTTGTTTTCCTGGACGTCATGTATGCTTTAATGACGGGTAGAGACCATTCTAGCTTTACTGGCGGGAAGCTACAACCGGCTGTTTATGGCCGATGGAAAAACCTTGAGGCGGTAATGCAGGCATTGCGGGAACAGGAGCAGGAGCAAAACGGGCCGGTGGAGGAGGTGACGCTGAGGCTGGAAAGCCTGGCGGAAACCCGGGCGCTGGGCCTGCGGCTGGGGCCGGCGCTGCCCGAGAATGCCATTGTGCTGCTGGAAGGCGAGATGGGCTCCGGAAAGACCACCCTGATCAAGGCCATATGCGAGGCCCTGGGAGTAAACCCGGCGGTGGTAATTTCCCCGACCTACACCCTGGTGAATGTCTATCCGGGAATCAGGAGCGTGTTCCATGTGGACCTGTTCCGCCTGGAAGACCCGGAGTCCCTGCTGGAACTGGACAGGGACGACTGGATAAACCCCCGGGGGATCTCTCTGGTGGAGTGGCCCCGGGAGGCCCGCAGGCTGCTGGCGGGCGAGGACTGGCTGGAAATCAGGCTGGACCCGGTCCCGGACAACTCCCAGGGCCGCTTCATAAAGGCAGCGGGATGCCGCCGCACATACGCCAAAGCCCTGGAGGCCATCCGCGACCGGACACCGGAACACCACGGCGGGGCGAAGGCCTGACACACCTGGAAAGATAACCGACATGGGCAGCAACCTGTATCAGATCCTGGAAGAGCTTCAGATAGCCTACCGGCGGCACGACCACGAGGCGGCTTTTACCGTCCAGCAGGCGGACACCCTGTACGGACACCTGCCGGGGGGGCATTTCAAAAACCTGTTCCTGCGCAATAAAAAAGGGGATCGCCACTACCTGCTGGTAGCTCTAAGTGACAGCCGGGTGGACCTCAAGGCCGTGCGGTCCGAACTGGAGGAGAGCACGCTCAGCTTCGCCTCACCGGAACGCCTGATGAACCGGCTGGGGCTCACGCCGGGCTCGGTCTCACCCTTCGGCCTGATTAACGACCCCCAGCGGCAGGTGGTGGTGCTGCTGGACAAGGGCCTGCTGGAACACGACACGGTAAACTTCCATCCCAACGACAACACGGCCACGCTGTCACTTTCCCGCCAGGACTTCCTGCGGTTTCTCGAGCATACCGGGCATCAGGTGCGCATGCTGGAGCTGCCGCGATGAAGGGCTGGGAGAAAGACTGGTTCGCCCCCGGAGAGCTTTCCGGGATGAACGCGCTGGCCCTGGACACCACCACCGACAGGGTATCCCTGGCCATTTTGAAGGATGGGGTGCCGGCGGCCTGCCGCCATGAACTGATTGGCCGGGAAGCCAACCGCAGCCTGCTGGGCCTGCTGGAGGAATTGCTGTCCGGGGCCGGGCTGGATATCAGGGAGCTGCACCTGCTGGTGGCGGCGCGCGGCCCGGGCTCGTTCACGGGCACCCGGATCGGACTGGCCATGGCCTTCACATTCGCCCGCGCGGCCGGCATTCCCCTGGCGGGGGTGGACACACTGCGGCTGCTGGCCGCCCAGGCCAACCCGGTGGAAGGGCAACGCTTCCACTCGCTGCTGAATTGCGCCCGGAATGAGGTCTACCACGCCCCCTATGTGATCAGGGATGGCCTGCCCCACCCGGGGGCGGAAATCCGCCTGGATGACATCGGAGCCCTGGCACAGCGCATAGGAGCAGAGCCGGTACTGCTGAAACGCCTGAGCGGAGGCATTACCGAGGAACCATACGCCGGGCTGAACATGCTCCCCGCCCGGGACGCCGGCCACGACGGGCTGCGCCTGCTGGGCCTGGGCCTGAGGGATTTCCTGGATGCCCCAGCCGGCAGCCCTCCGCCCGCCGGACCCATATATATCAAGTCGGAGGCCTTCCGCACCTGGAGGCCGCCAGTATGAACAAAGCCAGTATGAAAAAAACCAGCATGAACAAAGCCGCCATGAACGGCCCCGCCCTGAACAATCTCTGCCTGGCCATCGATACCACCTTCGATGACACCTCCCTGGCCATCCTGTCCGGTCGCCGGGACATACTGGCCAGCGTCACCCTGTCGCAGTACGCCGATCATGCCGAGTTCGGCGGCGTGGTGCCCGAGCGGGCCTCGCGCAAGCATCTGGAGGTAATCCACCCCCTGCTGGACCGGGCCCTGGCGGCCGCCGGAGAAAAAGCCGGACGGCCCATCGCCCTGGAGGATCTGTCCGCCGTGGCGGTTTCCAACCTGCCGGGGCTAATCGGTGCCATTCTGGTGGGCATGACCGTGGCCAAGTCACTGGCCTGGCTGTTGAAAATCCCCCTGATCGGCATAAACCACATTGAGGCCCACCCTTATGCCAACTTCCTGGTGCATGGAGAGCTGCCCTTTCCGCTGGTGCACCTGGTGGCTGCGGGGGGGCATACTTTGCTGATCCTGCAGCAGGACCACTTTGACTGGGAGATCATCGGCCGGTCGGTGGACGACGCTGCCGGAGAGTGCGTGGACAAGGTGGCCAAGATGTTCGGCCATCCCATGCCCGGCGGGCCGGTGGTGGACCGGATGGCCATGGAGCACGCAGCCGGGCCCTACGACTTCCCCCGCCCCATGCTGGCCGCGCCGGGGCTGGATTTCTCCTTCAGCGGACTCAAGACGGCAATGATGTACTTTCTCAGGGACCGCGGCGGCGCTCCACCCCGCGATGAGGGTGAGGCCGGGCCTGTGCTGTCGGCGTTCTTCGCGGCGGTGAGCGAGGTTCTGGTGGCCAAGACCCTGCGGGCGGCCAGACAGACGGGCGTAAAAAACATCACCATATCGGGGGGGCTGGCGGCCAGCCGGGCTCTGCGGAGGAATTTCGAGGCGGCCTGCGCCGAGGCCGGACTGGGATTCTTCTGTCCGCCGCCGGCGCTCTGTACCGACAATGCGGCCATGGTGGGATGCCTGGCGGCCTACCGGCTGGAGGCCGGCCTGCATGACGGGCTGGATCTGGAGGCCTTCCCCAACCTGCCTTTCTGAGCCTTCAGGGGCTCCCTGCTGCGGGGGGTCTGCTGCTAGCCCTGCTCCTCCACATAGGCCTGGTAGGCGGCTTCGTCCATCAGGGAATCCAGACTGGCGCCCGGAGCCTTTATCCTGACCATCCACCCCTTGCCGTAAGGCTCCTCATTGACCAGTTCCGGTGCGCCTTCCAGTTCCGTATTTACTTCGGCCACCTCTCCGGCCACCGGGGAGTATACATCGGCCACCCGCTTGGTGGATTCCACCACCACCACCGGGTCACCCGCCGCAACCTTTTTGCCCACCGGGGGCAGGTCCACCAGCACAATGTCGGTAAGCTGATGCTGGGCGTAATCGGTGATTCCCACGGTAACCAGGTCGCCTTCCTGGCGGGCCCATTCGTGATCCTTGCTGAAACGTAATCCGGTCTGAGTCATGAGTTTCTGTCCTTAGTTCTGCCAGTTTTCGGCCCCAGGGCTCAAAGCGCCTTGAATGCCAGGGAGGCGTTGGTGCCCCCAAAGCCGAAGCTGTTGGAAAGGGCAGTCCTGATCTTGCGCTCCCGGGGCTTGTTGGGAGTTACGTCAAGATCACATTCCGGGTCCAGGTTCTCAATGTTGATGGTGGGGGGAACCAGCCCCGCCTCCATGGCCTTGATGGTAATCACCGCCTCCAGCGCCCCGGCGGCTCCCAGCAGGTGCCCGGTCATGGACTTGCTGGAACTGATGGAAACCTTTTTGGCCGCATCGCCCAGGGTGAGCTTGATGGCGTTGATCTCGTTTATGTCACCCGCAGGAGTGGAGGTGCCATGGGTGTTTATATAGTCCAGCTCGGCCGGGTCGATGCCCGCGTCCTTGAGCGTCATCAGCATGCCCCGGCTGGGGCCGTCGGTATTGGGGGCGGTCATGTGATAGGCATCGGAGCTGAAGCCGTAGCCGGCCAGCTCGCAATAAATGCGGGCGCCGCGGGCCTTGGCGAACTCGTAGTCCTCGATGATCATAATGCCGCTGCCCTCGCCCAGCACGAATCCATCCCGGTCACGGTCATAGGGGCGCGAGGCCCGCCTGGGGTCGTCATTGCGGGTGGAAAGGGCGTGCATGGCGGCGAACCCGCCTATTCCCAGGGGGGTCACCGTAGACTCCGCGCCTCCCACCACCATCACCTTGGCATCACCCCGCTCAATGATCCGCGCCGCATCCCCGATGGAATGATTGGACGAGGAGCACGCCGAGGCGGTGGATGAGTTGTAGTTGCGGCATTTGTAGTACAGCGATATCTGCCCGGAGGCCATGTTGGAGATGACCATGGGAATGAAGAACGGGGTGATCCGCTTGGGGCCCTTTTCCACAACCACGCTGTGATATTTTTCAATGGACGACAGGCCGCCCAGCCCGACACCCACCGAGACTCCCACATCGTTAGCAATCTCGTCTGTGATATCCAGACCGGCGTCGTCCAGGGCCTCCCGGGCTGCGACCAGGGCGTACTGTATGAAGATGTCCATCTTCTTGCGCTCCGACGGAGGCACTATGTCGCCGGGGTCGAAGTCCTTCACCTCGCCGGCCATCTGGCTGCGGTATTCCGAGGCATCGAAACGGGTTATCAGGTCTATTCCTCCCTCGCCCCGGGAGGCCTTGGCCCAGACATCTGCCACATTATTGCCCAACGGAGAAACGCAACCCAGTCCTGTGACGACGATCTTTTTTCTCATCTCTTTCCCTGAAAAGGGGGGTGTTAAAATTAATCTTGGCGGGAACTGTTGCAAATCAAAATGCAGCCCAGCGCCGCGAACCCCCGCCCCCTGCATAATGCCGGGATTGCCATGTTCCAGGCAACCGGCCTTTTGCCTTTAAGGGCCGCCGGTCTTACCGGAATGCATTCCGGAAACCCGGGCCTTTTAAAGGCAGGTTGAGCGGGGTTTCAGCCCATTCGCGGATTTCTGCTTCCGCTAGTTCTCAGCGGTTTTCGTTGACGTAGTTGATCGCCGCTTCGACTGTGGTGATCTTCTCGGCTTCCTCATCGGGAATCTCAATGCCGAATTCCTCCTCCAGAGCCATCACCAGTTCCACCTGGTCCAGGGAGTCCGCGCCGAGGTCATCCACAAAGTGTGATTCGGGCTTGATTTCCGGTTCGTCAACACCAAGCTGCTCGGCGATAATTTGTTTGATTTTAGAAGCTACGTCCATTTAACAGGCTCCTTTGCTGTTGGATTTTCGTTTCCGCCGGGATTGAGGCCCGGCGTTTCCGATGGCGCATTCCAAAGGGATGCTCGCCGTTAATATTTAAGTTCACCCTTAACTGCAAACGACAGCAACTTTAATATGGATCAGGCTCCCTGTCCGGGAAAATTGATCCAATCAAGAAAGATATTCCGCCTTTTCAACACCCTTGCATCTTCTATTTAAAACTACAACCAGGAAAAACTTTCAAGCCGTACTTTTTCGGGGCACCCTTTGGCACCCGTCAACTCCCGTCACGGCCCGCTGGCATCAGGTTGTTATTCCACGAAAAGAAACCTCGGGCATATGCCCGGCGAGGCCCTTCCCCCGGATCCGGGCAGGCGTTTTGCGGCTTATGTCCTTCACCACGTCCAACCTGTATATCCCAAGGGCGGGAGCACCCGCAAGTCGTCCCGCCAACCGGCTCTCAGTACATCCCGCCGTTGACGTGAATCACCGTCCCGGTGATGTATCCCGCGTCATCACTGGCCAGGAATGACACCGCCTTGGCAATGTCCTGGGCCGACCCCATCCTTCCCAGGGGAATCTGGGACAGCAGGGCCTTTTTATGTTCATCGGCCAGTTTGTCGGTCATGTCGGTCTGGATGAAGCCGGGAGCAACAGCATTGCAGGTGACCCCCCGCGAGCCCAGTTCGCGGGCCAGGGATTTGGTGAATCCCATCAGCGCGGCCTTGGTGCTGCTGTAGTTCACCTGCCCCGGATTGCCGGAGAAGCCAACCACCGAGGAAATGTTGATGATCCTGCCGGAGCGCTGCTTGATCATGGTCTTCACCACCGGGCGGGTGGAGTTGAAAACCCCGTCCAGATTGACGCTCATCACGGCCTTCCACTCATCCCCGCTCATGCGCATGAACAGGTTGTCCTTGGTGATGCCCGCGTTGTTCACCAGTATGTCTATTCTGGAGAAGGATTCCAGGGCCTTGGCGGTAACCTGCTCCATGCTTTCCAGACTGGTGACATCACCCACCAGGGCCAGGGCCTTCCTGCCCAGGGCCTCAATCTCGGCCCTGGTTTCATCAACCGGCCCCTGACTGATATCGGCAACCACCAGATCGGCGCCCTCGCCGGCCAGTTCAAGCGCGATGGCCCGTCCGATACCTCTTCCGGCACCGGTGATCAGAGCAACTTTCCCTTCAAGTTTCATATCGTTTCGCCTTTTATGTTCGCCTGCTGGTTGTTCCTGGCATCGGCGCTCCCCGGTCACCCCTGCAGGGCCTGGATGGTTTGCGTCAACGATTCCTCATCATACACATTAAGGGTGCGGGCCGTTTTGTCAATACGCTTCATCATTCCCGCCAGCACCTTGCCGTGGCCAAATTCCAGAAAGGTGTCCACCCCGGCGGCGAGCATGGCGCTCACCCCCTCGGCCCAGCGCACCGGAGCCACAATCTGGTTTTCCAGCGATTGCGGGAACTCCGCGGCGTCACTGATGAACCTGTTGTCTACGTTGGCGACCACCGGCCAGCGGGCATTGCTGAACCGCAGGGCCTGCAGAACCTCGCGCATGTTGTCCGCGGCGGGCTGCATCAGTGGGGAATGGAAGGGCGCGCTAACCGCCAGCAGCTTGCCCTTGGCCTTTTCCAGCACCCTGCCCACGGCCTCGGCATGGCCGCTGATAACTATCTGGCCCGGGGTGTTGAAGTTGGCCGGCTGCACCACCTGTCCCTGGGCCGCCTCGGCGCAGAGCCGTTCCACCTCATCAGCTTCAAGACCCAGGATGGCCGCCATGGCCCCCACGCCCACCGGCGTGGCGCCCTGCATGAACTGCCCGCGCTTGTAGACCGTCAGCACGGCATCCCGGAACTCCAGGGCACCCGCCGCCACCACCGCGGAATACTCGCCCACGCTGTGCCCGGCCAGGGCGGCAGGTGCGAGCTCCACCCGTTCCGCCAGCAGGCGGTGGGCAATGGTGGAAACGGTGAGGATGGCCGCCTGGGAGTTGTATGTCAGGGTAAGTTCCTCCTCAGGGCCCTCCAGGCAGAGTTTTTTCAGGTCGAACCCCAGGGCGTCGCCCGCCTCTTCGAACAATTGCCGGGCCAGGGCGTGGTGCTCAACGAAAGACGCGCCCATGCCCACCTGCTGCGATCCCTGTCCGGGAAAAATAAGTCCTGTACCCACTTGAACACCTCGGTTTTGATGATTGTTTTTCGCATCCCGGGAGCCAGTTCCGGCCGGGCGATGAAAAACCGCCGGTGGGGATGCCGTTACTTCTGTCCGCCGCTACTTTTTCAGACTTCCCCCGCGAAAGCCTCGTCCAGCGCCTCCATCAGATTGCTGGCCGCGCATCTTTGCGCCATTTCAATGGCGTTTCTCATGGCCCTGGCGTTGGAAGATCCATGGGCCACCACGGCCACACCCTTCAGTCCCAGCAGCATGGACCCCCCGATTTCGCTGCGGTCGGTGTGGCGGAGCATCTGGAAGAACATATTTCCCATCAGCCTGGTTCCGATCCAGCTCAGCGGTGAGCGCCCCCCGGCATCGCGGAAGTAGCGCCTCAGCTGTGAGCCGGTGGCCTCCGCAGTCTTGAGCACCATATTGCCCACAAAGCCGTCGCAGACGATGACATCAGCCCGGCCCCGGAACAGGTCTCCCGGCTCCAGATTGCCGATGAACCCCTCAATCTGCCGCTCCATCAGCGGATATACCTGCCGGATAAGCTCGTTGCCCTTGCCCGGCTCCGAGCCGTTGCTCAACAGGGCCACCCGGGGCGACTCGCAGCCCAGCACCACCCTGGCATAGATGCGTCCCATCCTGGCGAACTGGAGCAGGTATCCCGGCTTGCAGTCCACGTTGGCCCCGGAATCCAGCAGCAGGCACACGCCGCGCCGGGAGGGCAGTGGAGTGGCAATTGCGGGCCGGTCCACGCCGGGCAGGGTGCCCAGCAGGTGTTTGCCGGCTATCATGAGGGCGCCGCTGTGCCCCGCGCTGACCACTGCTCCGGCCTTGCCCTGTGCGACCAGTTCGCAGGCCAGCCTCACCGAGGCCCTGGGCTTTTCACGCAGGATGGCCGAGGGTGATTCCTCCATTGCCAGGAACTCGGGGGTATCCGTTATCCCCAGGGGTTCTGAATGGTTTTCCCGAAATGTGTATCGGAGCCGTGCCAGCTCCTGTTCCAGCGCCTGGGCCTGTCCCACCAGATTGACCCGCAGGCCGCCCTTGCGCACGGACTCCACCGCCGCCTCGACGGGTGTCCTGGGAGCGAAATCTCCGCCCATCGCATCAAGCGATATTACGGTCATTGGTTCAACCATAACTCGTACAGGCGGTCATGCCGCGCCTATTGGAACGTTCATCCCTGGGGGGAACAGCCGGTCGGAAAAAAACCCGGACTAATGCCTGCCGCCGGCTGTACTGCTGGCGGCAGACTGGACCGGGCTAGTAGTTTTCCACCTCAATAACTTCCCGGCCCTTGAAATGCCCGCACTCCGGGCAGATGCGGTGGGGCGCTATCAGGGCGCCGCAGTTGCCGCAGCCGATCATGGTGGGCGCTTTGAGGGCGTGGTGGCTGCGCCGCTGATTGCGCCGGCGCTTGGAGGTTTTCTCCTGTGGTACTGCCATTTTTCCTTGCTCCGTTAAATTGAGTTTTCAAACCCGGCGCTTCGGCGCCGGCGTAGCCATCATTATTACTGTTAGTCCTTTTCACCCTTCAGCAGGGTCTTCATACCGGCAAAGGGGTGATCATCCGCATCGTCACCCCCGGAACTGTACAGGTCTTCCATTTTCCGTTCGCAGACCATGCACCGGTCCTCGTCATCAATTTCGGCCACCGAATCAGGCAGCATCAGCAGCAATTCGTCTTCCAGCAGCCTGGTCAGGTCAATCGTATCCCCCTCATAATAGCTCATATCCAGCTCGGCCGATCCCAGGTGCAGGTCGCCTTCCGCTTCGGCATAGCTTTCAAGGGGAGCCAGGCTCAGTTGAATCGCCTCGTCAATATCCAGGCTCACCGGATCAAGACAGCGCTGGCATGGCGCCTTCAGTTCAGCCCGCAGGCCGCCCCGGACATCCACATTCCCCCCGTGGTTCTTCATCAGCAGGCTGGCCTCCACCATCCCTTCCTGCTCCCCCAGCACCTCCGTCAGACGCGGCATTTCCGCGGTGCTGATCCGCAGGGAGCGCTCCACGCCGTCTTCGCTGATCTCGGAAAGATGGATCTTCATGCCCAAAAGGAGCCCAGGAGAACCTGTCGGGGATACCCTCATCCCGAACCGGCCGCGCTGCTGTATTTCGTTTATCGATCCTGCCGTGGTGACATCTTTCCGGGCCGCAGCGGACCTGCCATTGAATTTAGCGGCACCAGTCCTCACGCCTGTCTCAGGCTGAAATCCGCATCAAACCGTAATTAAATGAGCCTAACGGCCCGGTGGGGCTTTGTCAATCTGCCAGTTGCAAAGGTCAAACTGCCGGGTGCAAAGCCGAATCTCTCCCGCCCCAGGAAATGCTCTATCGGCCCCCTCGGGTTTGCTGATATGCTGAAGGCTGGATGTGCGCGGCGATCAGCTATCATTCAAGGAAAACATGGCCAGGGCAGGAAAGACAACCTCCGAACAGACTTTTACCCCTCCTGAAAGCCGGGAGGAGGTATACGACCTGCTGGTGATCGGGGGAGGCATAAACGGCGTGGGAGTGGCCCGGGATGCGGTGGGCCGGGGGCTGCGGGTGCTTCTGTGCGATCAGGGGGATCTTGCCTGCGCCACCTCGTCGGCCTCCAGCAAGCTGATTCACGGCGGCCTGCGTTATCTGGAGCATTTCGAGTTCCGCCTGGTGCACGAATCCCTGAAGGAACGCGAGGTGCTGCTGAGCATGGCCCCGCACCTGGTCCATCCCCTGCGCTTCGTGATTCCCCACAACTCCCTTTTGCGCCCGGCGTGGATGATGCGCCTGGGGCTGCTGTTCTACGACCTGCTGGCGCGACGGCGCGTCCTGAAAGGCTCGCAGGGGGTGAACCTTTCAACCCACGACTACGGAGCCCCGCTGGCCCCCGGATTTTCCCGGGGATTTGTATACTCGGACTGTCAGGTGGACGACAGCCGGCTGGTGGTGATGACGGCCCTGGACGCCTTTCGCCGGGGAGGGAACATTCTTACGCGGACCCGGTTCGTTACCGCCCGGCGCATCGGGCAGGCCAAGGACGGCGGCAGCGGCAAAAGCGGCGGCCCGCCGCTGTGGGAAGCCGAACTGGAGAATATGCGCAACAGGAAGCGCAGCCGCGTGCTGGCCCGGATGCTGGTGAACATCGGGGGGCCCTGGGCCGAAAGGATACACCACGACCTGAGAGCCGCCGCCGGCGGCGGAAAGCCGGAGCTGCACCTGCGGCTGGTCAAGGGCAGCCATATCGTGGTGCCGCGCCTATACAGCGGACACCAGGCCTATCTGCTGCAAAACACTGATGGACGGGTGGTGTTCATAATACCCTACCTTGATGCCTATACGCTTGTTGGCACCACCGAGGTTGATTTCAATGACGAGCCCGGTGATGCCAAGGCCTCTCCGCAAGAGGCCGCCTACCTGTGCGAGGCGGCCAACCGCTACCTGAAGACCGCCCTGGAACCCGGACAGGCCGTCTGGAGCTATGCCGGGCTGCGGCCCCTGGTGGATGATCCCACCCGGAGCTCGTCCAGCGTCACCAGGGACTATCTGCTGGAACTGGACTGCCCGGAGGGGGAGCCGCCGCTGCTGACGGTATATGGGGGCAAGCTGACCACCTATCGGGCCCTGGCCGAGAAGGTGCTGGACAGGCTGGCACCCTGGCTGCCCCGGGATGGACGGCCCTGGACGGCCGGAGCGCCCCTGCCGGGGGGGGATCTGCCTCCGGGGGGGGTGGAACGTCTTTGTCAAAACCTGGTGGAGAACCACCCCTGGCTGCCGGAGCCGCTGGCCGGGCGGCTGGCCCGGAGCTACGGGAGCAGAGCCGCTGACCTGCTGGAGGGAGCGGGCGCTCTGGACGATCTGGGGCTTCACTTCGGAGGGGGGCTCTACGAGCGGGAGGTGCTGTTTCTCATGCGGGAGGAATGGGCCGAGGAGGCCGGGGACATCCTGTGGAGGAGGACCAAGCTGGGTCTGGAGCTGACACCTTCCCAGGCTGGCAGGCTGGAGACCTTCATGCGCAAGACCGCCAGCAGCAAGACCGCCAGCAGCAAGACCGCCAGCAGCAAGACCGCCAGCAGCAAGACCGCCAGCAGCAAGACCGCCAGCAGCAAGACCGGC
>Ga0224501_10003735_pt1 | contig 12019 bp, 6 predicted proteins | sample SF_Oct11_sed_USG_4_FD_169105 | JGI IMG/M metagenome (GOLD analysis project Ga0224501, IMG submission 169105) | Sediment microbial communities from San Francisco Bay, California, United States - SF_Oct11_sed_USGS_8_1 | ecosystem: Environmental > Aquatic > Marine > Sediment | place: USA... | reverse complement strand
TTGAATTTCCTAAGCAGTATTGTATAATGTAAGTTTGCGGGCATTGTAGCAGTATTGTATAATGTAAGTTTGCGGGCATTGTAGCAGTATTGTATAATGTAAGTTTGCGGGCATTGTAGCAGTATTGTATAATGTAAGGGCATTGTAGCAGTATTGTATAATGTAAGTTTGCGGGAATTGTAGCAGTATTGTATAATGTAAGTTTGCGGGCATTGTAGGCTCGGGCATTGTAGGCTCGGCTTGCCAAGAAAGACATTATTTTGGGAGGTCTCATGGCATGATTGGCCTTGATGCCAATCCTATGAGGAGAGGCTTGAGTGTTTGGTAAACCATTCTCACAGTCAGCCCAATGGTTCTAGTCAGCCCACACCTGATGAGTACCTGAGGAATGAAGGTGCTAGAAGACGGCACTGCTCCGGTTAGTATAAAACGGCTTGATCCCGCGGATGAGCATCGGCTGAGTAAATCACTTCTCAAGTTGGTTTCTCCTCGGAACCTAAAATAGTGAGTATACCAGCAGCTAAAATATACAGACTATGATTCAGTTAGCTGGTACCAGGAGATTGATTGGAACCCATGTAGTAAATACACAAATCAATCCGACCGCATAGCAAGTGACTGAGTGGCAGTGCATCTTTACATTGAGCATAGATCTAAGTCTGGATGAAAACATTTGGTCATGTTTGCTCGAGCTAAATGTTGGGTCACTTTCCTTCAGTCACGGTTTGACTTTCGGGGAATTTATTAAAGGTTTACATACCATATGATCCTGTTAAAGCAAGCGTCCTGAGGTACACTGTTAGTGAGGGTGAAGGTGGCCACTCGATCATCATCGCACTGGAAGAAGTTTGGGTTCAGATGTCCTCGATCATAATCAGTGTCTTTATAATCATCGTTGATAGCTTGGTTTGGTGCGATCCATGACACCTGTGACTTCTTATCACTTTCCATATCCGCTGCCCGGCTTCGGCCAGCTAGCTACAACATACAGGCAATAACTCACATGAACACATGTATCCTTTACCAAGCAGATTGAAAAAATATAAAAAAATACCAAACTAGCTTTTATTGAAATCACGAAGCGCAAACCCTAGGGCATGAGAGCAGGCATCAAACAGAAAAGTATCAGCTCAGCTATGGAATTTGAAAGCTATGAGATCACCACCCTGATTATGTGACCTTCACCCTAGCTCAATAGAATTCCCCTTCCCATACAGGATGTTTACAGAGTAATAAACATGTAGGTTATTGCTGCATGTCTGTGTGTGTCCATGACAAAAGTTTTCCATGAATCAAGCATTCCCAAACTGACAACGGTTGTCATAAACCCATGGTTTTCTGCCTCCAAGATGTAGAATATGTGCCTCACCTCTGGTTCAATGAACCAATTATCTCTCCTCGATGGTTGTGTTCCATTGCAACCTTTTTCCGGGATGGTATAGGCCGAGTAAAGAGGTATACGATTCCTCGTATCATATAATGTCGCGTAACGAAAGCTTCCTTCATATCGCTGGCAGATGTACTTTAAATCATCAGGGAAACCAGCCGGGGGAGATGATCTGCAAAGCACCGTTATTCATCACAATTCAGCGACTCGAATCATTTTATATTCAATGAGACAGATTATGTGTTAAATTTTTTTTTTCAATACCCAAGTTTCTTTTATACTCCACAAGCTTATTCATTGTGAGGGATCATAGGGTTGGCTCTCTACTTCACTGATAGGATGCCGATCTGTCAACACGCCGCCACCCATTACTGTGATCTGCCGAAAAAGCCCTAATTATCATGGATAAGTTTATATTTAAAAGAGATTAGACAGTTGCAGTATGAATCGAAATTAACTCCTTTCAGTTGCTAGTTGACACCTAGCTTTAGCTGGAGTCATTGCGGCTGGGAAATGTGGACTTTTTCTAAAGACTCACTCAGTGAAACAAAATCAGACAATCCAAAATTAACAAATCAATAGTTCAATAAGTTTCCACCACTAGTTTAATCCTATACTATTTATAAACTATCTATTAAAATGGACATTTTACATAACTAATTTGAGTACATGACAATTTTGTAGAACAATTTTCAAACTCACAATTATGTCATTATATCATTTGAATTATCTCGAACATTTCAAAAATAGATTCACCTTGCTAATGATGGTCAGTGCAATTGGTATAAACCAGAATGAATCTAAGTACCACAGAGGTGTGTATCATTGCCAGACTTATTTAAATAGATCCACTGCTTCTGCTGACTATTCACCTACATAGTGAACATACCAGCACACTGTCAGACATCTGAACGCTCGCTCGGTCAACCTTTCCACATATTTTGTTATCTGCTAGAGTACTCACTTGTAAAAGTATTTCAAACACGACTGAAGAAATGCTCCACTAGTAGTTGATGACTGGCAGGTGGTAAATAATGTCAGAAGTAAAGCAATCCGTAAGGCAGTCATGATGGGCAGAGCAGGTGACCTCTGTCTATACAGAGCTTTACCATCATGTGAATATCCATTGGTTATCACGATCACCTGCTGTAAGCCACATGATCACCTGCTGGGTCACATGATCACCTGCTGGGTCACATGATCAGGCTCTACTACATGAATAAAGGGCTCTACGTCAACTTGGAGATTAGAGCCAAATATTCAGATGGTGAGGAACTTCCTGCAATGACCGGCCAGGTTTGTTGCCAACTTGTGCGAGAACTTTCCTGAATCTCTGAATTCAGCTAGTTGGACTTCATTCTCTGGCATTCAAATTTTTCATATTTTCCATTGCTTATTGCATGTCTATAACGCCAATGTATAACAGAATCAGAATGAGATGACGCGAGGCCGTGTGAGGAGATATAGATAAGGAATATTGTTTCACATCCATTTAGGCTGATATATCCATATAAGTACCTAATATATTGTGAGTTGGGTAACAGGCTTGGCGAGCTTGGGGAGCTGTGTTTCATCACATATATAGATGTATTACTTACATAACTGTACTCATTATCAGGAAAATTATAATATTAGGTAACTGTCACTAGAGGGGCACCATAGACTGTACTGAGAACAATTGTTCTATTCATGCAGAAATAAATAAAGTAATATTGCCATGTATAAAATAGGCTCTGTCTATTAACACCTGTATAACTGGGTTATGATGTGACAGATACCCTTACCACGTCATACAAGACACCAGGTAGTGTCTGCTGGGTGTGATTCAGGTTCAATGTCTCACAACTTTTGCATTGTAAAGGTGCAGCATTCCCTTTCTTTGTAGCCGAGGCTTTCATGTCAGCAATATGTTACATTAAAAGGTAAATACCTAGTCACACGAGACCTATTCTTGACCCTAATGCATAATATGCGACGATGGTACAAGCAGAGAACACTAAAGGTGCTTTCTCACTCCATCGGGCGTCCGATCCGAGACAGACCGAATGCAAGTTGAAGTGAAGAACCACCTTACTGCCGACAGTTTAATATAAGACATGCCAGTATAATATTGATATGCAGTCTAGCTATCGAGGAATAACTGTTATTAATCTCTGGGTGCCACTTAGGCTGTGAATAACTCATAGCGTTCTCAGGGTTAGGAATGAATACCTGCCTGTAATCCGGTAAGATTGTGCCGGTTTTCACATTGGGAACTCCGCAGAACGAAGCAATTACATTAATGAAATCCATATAGTCTTATACTCAATGCTGCAATGAATAAAGTAAACATGTACACTACAAACATCTTATTAATGGACTGCAATCATTTTAAACAACCAGCAATCATCAACTCTGATGTCCCTACCTGATGGAAGGGTAGGTAAAAGCTGGTGACCATAAAGTAAAATGGGACATTATATGAGGGACTATAATGGCACTAGTAACCAGATATGTTATTCCCTTTGCTGTGATATTTGTAGGTAAGTATAGATTTACCTGTGGGTATTACCTTCTAATCAGTGACCTCGTAAACGTTTATAATAGCGCACCCATGCGGTTTTCATTACTAACTGAGCCTGGATTAGAACAGGATAAGACCTGATTTGGCTCGGAGTCACACCCAGACCATGTAGTGACATAATACGCTGACTAGTGACATAGTACGCTGACCCTGACCTGATATAAAACCGCTTGCCCATGCTGCCTATGATTGATATATAGAACAACATATATCCATTATAGTTGAATCTGATGCATGGATACTATTGATGCATTATCTCAACTAGAATAGGAAAATCTTATCAGAGATGCATACATAATGATGAGGTTGATTTGACATGCACTTCCTCACTTACTGTATTCTATTATACTGAATGCTGAGATAGTGTAGGGCTCTCCTGCTATAAGCTCTGTAGTGTAGGGCTCTCCTGCTATAAGCTCTGTAGTGTAGGGCTCTTCTGCTATAAGTTCTGTGGTGTTATCCCCGGTTGCAGTGTGAGGTAAGTGTCTGACATACAATCATCTCAGTATCATTTTGTTTGTTTTATTCGCAGGAATGTGAAATTTACTCTTCTATCAAAACAGAGAATGTTTCAGGCACAATTTAGCGCCCCGCCGGTTGCCGGTCACTATGCCCTTCCTGTTACCGCAATTTAAGCCTGGGTCTCCCTAGCTGAACGCAAGTGTGCATTCTAGCTACTATGCCACGCCTTCCTCCCACCATCTAGGTGCCGTATGCAGCCTTATTTCAGCAGAAACGACATGTGATATCATATTGTGCTGTGTTCCTTTGTGAACACAGATTCGAGTTGTACCTACATGTTTAGAGAAAGTCTTTGGCTAAAATTTTCATGCGCGTGTTTTATCACAGGAATTGAGATCACGTTTATAATCGCCGACATCTATCAAAGGAAAAGGTGAGACAAGCTACATACATTTTAGCAGCAGGCACAAAACTTCTCAACTCCCATGGGAAGAACACATTTTTTGTGCAAGCACCAAACGTATACACCATGACTCCTGCATTCAAAGAATATCTCTATGCACTGAGAGACTCTAAAATCTACAGCCCTTTTAACACTAACTACACTCTGAACGGAGAAGACTTTCATCTTAATTATATTCGGTAGATTTCAGGTGCGCTGTGGCTCAGCTTGTCAGATTTAGCGACAACATAACAACATAACACATATAACGCTGATATTGCTGATATATAATGATCCAATCTTATTGAAGCATTTGGGTTATATGGGAAAAGTGGAGCGGGCTGCATGAAAGGCTATGAAAACCAATCTATTGATCCGAAGAGGAGAAGCAGCAAATCTAGCGCACATTCAATGTAGCAGTTTGTTGAGGAAAGCCGCAGACATGTAAACAGCTTAACAGACTCAAGGTAGGATATTGTATATTATGTTGGGATGAAATGGGATTACCTGTGTTATGTCAATATATAGAACGAACTTGCAATCACCTGTGTCTTGGAGAAGAGGACTAAAAACAGAAAGTCAGGTTTACTCATATATCATAGAGTGGTATATTCAGGCATGTATATACATGCGACCGTCATATTCCATCATAGCGTGGGAACAAGTTAATTATATCTGGTACATGTATCCTTGATGGTGTGCCAATCAAACAGCACATGCGAACCCACAATTCTCAATAGGAAGTTTCCTTCCGTAAAAGTAAATTTATCTCAAAGGCATTTTATGAATCTCGATAGCAAGTCAATAGCCTACATCCTGGGTGAACAGTGAAACCTTAGCCTTGATTGACTAGACAGTATGAATAAGTTCATGCGTGTGTTAGTAATAGTTGGTCCATCTATATATCAATCAAATTAGCATAGTAGAGCTTCCGGGACTAACTGAAGCAGGGACTGCCATCCCAACCGCATATTATAGAGATCACCCGAAGGAGGATTATGTAAGAATTAGTTCTGGCTCCGCTATCGAAAATTGCTGTCAATGATACTTCGTCTCATGAGAGCTTTGCCTATATCTGCTGATTGCAGACCACCTGCATTTGAATTTTCTAATTTGTTTCAATTGTTAATTTGATAATTCGCGCAATTCAACACCGACTTCGCGAATCAATCTCATAAGCTAGTTTGCTCTAATTATGATCAGCATCTCAATGGCAAAATGCTACAAAACATGCAGGTCGTGAACTTATTGACTTATGCCTCGCCCATGCCGCTTACAGGCTTATTTTATTGAAAAGCTGCCCACCGCCCAGCGCAGTCATAATTGCAAAGCTATCAGAATGGAAAGCTTTGAGAAGTTGAAATCATGAACATATACTAACTCAATGAGCAATCATACCACTTTGCTTCCCGCAAGATTGTTCTGGTCGGCAGAAAAAGCATTAAACTGCGTGGGACAGAATAATTGCAATGCACGTAAATTTGGTCTATAGTCCCTCAATTCAATACCAAATCATTAAATCATACATGTCTAGACCATCAGTTAGATTTTGTTCAGGTAAAATTCTCTGCTCAGGTAATTGCATGTTTTGCTTGTTTCGGGGTTTATGATCTCTTTTATTAAATGGAATTGACTTTTTTATGATGAGGATTTGTACTTTTATAGAAGCTAGCATTTCTGCTCAATTTCAGACTGTCAAGTACATGTATACAGGTCAGCAGTTTATGATTATTTGATCTTATTTGCATGTAAATGAGGTTATGCTCTACCACACAACCACTGACACTGGCGCTGACACTGGTTACAAAGGAATCGAGTCACGATCTAATATACTTTACATACGAAGAACTTTTCCTTATAGTCAGGGTGCGATTTTGAATGACTATTTGTAGCATGAATCCATAGGTTCTTTATGAAGTGGTTTAACATACAATTGGTAAATTCTTTCATCCATGACTGGAATATTGAGTGTGAGACGGTACACATGCAGGCCATTCTAGAAGGATCTGCTCAGCTTGGCTATAGGGTGTAATAACCTGGAGGGGCACGGACAGACGGGTACGGAGGGACGGGTACGGAGGGACGGGCGCGGAGGGACGGATGCGGAGGGACGGGCACGGAGGAATGAGCGCAGAGGAACGGGCACGGAGGGACAGGCAGGAGGGACAGGCGCGGAGGGACGGGTACGGAGGGACAGGCATGAAGGAACGGACTTTCAGACACATTATCGAGAGGGTAAACTCAATCTCGGGGACTAAAAGCGATTATGCCAACTCATGATTAGAAACACATGGATCACAAGATAGGTTCAGCGTCAATACAGTATACAAACCATGCCTAGAACCGGTGTGTGCCATAGGAAAAATGTGTATACATATAGGTGCTTGGAAATATGTATCAAGTCATCCCATTAGACAAATCAATATAGATTTTGTTCCGTTATTGGAGGAGGGGGAGGCTGAAAGCTGAGGAGAGCGTGATCGTGACATTATTTCTTCACCTACTAATGGAAAGCTGAAACAATTTAATATGATCAATCGGCATTAGCTAAGTGTGTGTTTAATCATTCAATGATTCTGATCGGGAGTTCCTACAATATGCAGGAGGTACGTTGCCGTGTGAGTTTCTGAGCCGTCGGCGGAAGAGATGGCTGCGTGGGTAGCGCATTTCATTTGACTTCGGCCCTGACAACTCGGGTCCAAATCTAAATTAGTGCATCACTTTGCGCTTTCTCCCTCAACGTATATGGATTGTGACGTCAAATAGAGAAGGACCACCCATAGAGTAACAGCATTATAATGGGGCAAACCGCAGACCCCCCTAGAAACAAGCCATTGGTTAAGTGATACCATCCATATAAAAGATAAGAAATCTACATCAGTCGCATGAAAGTGATTATAAGATTATATTGTTTGGTGGGGCAGCTGGTGTAAGTATCAGTCACAGATGGTGTGAAGCAGGATCAGATGGTACCAGATCCGCACTAATGCCATCTGACAGAGCAAGTGTCTCTCAGTCCTAGTGATGACTACAGTCATCGAGAGAGCACGGCTGTTGGCAATTATTCTGAATGCTAGTCTATCATGCAGTTATGATGTTTGTTGCGTGTCACAATCATATTAAGTGAAGGTTCAAGGTGTTTTATCACTGACATAGCATGTGAATATGCCACTTTGATCTCTTGGTTTGGCTCTGGTGATGAAATGATTATAATACTGCATAATATTACGTTAGCTTTATAGGGTATATTTCTGATACAACTCGTGCCGACAAGCCGTGAAGAAAGCTAAGGCTATTTCCGCTGTGCTGCAAAGGTGTAAAGCTTTTTGCAATCTTTTTTGATGCTTTAAAACCTGATGTTGTTGAAATTTGCTCAAGAAACAAAATGGAATATGAAGGGTTCCGCCTGATTGCGGTTTGATCGGATACTCCATATTAATGCCGTAAGTTGTGTGGATTAATACCCCGAGGAGGCATAGATGTTTCATGCAACTTTGTTCTCCTAAAATAATCACCAAAATTAAGGCAGGCGCTTAGAGTTTGATGAGGCTTATTTAACACCTTCAAATGGTCTACAGCTGGATATAAAGCAAATAGCGTATTAACTTAGCACAGGTCATCATACCCACAGCTTGCACCCATATTTTTCCCATACCTTATACAGAGCATCTATAGGAGGGTTATAAGGCATTGCATCAATATAAAGTGTAGTTCATACTAACAAGCTTGAGGTTTAGAAGGACAAGCTTATTAAAAATTGATCTTCAGAGTATAATCACACACACATGCTGTTTGAGCCCTGAAGCATTCTCAACTCGGTGACACAGGATGCTTCCAGGGAGTACATTTCCTGTTGCCACCTTGAAAGAAGGGGTCATTAAATGCCACCGAGTCAAACTGTGACAGAGCTTTCACAAACTCAATAGAGTTTAGTTTTACCCTATATAGGTAGTCATTTAACTATGGACACCACATACCTCAGTGTAGTCTATCATAAATTGGCAATATATAGAGGCTGTATTACAAGTAGGGTTACCTCCGCAGTCCAGTTATTTATCGGGATTTTAGATATAAAGGAGCAACCAATGGGTCTGCAGTGAAGGGCTATAATGATTCCATTTACATTCTGACCATTTATAGAGCTGCGGGGGTTGGCATGTGTAGTATGAGTGTGGGTGTGGCTGAGGCCAGCATAATGCACCCAGGATTGTGTGCTTTTCCGAGAAATTAAGTTTGACATGAATTAATATGGTTTACTAATAGTGGCAAATTCATTATCGATTAATTCAATTTCAACCATATTAGATTGTAGGACTGTAGAAACAAATGGAATTCCATAAAACTGAATGATGGTCCACCTGCTGCAAATGTCTCATGCCAGTTTACATAATGAAAAAGGTTGCATAAGGCTAATCACAAATGATTAAAAATAACAACTCCCAAAGCGCAGACTGAATAGTATATTATAGGATAAACGGGTTATAGGGTAATAAACACATGGGTTCAGTAACGAATTACATTATAGTACATCACTGGAAGTTGTTGATTAACTATAGGCTGCATTCTAAAAGTACGATTATAAGACCGTACTACACTGACACTGCATGACGCTTGAGCCGGTCTCGATTTCCTTTGTAGACAGAGAACCAGAAGTAATGAGATGAAAAAGAACAAAACATCTGAGGATTGTCTTACACACCGGCCATTAATTAATTATTTAAGGTCTTTATTTGTGATTCCAGTTTAAAACTTGCAATCAACTTCTAGGAGAGCAGTAATCAATAGCAAACACGGAATAGCTGGCCGCTATGGACGCTAACATAACAAATATGACGGGAGAGCCACCCGAAGACGTTCTGGAATATCGTTATTGGGCAACGGTTCTCGGACTTTTTGTCATGGCAACCTTATTTGGTAATATACTCGTCGTTCTGGCTGTTACAAAGGTCAAGGCTCTCCAGTCGGTCACGAATTACCTGATAGTATCACTGGCTATAGCTGATATTACAGTGGGAACCCTCGTCATGCCTTTGGCTGTATATGTGGAGGTAAGTGGTTTTATGTCTCCGTCATAATGTCATGCTATTGATTATGGTGACCATTTATTCTGAAAAACCTCAATTCAGAGGAACACCCCACTTAGTGGCCTCTGGAATTCTGGTTCCCTCATCGTTTTCTCTTATTTCATTGAACAAAAGAACCTTGATGGTGCAGCAAAACCTATTTAAGCGATCATATGGGTAGAATATTATGAAAAGCACACCAATAACAGTCCTGGCTGTGTGCACTATTTCTAAATAACTTAATGCGCAGTTCACAAAATAACTGTGTGGTAGACATGCAATTGTGGTAAGTGTACATGAACTTGGTATATGAAGACAGGCCAGGCAGTGGACAGTTGTTGAGGTAGAAAGGTTTTCATATCTCTACTCGAGTAACCAGTTATTTAATTTATGGTTGTACTATTTCAGCTGCATCCAATAAGAACATATCTTGGAGTATGTTTACATCGGTGAAATACACTTTTATTTCGAATGTTATGATTTAGACATGGGTTATTCATTAATGCTATGAACGCACTTAATCTTTATAGGAGTATTTCACATATATTTGAGTTGTCAATCCTATATTGAAATTTCCCAAGTACTCATTGAAAGTTGGAAATTGGCGCAGCATATTCGGTGATGCAGAATAGAGCTACCATTGATATATATCGGGTCATACGCAGTCACCTTATGCGCATGTGATGACGATGATGGGGAACACTGCTGAGGCAGAAGGCTGGCTTCTCATGATCAGTCATTGTCACGGTGGCTTGGGATGGTTAGGTTAGGTTAATTTTGTTTCACATCGATGACATTATTAAGGCAAATCCTTATTTGCAAAATGGTCCACGATAGAGAAATTGGCAGAAGTACAAATTTATGATCAAGAACGAAATGATCGAGGGGCGGTCAGGTCAAGGTCAAGCATCGTGTAGGCAGTGAAAAAACTAGGAGATATAAGATATTAATCGTTGGAAAGTCAGAAGAGGTTACGGAGTTATCTATCCCGTTTCAAGTTTGGAGGTGGTTCCTCGTTGCCTTCTTCGGTTTCCTGGTTGGGTCAGATTACATGTCACCCACCGAAAATTCAGTTATTCTTAACGAGAAGAGAGAAGTGGATCTTCCAGACTTTCGCTGACTGAGCTACTCTGCGCATATATTGGCGTCTTTGGTTGAGTGGGTAAAGGGTGGTTCCTTATCGCATATCAGTCTGTATAACGAGCTATGAGGCCGTAACGGGTTCGTTTGCTTGAAGTAATCTTCAGTACGGATGTCATGAAGCTAGCATAATTCGATACATAAAATTATAACAACATTGTGACAGCAGAGTGTTATTTTGTACTGTTATTAGCGAGCTGCTTACCTTGTTAAAATCAATTCAAAAGTCACAAACCATAACTCACTCTTCAAACTTATAAACCTGCGCCTATACAATGCTCTCATTCAGAGAATCGCTAGTCATTCTGATTAAACTTTATTGGTCTAAAAGCTTGTTTTTAACAGAAGAGGGATATGGCAAGGAGCAAACAACCCTTTTTTAGACAGTATAATGACAATCTTTTGTGACTTGAATACTGAGAAAATTATGGTCCTAGTTTTAATAATGATTCTAATTTTGAATGCCAGGGTGAAAATTCACAGTCAGTGTTGAGAAAACATGATACCCATAGGTGTAACTGCTAGTTACTCTGAACTTACTCAACAATAGGCGACACTGACCATTCAGGAACCACGTGTCAGCTAAGCTTCATATATGTTCGCATAGCTTCCTGCTATTAAATGGTCTTTGATAGTATCATGCGTTAATCGGTGGGAAATATTATACTCTGGTGACGTCCCATTGCAGTATAACACATCCCGATATCCTGTATACGCTTACAAAATACCTCGAGTATTGGGAATTATTATATACCTGGATGTGCACAGGAACATTCACTGAAGTCTATTTTATACCAATGTTATGCAATCTCCTTTGATCACGGCTCCCACAAGCAAGAGTTGAGTTCAGCGTGACATTTTATCAATGTGAATACTGATTCAGACACGCAGCTCTCTCACGGGTCCTAACTTCAATCCAATTTACCTTGACGAGTAACGCACTGTGGCATATTGCCATACAT
>Ga0224501_10003734_pt1 | contig 12022 bp, 7 predicted proteins | sample SF_Oct11_sed_USG_4_FD_169105 | JGI IMG/M metagenome (GOLD analysis project Ga0224501, IMG submission 169105) | Sediment microbial communities from San Francisco Bay, California, United States - SF_Oct11_sed_USGS_8_1 | ecosystem: Environmental > Aquatic > Marine > Sediment | place: USA... | reverse complement strand
ATTTTAAAACTGCGCGTCGAACTCAAGTTTGACAGCATTTCTTTTGTTGATGTGGATTTTTACTTACTATTACTACTACTACTACTATTTACTGGACTCTGTTCCTGGCACCTGTTTACGTTTGACTTTCTGATTTCCCCGACTTTGATGTGAACAGACCTACGGTCTTATTTATGTTATCCGTGTAAAGTTAATTTCCAAATCAAACCAAATGAAAACAATCAAGATATTACTTCCATTATTCAGATATTCTGAATGAAATTCTGAACAATATAATTAAGAGTTGAAGGTGAATGATTTACCAGCTTTGGCATGATCAGTTGAATGAAAGGTAATGAATGAGAAGATATATCCAGACAAATGTAGAGCACACATTCATAGCTTACAATACCAACAAATTCACACACAAAATTCAGACCAATTTTTACTTTTACTATTTGATACCACGCTTGTGTTTCATACTTTTGGGCTGGACTAAAACTTGGATACCTGCGTCTTGCTATTGACTTTCTTATACATGCTGTTTTATGATCTAGAAAAACACTTGTGTATGTTCATTTAATTAACACCTGGAGCCTCTAGTGAGCTCTGTTTCTAGCATCTGCTGAATAGGATTTTCATTGAAAAAAATCTTTACCTATAATGTAAAATAAAACTTTTGAATCAAATTAAAACACAATTCATAAATCAATCAGTGGCTTTACCATACCCACCTATAAGATGAAGTCTCTTTACCAGATGTCATGTCCCAGAGTTTTACTTTAGAGTCCCAGGCACCACTGCAGACAGAGTCTTTGTGAGACGCTATAGTCCACACCCATCCCTATAGAACAGACACTGGTAAATCAGAACACTGGACCGGTATTATAAACAGCCACCTGGTGGCTGTACTGTCGCGTAGGGAGCAGGTGGGTGCAGGTGGGAGCAGGTGTCTCTGGACTCTCACTGAGAAGAACCAATCATCAAAATTCTACATGGTACAAAAGATCTGTTTGTTGAAATGAAATATCCTTGAACCAATTTATTTCTTATTCGGAATATGACCTAGAATCCTTGAATTGGTAGCGTTTCTGTGCACGTGTGCACATTTATACAGAAAAGTTGACTTACTGAGTGTGCATTAGATGAAAACACCATAGCTTTATTAGGGTTAGCCTCGGATTGCTCCTCACTAAATATCTGATCCATATCATAAGCTACCAGGTTGTGATCCCTTGATCCAGCTAATAACAGCCTTCTTCCATTGAGCTATGTGATATGAAGACACACAGGATATGAGGATACAGACGATGCATGGTTGTAACTCTATAGCAGTCAACTGCAGACTATTTAGTAGGGCTAGGACTATATGTGGGCTAACCTGCTAACGCTCTAACAAAGATCTGAGTTGGTATCTACGAAATCTACTTTTTTTGTCTTTTTAGTTGGCGACCTGAAGTGAGGATATAAGGACCCTATTTGAACAGCAAGAAAATAAACCATATCTGAAACGACAAATGTGGACGGAACTTTATACTAAGCCATTTTTACCCCTTGAAAAACTCTCAACACAGTGATTTTATATCTGTGACTGGGAGAAGGGTCTCAGTCCTAATTAGAGTGAAGACGCAATACCTTCATGAGATGAACATCATCCACACAGGAATGTGAAACCTGGATTTTGGTGCAGATCATCTTTGTCTCATAGTTCTTCCAGAGTTTATACTGATTCTCGCATGTCCTACACGCCTCCTTCCAGTCAAAGTCACCCACAGCTAACACAAAGAAGAGGCCATATATTGGATCACCAAAGCAGCGTTCACATAGTGATACTACGTGGTTAAGAGTTTTTTATACTTATATATAGCTGCTAGTTCTCTGCATAACTCTCGACTTACCTATGACCTATTAAATTCAATGTTATTTATAGCCTTACGCAGTGACATAGTCATCCTATATCACACAGCCTGTTTTAGAGGGCTACGAATGGGGCCTTATGTGGGGGACTCAGACTCACAACGAGAACCCTGAATTATGACTAGGACTTGACAAGGCCCGCTAGAGATAGTTAGGCATACGGCCTTTTAAGAAGAAAATAGCAATTGTAGCAGCGAATAGCCCGAATATTACCCGCGATGCTCACATCGCTATTCTTGTTCGTGACGTGACGTCAACAACTAAATAAAACACATTATAGTAACAGCTGACCAAGTGTCATCAACTCGTTCGTTTAGGCAGGCTGCCCACTCACGTTTTATCGGAGGATAGCGTTTGTAGGGCCATCTTCTCTGTAGACGGGTTCTCCATATCAGATTATCCTCCGAGAGATCACATAAATAACGACAGACTTGACTCAGCACATTAATGATTAAGTCAGGCTCCAAAAAATCACAGATTACTAACAAAATCTCTGGAGGGAGCTTTAACAAAGGAAAGCCATCACCCAAGGAGAGCCCTTCCATGGTAGTCTCTATTAGCAGATCTGCAATATCCAGAGGAGTCAAACAGCTCATCTGTGAATGACAACATTGTGACTGGCTGCCTTATAGCGATATTTAGACTTAGTTCTTAAAATTGAACTTAAAAGTAACTATAATTTCACTGAATCACAAATCTCTGCAGTTACCAAGATAATGATCATCGCCAGATATCACTTTGGTAACATGAGTCATCTTTTGAAATATGGCTCGCTTAATCGCTTACAATGACTCACGGAGTCACTCACTCAGCGACGGATGATGCCGGTGTTTATCATACTCATCTGATCTAGGACAAGCCAGTGGACAAGCATACCCTACTTATTCTTATAGTCATACATAATATACATATGAAAAGATTGATGCAACACCAATTAGACATTTGATATTCACATGAGTCGCAATTCTGTAGAGCACTGCGACCACTCCTGTATGTATGTATGCACTCCTTGTGAAGTTGAAAACTTTGTTTATAGAGGAAACGGAAACACTGATAAAGGCCTTGTCGCGATTAGAGGTCCCTAACATGTTGTCCTTGACCTTAAGGGGAAACATGCGAAACGTAGGCTACCAATATTTAGTGGTGTCATTCTGAATTCTATATATAGTTCACTTGCGCCTGGGATGCAATCGTATTGCGTGTTGAACTGCCTGTGTAAAAGTAGTAATTAGTAAATTACTTAGTAAAACTATCACCAAACTTGAAAGTTCAGGTAGATTTTCTGATGATTTCCTGCAACTGGCGGCTACCCCATGTTCTGATATGTTCAGAGTAATTTATTAATCAAAACATCTTTGAGTTTGCATATTGATATTGACGGTCCTGCGTAATCCGAAGCATGACTAGGAGTAGGACTAGGAGTATCAATTCAGTATGGCTAGACTGAGTACTGAGTAGTGAGTAGACTCACTCTAGTCTAGACTAGAATATGACTATGAGTTGAGTATCACTCACTGTGACTCAGTATGAGTATGACTATGACGCATTTACAACTCAAGTTGATCAATCATGATTCAGTTGATTTTATCATAAAACCAATGAATTTAATTATATATTTTGAAATTTAAATGAATCGTTAGAAATAGAAGTCATTCAATGATGGACGGAAGGTCATTTGCACTTGCAGGTAAATCCTTGAAGTTGAATGAGTTGATCGGTTCGAATTCTGAACTGAAGATGTCAGAGCTAAAACCCCATAATGGTAACCCCTTCACCAAAGAGGAGCTTAGCCCTGGTGACCTTCACCAGCTGTTTCCAGACACGCAACAACTTGGAAATGAGCCACTAACCAAACTCCTGTACTGTAAGTCATTGTTCACATATGGCCTATTCGCATAAAATAAATGACTTGCCTGCATACTGGCCAAGCACCGCCTATAACTTGGCAATTACTCACCTAGTCACTACTCAGTGTTGTTTTTATAGTTGTTTCAGAGAGGGGGGGTCGAACGCCGAATTGAATGCAAACTTTTAAAAATTGTAGCATACTACGGTGCGACATAATTTACGTTTACATTTATACCCCTGCTGACAATGTGCGTGCATGCTTAAAGTGGCTTTAGTTAGGCCTTAGAGGATAGTCACGCTATTACATTACTACATGTATGCCAAGGTCTGTCAACACTACTTCAGACCAGGTCTTTTGGAGTTATCCTCACCAATATTTGTAAGAGGATGTAACTTGGTGTCTCTGACTGTAGTGTCGTGTCTGGGAGAGTCTTCTGAGTGGAAGGATGGTAGCGCAATGGGTGAGACTGCCTTCTGGCTGAAAATATTAAGCATGCCGAAAACTGATGAACTCAGGCAGCAGAAACGAGTCTTCAAAGAAAACCTATACAGAGCTGCCTCAGCTATGGTAGGGTCAATGATGGTAGGGTCAATGATGGTAGGGTCAATGATGGTAGGGTCAGCTATGGCAGGGTCAGCGATGGTAGGGTCAATGATGGTAGGGTCAATGATGGTAGGGTCAATGATGGTAGGGTCAATGATGGTAGGGTCAGCTATGGTAGGGTCAGCGATGGTAGGGTCAATGATGGTAGGGTCAATGATGGTAGGGTCAATGATAGTAGAGTCGGCGATGGCTTGGTCGGCGATGGCAGGGTCGGCGATGGTAGAGTCGGCGATGGCACGGTTGGCGATGGTGGGGTTGGCGATGGTAGGGTCAGCGATGGCACGGTCGGCGATGGTAGGGTCGGCGATGGCACGATCGGCGATGGTGGGGTCAGTGATGGTAGGGTCAGCGATGGCCTGATCGGGGATGGTACGGTCGGCGATGGTATGCTCAGACAGAAAATCGGCCCACTGTTCGTATTTATGGAAATTATGTCTCAACATGGGTTGAACCTGTTATTACTATGTGTTCGCGCAGTAGTTTCTCATGGGATGATAACTCTGCATATGCTGTGTGGTGATAGGATTTCCTGTAATTGGCCTGGGCACTCAACCGTGAGACACTGCTAGGATTAATGAGGTTGACAGGATGTGCCTATATGATATATTGATATGCACAGTCGCTGACGTGACGCTGTCCCATTTTGTAATATTTAGATGAAGGAAGGTACAGACTGCCCTATGGTTGTGGTGAAGACAGTTGCCCTGAACGGTAAGTGAGGTACTACCAGATTAGCTGCCAGTGATATGCGGACAGGTTCAGTTAGATTCAGCTGGAGAGTTGTCTTCTTTCCGCTTAGACTAGCTGAAAAACTGGAAATCAAACTTACCAAGTAATGAATAATTATCATTCCAGTTTGTTCCAATCCTTTCTGTTGATATTTGTGTGGGCTTCAGCTGAGATTGTAGCTCAAGTTGGCAACGACAATCAAACCTTATATATTTTCCCGTGATGAAGGGTCTAATACCGGTTATCTGATGATCACACTAAGGGCGATGGAGAGATACCTTGCCAATTATGACAATGGGCTGACTTTTGGGGCTTTCGTTTTGAGTTTTTAAAATCCAGGCTGCCACTGTTAGCTATCTCAACGTTCTGCGTATTTTATGAAAACTAGGAGTAAAAAATATTGTTTGTGCTATTGATGTAGGGAAATTTAGGCAAAATGAAATATCTGTTAATTTAACCCTGAGTGTTCAAAGGTGGAACCGATATGGATACTGGACTGATGAAACTATTTCTCCTTTAGATTATGAGACTGCTTCAGATGGTCAATTCACACCTTCCGACAAATCGGCTGTAAGTAACCAAGTAATTTATGATCTTCTATTCATTCAATCTGTTAGTTGGAATGTTTTAAATTGCATGTGCCCAGTCTCATTTCGGAGAGTGGTAGGATGGGCAGATTAGTCTGGTGGCCATTCATGGCTAATTCGATGAAGCTCCAGCATCAGTGGTAGAACTCTCCACGTGAAGCGAATCTGGGGAATTTTGACAAGGGTAAGAACGGCACATCTGTTCACTCGCGAGTCGATCCAGTAATTCGGGAGCAGTTTACCCGTGGGTTCCCCTTCATCGCTTTACTGAAGAAGGAAGACGCTTTTTGTAGTTGTAGCAGCTCTAGTTATTCAGCCAGCTTGCCCCTGACCTTTCATACCTATCTGCTGATATGTTACAGGCGGAGGCTTTTGGGATAGAAGTCTCGGAAGGTGATCAGATAATAATTGAAACGACGACCAACTCTGTGCGTTCTGTCCAGTCTGCTGCTGCCAAGGCTCGGACCAAAAAGGTCAGCAACTCACCCTCATACCTGGGGAGCCAGTGCGTTAGCTGTGCAGGGCCAGTTCTGTCTGTTACCTCAATCCTTTTCTAGAAGCCTCTATCTCCACAGAAATCTTATGCAGATGATAGTCGCTGGCTCGTTTGGCATAAATCATCAGGGAGTTTAGTTAGATTGGGGCATAGAGCAGGTATATTTGAGTCTAGGTCTGCCTGAGCACCTCGGCCCAGACAACTCCTATACTTACTGCAGTTCTCCGCAGCCGCTTGAACTGCGCTCATTCTCTGTTTAGGATGGAGATCATGTCAAGAAACAGCATTCAGTCGTCAGACGTAAAAGGTTACGTGATGCCGAGCCGCAGGGTACAGCAGATGACCTCAAGATGTACTGCTGCAGGTTCGCAAAGCACTTTCATTTGGTGTTACATCGCTATGTCAGTTTGCTAAATAGCGAATTCCTGGAATAGTGGGTTAGCTCAATGCTAGGAGCCCTTGGCTCGAGATCCGTAGTTATCAAAACCATGTCAGCCTCTAGTTATGAGTGTGAGCTCATATAAATCCCCACTGCGCCAGAGAGCAGGGATGCGCGTAGGTGAAACAATAAAATAAAGGCCTAAAAAGTAGCTCAATGGTATTGTCACGAATGTCAGTGATTGGTCATGGTGTGATCATCGTTAGTAGTGATTGGTGGCCACTCCCTGGCTCCTCGGCTGATTATCCTCGCTGTGTTTTTCTGTAGAGTCTGTGGAGAGGGATTCCACACAGTAGCTGACCGCATGAAGCACGTGGATGAATCACATCAAAAAGAACTTCCATTTGCCTGCCCCGTGGGGTGAGTATAAATACTTCCCTCCTCTCTTATTGTCCTGTAAACCAAGCGTAGATGTCCCACTCCTGATTAGTAACATTCCCACCATCCCCTTGCCCTATGTTGTGCCTTGTTGTCTTCTAACGGTTTCCTTGTATTTTTTGTAGCTGTGGCTACCGCAGTGCATACTCATGGAATACGGCCAATCACGTCAAGTCTCGCCACGCTGACCATGAGTTTCTGTGTAAGGAGTGCCCGTTTACTACGTGTCACAGACATTTACTGGAGCGGCACATTCGCGAGAAGCATTCCGGGCCAGTCAGTCTAAAGTGCCCACACTGCGACTGGACAGGACGAACGACCTGTGTGCGAAACCAGCACATCAAGCTGAAACACTCGCAAGGGCGCCACCAATGCAAGTTTTGCGACTACTCATCACACGCCGTGAAGACACTACGAACGCATATGAATGCCGTTCATACCAAGTCTGAGCTGCTTACCTGTAAAGCCTGCGGTTTTAGCACATATAACGATATATCGATGGTAACCCATGTGAGAACACACCAGAAACCTATGGGGGAAGAGATAGTGGAAGTGACCACTCACTCTTGATGAAAACACAAAGAATGACTACTACAACAACAACAGCTTCAACAATATCACAACAGCTCTCCCCAGATCAAACAAACATCAAGTCTGTAATGACCAGTAAGCCAACATGACAGAAAGAATCGTAGTCTTTATTTTACGAATCAGCTAGTGTTGTTGTGACCATTCACAAAGCTACCTCTTGATTTGATGATGGAAGCCAGGTTTTTGATTTTGCCTGTCGCGCCCTCATTTGGTGATATTATTATATTGTGGACATTCTCACATTAGCTGTATATCATCAAAGGGCAGCTAACTCAGCAATTAGCTGCAATATAATAAAACACAATAAGATTAATGACATCATCAAAACTGTGCTCTGCTATCCCAAAACAAACCATAGGCGAACAAGACCACAAACTTAGGTTGGGCAGTTTAGTCATATATAGATCCACATATCAATGATCTAGTCTAGTCCAATCATGAAACCAGATTATTGTACTGATAATAATAATTACATGATATTATGCCATTTTATTCGGCCAATGTACTCAGTACCAAACAAAATGGGTTGCCCGGTAGGCGTGTATACAAAAATTATTCCCAATATTGTACAGCCAGATGTATTACGCTGTTTATACATAAACTGTTAATCCGAAATTGGCCATCCTTGCCAGAACACCTTGGAAAATGTAAGCTCTTTCAAAATCTTGGATAAAACTAGCAAAAGCTGAGATTATGGCAGTTTATTACTTGCATTATTAGTCGCATTACTGCTATATGCATACAATGCTTCGGGTTTTATGTGAACCATTTTTATTAGTGATCAGTGATAGAAATAAATTCATAAATAAGAGTGTGTTATGCATTAACGAAGAGATAATTCAATGTAAATTATTTTATCACAGAAAATCTTTGAGTTTGCCTTTAAAAAGTTTTGGTCAGGCTGCTGAGCTAGGTAACACCCACGTACTTGCTAATGAAAAGTACAACTTCTACCTATAAATAACTTTTTATGGAAGACTACACGAGAAATATCCTTGCTTGGTTGCGAAGTCCATAGCTAATAAGTCTCACTCTTTGAGTCACTAGGTTTTGCGTTTGCCCAGTAAGCCTTTATTAGATTTACTTTCTGCGGAGCTGTGATCCCCCATCAGTAGTTTTACTTTATCTTCATCGCGCACTTGCTCTGAGCCGCTGGATGAGCTGTTAACGTAGAATTTAGATTTCACCCGCAACTTCTGCTTTATGGCCTGTGACAAAAGCACCTGCAACCACAGACGGAGGTAGACATGGAACTATAGCGAATGCTGTAAGAAATACCTACTACATGCAGCACGGAATGGGCGTGGTTGCAGTGAATACTGATGGAGAAATGCGTGACTGTAGTTGGTATCACTGATACAGATGGTGTGATTTTGCTCACATTATGAAACCACCTAGTTACTAATGGCTTACTCGTTTTAGATCTGTTTTTATCTGCTCTACCAGATCCTTCCATGTCCATGTTTCATTATGATACTCCAGAGTGGGAGACAGAAACACGAAGTCATTTATATCTTCTATATTCTTATCCTGTGCAAGAGGAGAAAACTGTCCATAACACAGGAACAGACAACCCAATCCCAGAATAGCGCAATTCAGAATTATTCATGACCAAGTTACAGCAGTACTGCTTTCACCAAAAATGACGCATTAAATCTACGACAGCTCCCCCTCATGTAAAATTCGAAACACGTCAACAGCCGAGAGGAGTGCAGAAACCGACCTACTGTACTAGGTTTTGACTGGCGGTGGTGTGTATTATTGAAAGACCTTGCCGTGGTGTACCCCAAAGTTAATTTAAGGGGGCAAATATCAGTTTAGGTTCCAATTTGCATCCGACAAAGAGATGCCAAATGCCTGAGGACAGAGTAATACAATGAATTCTCTGAAATAACCAGGTTGAGAATGTGTCTTTCTAAGAAACGCATTTTGATAATTTGCTTGTGTTTGCTATTGATCCCTATTTACGTTCCATCATACCTTAGAGCCCTTGTAGCTGACTCTCAGTGGCACCTCAGGGCAAGTAATATACAGAAAGAGCTGATTCTGTGCAGCTCTCTCCTTCATTATCTCAATGTCTCGCCGGGACTCCGTCTTACTGAGCCGCGACCTGATGGATCGGTACGAGGTCACCGACTCACGACGTTTCATAGGCTTAGCCGCCTCGGCACCTATCAGGAATAGTAACAAGGGCTCTATATAAATATAACTGAGGCTCTATCTGCTGGTATAGTGAGCTTACATGACAAGGTCACATCTTACCGCGATGAACTCACTATAGACAAATCGAGTGTCAGTGCTGCGACTCAAATTGGTGAATTTTGTTGGGGTTTGATGAAATAGAAACTCAGACATGGTATGCAGTCTTGGGTACCGTCAGAAAGGGTTATTTGTTACCCAATAAAGCGAGGCGACTTCGACCGGAGGTGATCACAGTTGGCAGCAAGATCGGCAATGCAACTGGAGTTTTTATAATCACTGCTTAATGAATGAAACATATTTAAATAAAATTTTATTTCAAGTTATGACTCTAGTTCTTCTTGCTCAGACACATAGTAGCTGTGTGGAGAAGTCTCCGGGATGTTGTGGTGTACAGGAGTATCATAGTCAGTGTTGCTGGCTGTATTGTGTAAAATGGCTTCAGAATGTTGATGATATAGGAACCTTACATTAAAGACATGAGAGCATGCCATGATACATGATATTGTAACAGCTAGAGAGAGTAACTACAGTAATTGACTACGCTGAGTTGAGGAATAACTGCCTTCCTCACCTTTAGCCTCTGGAGGGAAGAAGAACGCCATGATGGTTCTGTAGAAATGATGAGTCACCTGTATAGTCAACGGCTCCAGATTTACCTGATAATTAGTACCAAGTTAGTCTGATAGAAGAATCTTAGCCAATATGAGATAGGACACAATCTATATATGATGACAGTGGGAATAATGAAATAACAAATGTATCCTGACACAAGAACAGTTAGTTTACACCACAGGATGTCTTTGAAGACCCGGGGCGGATGCCTTTAATTGTTTAAGGTGAAAAGTATAATACTGAAACACAGTAGAAAGTTTAGCCTAGTACTTTGCAGGGGAGTTCATAAAGGGTAGTATGTAATTAACACTCTGATTGACCTGCGAAGTGTCTCACCTCAAAGTGTTCCTTGATGGCGATACCTCCTACCGGTGCCTTATTACGACTGTACACTCTGGCTACAGTACGCTGCGCAGCCCCAGCTCTCTCCTGTATCTGTAGAACCTCACGGAAGGGTGAGCCCGGCAGCAGATTAGTGACGTTAATCCAACCGAGCTCCAATTGGTGTGAACCGGAGTCATCATTATAATTAATCATAGTGTAAGCAAAGTTACGAAGCACGAGGTCAGCGAGCCCGACCTGACCGTCACGATCGGTCAGCCGCCAAGAGGCGTGCATGAAACACACCTGTCAATCATACAGAAATACTGCGGAGACTAGACAATTAAAGAGGTAATGTGAAACAGACCTACCAATTGTGTGTCTTAAAATGCTACGGGCTAACCAGTTCTCCAAGTGGGACGGCTCTGACAGGGAGAGCACCTTTGAAGTTGGGAGCAAAGAACCCCAAGTTAACTCGAAGATTCAACTATTAAAGTCGGCCATGTAACATTAGAGGGTACCAACCTCATTACGGCGACTCTCCATGACTCCCGCTCGATGGGCAGGTCTTGGGCCATCCCTCTGTAACTGTAACTGATTATAGCAGCCAATCATAATGGCGAGATCCTGAGAAATAAGAGTTATCTCCTCCTTCAGTGAGGAGAGATGCAGGTTCAGACTCTCCAGCTCACTCTCCAGACTATAATATATTGGATATACTTACAGTTACATCACACGGCCTAAATACATCAGCCATGGCTACACCATCTGGTCTAAATTCAACCCTAACAGACATCAGATATTATTTCTAGTCCATATATGCTTTGTGTGTAGTGGTTTCGCAGAAATAGTATAACGTGTATAGTAACAGCACACCTGCAGTGATGATGACCACCGTGTTCGGTCGGAGCGTGAGGGCGTCCTATCCCTCTTTCCTCACTGAGCAGCTTCAGAAGCTGGTACTGTGTCTTCTCCTGTTGCCGGAAGTTATTAGTGAGCTGCCGCAACCGATTCTGCAGGGCGAGAATCGGAGCTCGCCTACAAAGTCACAGTCATTTAACCCCACGGATGGAAGAGCAGAGTCAACTGTGATATTAGATTGGTAGAACCAGTATGAGAGGAGAGGCAGAACCAGTATGAGAGGAGAGGCAGAGCCAGTATGAGAGGAGAGGCAGAACCAGTATGAAGGGAGAGGCAGAACCAGTATGAGAGGAGAGGCAGAACCAATATGAGAGGAGAGGCAGAGCCAGTATGAGGGGAGAGGCAGTATGAGAGGAGAGGCAGAGCCAGTATGAAGGGAGAGGCAGAACCAGTAGGAG
>Ga0224501_10003731_pt1 | contig 12029 bp, 11 predicted proteins | sample SF_Oct11_sed_USG_4_FD_169105 | JGI IMG/M metagenome (GOLD analysis project Ga0224501, IMG submission 169105) | Sediment microbial communities from San Francisco Bay, California, United States - SF_Oct11_sed_USGS_8_1 | ecosystem: Environmental > Aquatic > Marine > Sediment | place: USA... | reverse complement strand
ACTGAGCATCGAACCACTGACTGAGCATCGAATCACTGACTGAGCATCGAATCACTGACTGAGCATCGAATCACTGACCGACCATCGAATCACTGACTGAGCATCAAATCACTGACTCACCATCGAATCACTGACCTACCATTGAATCACTGACTGAGCATCGAATCACTGACCGACCATTGAATCACTGACTGAGCATCGAATCACTGACTGAGCATCGAATCACTGACTGACCATCGAATCACTGACCGACCATCGAATCACTGACTGAGGATCGAATCACTGACCGACCATCGAATCACTGACTGAGCATGATCCAAGCGGATAATTTAGCTTCCTTGTAGTCGAGAAAAATACCCGCAATTCCTTAATTGAAGCCAATTTTGAACCTCGAAAATTGGTTAATTAGAGTTCTCAACTTTGGACCCATTTTCCACAACTAGTCTTTTGGTTAGTGGGTTAATCATAAAACTGCAGCTCAATTTGAATGGTGAATAAATTCAATTTGTTCTCCCGGTATTCTGCAGGTAAGGAGGATAATCTGCGTCTGGAGGATTTCAAGCGCTGCCGTCTCACTGATATCAAAGCGATGAAGAGGAAGCACGAGGCGTTCGAGAGCGACCTCGCTGCTCACCAGGACCGCGTAGAGCAAATCGCCGCCATTGCCCAGGAGCTCAAGTGAGTCGCGGCATCACGTCGTAATGAGCGCATTGATATCATGGTATCACTGAGGGCAGACTTCTGATGGGGTGATTATAGTTTGGGCTAACAAAATGAGATTGATATGAACATAAATAGGCAACCGCCAATGTCAACGTGAATTGAAATGAATACCCGATCTGCTGTAAATAATTATATAACAGTGCATTGGTTATACCGCAGTGAATATTTGCATCGCAGTCGATCGCTAATCCCGTAATGAATATTTGTAGCACCCTCGAGTATCATGACATTGTCAATGTGAACACTCGCTGTCAAACGATCTGCGACCAATGGGACCTGCTCGGCTCACTGACTCAGCAACGTCGAGCTGCACTCGACGAGGCCGAGCAGATCCTCGAGAGAATGGACTCGCTACAACTCGGTAAGTGAAGGCAACTCTCCTCCCGGTCAGTGAACATAACTAACTACACAACATAGGGGAAGAGAGCACTTGAGTGGTGATTTGGGGATTGCAAGGGCTAAGAATGACCGACCCCCCCCCCCCCATTACCCATCCCCCAAGGACAGCGACCCTTAACTGGCTTGACCTTAGATCGAGGCCATCCCTATTGAGTGAGCATTAAGAAGTCTCACTCACTTCTGTTAAACTTAGTCAGGTTTTCCAGTACCGGATTCCTTTTAAATCGGACGGTTGATCTTTGGGAAGTAGATCTGGATAGTTCCGGTTTCAAGTCAATGTCTAGATTCAGTCAGTGCATAGTTTGGTGTTATTTTCCATTCCTGTTGTTTGCAGAGTTCGCCAAGAGAGCCGCTCCGTTCAATAACTGGCTGGATGGAGCCCGCGAGGACCTGGTCGACATGTTCATTGTGCACACGACTGAGGAAATCCAGGTATGGAGCAGGTTTTCTCGACGTTTACGGTAGATTTTTTTTAACTTTCAATGGTAAAAGTACAAAAAGATGGTCCGGGCCATCAGGGGAAGACTCATTTTTATAGGTTGACTGCTTAATGCAATCGTATAAACTCGGCACAGTCTAAAACAAATCAGCGAGACAACGAAAGTGCAAATCATCGAGGATTGAAGGAGTGAATTGTAGACTTATGAGGTGATCCCGCCTCAACAAACGGACCAATTTTCCAGAGAATGTGTAGTTTGGAGTTGCATTTCGTGCCAGTCGGAAGACGCGGGATTCCCAGCTTCTTACTAGCCCGCATCGCTGTCCGCGCGTTATACCGTTCTCCCTCTTGTTTCCAGGGACTGATCGACGCTCACGAACAGTTCAAGTCGACCTTGGGTGAGGCCGACCGCGAGTACCAGGGCATCATGTCGCTAAGCAACGAGGCACAGAGATTGGCACAGCAGTACAGTCTGCTTAATGAGAACCCATACACCACGCTGCAGGTATGCTTGTAAACTCTTTGCGTGTCATATTCATCACTTAGTGTTTCTGCATCATTTGTCGTTAAAGACCGTGCCAGTGCAAGTTGGCTCACTGTGTGCACAACTCAGCTACTGTCCTCGCCACATGGCATCGGGATCAAGGGCTTAAATAGTTCTAAGACGGGTGTGCTCAGCAGCGCTATACATCGGTGGAATAAAAGTTTAGCCGCTCTCTTCAGAAATCTTACTCAGGGTCACGCGATGAAAATTTAAAACCGCTATGATTAATTAAATTTTCCAGAAGTTATGGTAGCCTATAGATATTTGTTGTATTTTGTCTCTTGTGAGTTCTCCATGCGTCGCGCTGAATCTGGGGTCATTTCACAGGAAGGCGGTAGTGATCCTAATGTGTTGGATGAGGTACTGCTGCTCTCCTTATCCATGCCGGCCCCTCTACCCCACCCTCCTCCTCTCCCCCTCACCCATCCTAAGCACAAAATCAAACATTCAAAGAAATTCAACCTTAAAACTCCTTCCCAAATGCTCCTCCTGAAAATACATGCAACTTCCGTACTGTCCATGTTAGAAAAAGCATCCACTTGGGTTATTTAGCTATTTCATATCCACACTAAGAAAACCTCTGAAGAGCAAGTTATAGGCCTCCGGAATGTTCTCTGAAATGAGGTTGGAATTGCTTCAAGTTGATTGGGGGGACTTTTGCTTTCCTGGGAAGGCCTTTAAATTGAATAGTTGTGTTCAGCGTTTCATAAATTTCACAGCCAAACGCATCACCTTTGATATCGACACATCCTATAAGGATGACAAATTAAACCAATGTCCCAAGTATTCCCAATCCCCGACCTCCGAGTTTCTCCCTATCTTTTAGGCCACACAGTTGCCGACAGAGATCCGGGTATCCCGCCATCCTTGATTTATAAAACATTGAAACAACTTGAATTGTGTCGTTGATAAGGAAAATATTTAGTCCGTTGGCGACCATTTCATTATATACGCAAACCATGAACCGAAGCAAAACCAAGTGTTGGGGTTAACAATGTTTTCTACATAAATTAAAATTACTTTAAATCTTCTGCGTAACGCTATTTCATTGTCTCAGCTGACCCATTTCTGCCATTTTTAGGGGGATATGATCGCCACCAAGTGGGCTGACGTACGACAGCTGGTACCAACTCGCGACCAGACTCTGCACGGAGAGATGCTCAAACAGCAGAATAACGAGAGACTGAGACGATCGTTCGCTCAGAAGGCTAATGTCGTCGGTCCCTGGATTGAGAAACACCTCGGTGAGTCCTCTCACCTCGGCGTGGCCTCTCACCTCGGCGTGGCCTCTCACCTCGGCGTGGCCTCTCACCTCGGCGTGGCCTCTCACCTCGGCGTGGCCTCTCACCTCGGCGTGGCCTCTCTGTCTTATTGTTTTCCTTACGACATATTCATTGTTGTTGGATAGTGGAAAGCTCAGTGGTAGAGCCCTGGTCCCGCATCGCAGCGATTCGAATCCCGATTATAGCCAACTTCCATTGTGAGTATGAGCTCCGCACATTGATCCTAGCTCGAAAAAAAGCAAACCTCGTCATAAGATGGAGCGTTGCCCCACATGCTCCGTGTTAAGCCGTAAGTGGTGTCTAACCCGGCAATTTTCTGCATGAACAGATACAATATCGGTATAATGGGATTGCTCAATGGCTCAAGGTCACAAGATCCTTGAGTCAAGTCCTTAGTGAGAATTGAGTTTCTCACACGATTCCTAGCTCCTATCATTCCAACAATGCTTAGGCTTAGGAGGGCTGTTGAATACAATGCCCGAAGTGACCATCAAACTTATGATCCCTTGATAAACCCGCTAAATTAATATAACACCCATGCATTTGTATTTATATTAGTATGTGTCTCTAACCTAACCTAAGATCGGTTGTTTAAAAAAAATCAATTTCTGCTCTTGTTTATGCTCCCGATATTCCCGGCACGAGGTCGTGGGGTTTGCCCCCTGGTTAGCGGGGAGACATTGATGGAGCTCAGGAGCGAATTAAGGTCGAATGCCCTTCCAGTCGCCACCATTGACTTTTCTGGGAACCCACGACTCGCTGCGCGCAAATTGTGTATTCTTACCACTATGCTAGGGCTGCTCATCACATGAGTGGTTATGACACAAGGTAACAATATCCGCACAAAGTTGATGATGAATACTCTTTTGTTTCTGCAGACGCCGTGGCATCGGTTGGAGCTCACGGCCGAGAGTCACTGGAGACTCAGCTACAGAAGTTACAGCAGTACGAGGCTAATGTGCAGGGCTATAAGCCTAACATTGAGGAGCTAGAGGCCCTTAATGCTGAAGTGCAGGAGGCCATGATCTTTGAGAACAGACACACTAGTTACACCATGGAGGTATGTTCGTTTTCATGCTCAGCGCACAATGTTTCTGTGATCAACACACCGTCTGCTTCGTTTAAATACCGCCAGATTAATGAAAACTAGTTTTTAGTACTGTTGGTAGCCTAGTATGAAATCATGGTCGTCACAGTCACGCCAGATGCATAGGAGATTTAGGGGATCACTTCTAGCAAATGTTTGGTTGCAGATGCTAGTCTTTCTGAAAAATTGAACTAATTAGATAACATTGTCGTTACGCAATGACTGAAAGCTATTTCAACCTTAATAAAGCCATAGGTTTTCTTACATCAAGATCCATGGAGCTCGCAGATTATAACTAGTCAAACGAAAGCAGAGGCCAAAAACAGAGTTGAGTTGAGGGGCTGGTTCGCTGTATGTTTCACCGTATGTAATCTCCGTATCTGGTTGCAGACGTTGAGAGTCGGTTGGGAACAGCTGCTCACTTCAATCGCCCGATGCATCAACGAGGTCGAGAACCAGATCCTCACCAGAGACAGCAAAGGTGGGTCACATGACTTCCCGTGGGAACATATCGTCTTGTAATCACATGACTTTGGTGGATATCATTCTGGGCTTAGTGGAGAACATATTCGCTGGGCTTATTGACTAGCTCAGTGGGCTTAGTGGCTAGCACACTGAACAAAGTGGATAGCACACTGAGCTTAGTGAATAGCACACTGAACTTAGTGACTAGCTCACTGGGCTTAAGGGATAGCACACTGGACTTAGTGGATAACACACTGGGCTTAATGGATAGCACACTTGGCTTAGTGGATAGCACACTGGGCTTAGTGGATATCACACTGGACTTAGGGAATGGCCCACTGGGCTTAGGACCATAGGTTGCTAGTTTGAATCTCAGTATGTCATCATATTATTTGTTCACGTCATCAGATTCAGTTCGCAGTGGTAAATAATAAAGGCCTTGTGACTCGCCCTCCGAGGCACGACATGGATCACCCATATAAAGTAACCTAGAGAGAAGCCACTGTCTTAGTGATGCTATGTCAAAACATACAGTCGGTTATCCTAGTATAGAGTATAGAGGATAGCTCTGTGCCTGGGTCCTCTTGAGTTAGCTTCACGCATTTGCATTCGCTGCTTGCAGGAATCAGCAACGAGCAACTGGACGAGTTTAGAAAATCCTTTAATCACTTTGACAAGAATCGATCCCGTCGTCTCGAACCCAAGGAGTTCAAGGCTTGCCTCGTCTCGCTCGGCTACAACATCCGTGATGACAGACAGGTCAGTTCATTCTTCCCTCCTCCTTAAAAAAATGCGGTGCGTGGCATACGAAAATGTCATGGGGATAACTCGGTGTAGGTGCGCTGGGCTAGCAGCCGTGAAAACCTGGGTTGGCATCCTATTCATAGCGGACTCCCGTTGTGAGTGCGAGCTACTAGCATACATTATAGATAAACAGACGAGCTTCACTGGGGGCTGGAGCGTTGATACTGATCCGCTCGTGGTGCTCCATGCTAAACTGTAACAGAAAGACTGGGTATTTAAACCAGCAGCTTCACCATAGCAGTGCGGACCTCAAATGCGGGGAAAACAGATAAATCTGAACCGAAGGGAAATTTACCAATTAAAATTAATTGAGAGAATCCCTACTTCTTACCACTTCAGAACGCACTTTAGGATCAGGAGGTTCGGATAGCCAAATGCCGGATCAGAGCTACAGACAAGGAGTGTTAGTTCAGGTGGACGCCTGGGAAATGCAAGTCAATTAGAGAATTTTTGATGCACTGACCCCCTATGTTGGCAAATCCTTTTTTGTCTTATCAGGGTGAGGCTGACTTCCAGAGGATAATGACCATTGTTGACCCGAACGGCACCGGCTATGTGACCTTTGACTCCTTCCTGGACTTTATGACACGAGAGACGGCCGACACTGACACTGCTGAGCAAGTGATGCAATCATTCAGAATCCTCGCTGGCGATCAGGTAAGGACTCTATTCTCAGCGAGGGCTTTATTCGTGAGTCTAGCCAGATTGGTTATTGGTGATTTGGTTTTGAAGCAAGGCGATTGGGTGGTTTCTGGTCACTGAAAACCGAAATCAAACTTATTTATTTCACTTTGTTCGAAAATTATTGTCGTCTTGAAGTGTAGAGTAGTTGGTCATTGGATTCGATTGCAAGGGATTGTTTGGGGTAGTTTTCTGCTCGCTTTAAACCAGAATCAATTCAAATGTTTTTATCTGACCCTTTTCCCATACTTACTGCTATACCCCAAGCTGTTCAAGCTGTTCAGCTGATATTATAAGTGTTAGTCTGATTATTCAATCAGGCTATCAGGTTAGCTCCATGGCTAGATACCATGCGTCAAGATCGAGAGATTCTGGTATCAAATTTTACTCCTGCTCAGCGCCCAATGAGCTCCCCACATAGTTTTCAGCTCCGATAAGCTTCAGGCGTAGGAGCCCTGTTAGATCGGATGGTCAAGCACTCAAGTAGAACAACAAACAAGAGTTGATGTTGCACCAGAATAACGCGTGTCTGGATTTCGGCGGAGAATAAGAGTGAGTCTTTGTAACCAGTGGTATTTTTCTTTTTTTAGGAATACATAACAGCGGAGATATTGAGACGAGAATTGCCTCCAGATCAGGCTGAATACTGCATACAGAGAATGGCTCCTTTCAGAGGAAGCGGTGCAATCAGCGGTGCTTTAGACTACACATCATTTTCCACCGCCCTCTACGGTGAATCCGACCTGTAAACCACCTGCAGACCACCCAACGCCAATACACGGGCAACGGGCACCTGTTCTTAGGTGTCCATTCATCTATCAAAAGTGTCACCGCGTCACGTCCCGGCAACTAGACCTCCCAGTGACAAGCGACTGTCAGCTCAAATCTCTTTGTGACATTATCAGACCTACAGCAATGTCCGGTGTCAAGCCGGGTGCTTGACACGTGTCAACAGTTGGTTGTTATCCCTGAAACTAACTGCTAGCACATGCCACACTTGTGTCTTGATATGAAACCCAGTGAGTGAGTGGCGGTTGGCTTACACATGTACCCCGATTTTGTGATGATTGTAAACCCCCTTTCCATTAAGCTTGCTTTTTGCAATGATAAGAAGGTATGAAACCATCTCTATCACAACTCCAGACCTTAATTATTGTTAACTTTGGGTATGCAGTTGTTTATACTTATAAGCCACTCTTATTAATATTATTATGACCATTAGATTCGAAATGGATTATAGTTCATTTTAAATAGATACGGTGGATAACCAAACCTGACTGTATGTCTACCGGTTGAAGAACTGAGATTATCCTATCCAGTAAGAGAAATGTCCCAAACCACACTACAAGTAACAATTTAGACGAAAGGACCATTGGGACAATAGCTCCTCCGCATTGGTGGTATTGAGCATTGGTATGAAGATATAGATCGACAATCGTTAATCTCGCCTCAGAAGTTATGAAAAAAGTAAAGTGCGCAGGACTCACTACAGTCTCAAATCAAACTCTACATTTATGTCAAAGGGTAAACAACTCCAATTAAGCAAGCATCCAATTGATGGAGTCCATCTTTTTCATGAAAAAAATCGGCGAGTCTAATAAAACTTTTCCTTTATGATGATGATGATCATAACTCGAGGAACTCAGCCACGGGCTCAGCCTTGGACTGCAAACTGATTGTGGATCCTTGTATTCATATCAATCTTTAATACGCATCCTTGCAATACTTGACCGGTTCAATCTTGGGTGGAGGCCTAGGCGCAATTTGAAGGCAAGTGTCATTTCTAAAGAAGCCTTCACAACTTTCTTCAAAATCTCTGCAGCGGTAACTAGGGTGTTCGATGAAGCCACAGCACTTACAGTCTTTTGAGGAGACTGATTTCCTCCGTGCACACATACCCTGATCTGTCGAGCAGTATGAGGAATCTTAGAATTGTCCTCTCCTCTATGGAGAGAATAGGAGCCACAAGAGATAAGAAGTTCTGAGATTACCCAATTGGATGAGCAGACCAGTTTATGCCAATATCGAGTGTATACCATTAAAGGCAAAGATACCAACCAACGCGCATGAGATGATCAACATGGTGTCCGAGTGATATTGATCAGTAGTTCCGTTTCTTATCTGCATGACAAAGCGGTCTTCTCCAGGGGGATAGCTCAGTGGTAGAGCGTTGGCACATATTGTGAGATCCTGTCCCTAGCAGGTTCCCACTGTTAGTGTGAGCTCCTCACTTTCATCAAATAACTCCAAGCAGAAGACACACCTCACAGTGAGGTGAATAATTGATACTATTCTTCTCGAGGTGTTCCATGCTAAGCCATAACTAGTGAAACATGAGTGATCCGGCAGCTTCACCATAGCGGCGAACATGTCAGAAGAGAAAGGGAAGACCCAGCAGCCTTACCAAATAAGTATTGGCTCGGTCTGACGGAGCGTCGAGTGCGGCAACCAAGCCTCCCCCCTGGCTGACATTGCATCAAAGTTTAGCCATTGCCTAGAATAGAGCGATGGCTCGCTAATAAAACGCTAGGCTTGCAATCGAATGAAGATGTAAAATTAAAACCTCGGTCATGGCCGGCTCCCGCTTTGGGCATGAGCTCCTCATATATGCCAGCTCAAATACACTTAACGAGGGGATGGGTGCATGCTGCTAAGCTGTTCATAGCCACGAGGAATCTTCTGCCTTCATTTCTAATGCCACTCCACGAGTGTCAAGGTAACGGGTCTAAAGATCAGGACCTAACTCCAACTACGTGATGGCGCCGGCTTCCTGTCAAGCCTGATCAATGGTGTAGTAATGTTAGAGCTTCTCTACATATAGATACGGCCATTAAGTCATTTCCTCCTCTTTATGAATGGGAGAATAACCTTAAACTGCGACCAGAGACCAGCAGGAAAAGCCTCAACAGATGAGAAACAACAAGACAGATGTGTATTTGAATACCGGGTTGTGAAGCAAGACGGGAGTACTAACTTCCTTCTCTACCCACTACCCACCACATGCCGAGGAGCCAGGTCAGTTGAGTAAACGCAGCTGAACAGAAATTGGGAGTTACTCTCCCAGGTATTGGTAAGTTGATCATTTGTTGGTTTGCAAAGGTGATATTATACTTGTTTTCAGGTTTTCATAGTTTGCGCCATAGAATTAATATTTACGAACACTTTGGTTGGCCGCAATCCGAAACCAATGAGGGAGAAAGCACAAAGTGACGCACAGACCTGGAATTGGCCATGGTTAGTTCTCTCTAAGTCGAATGCACTACGCACTTAGCCAATGTTTCTTTCCTAACTTGTATATACATGATAAGCCGCAATAATATCCTCAGATCAAATACATGCATTGTGCTTACCTAATACACGGACTATTTAAGGGAACTAATTGACAGCATACACGGTATAGTGGATAACTTTTCAAAGCGGTAGAATTTGTGACCCAGGCCGGGCGTGAGCATCTATCATCTTGGGATCATGTTCTTAGGCAAATTTCTAGTAAGTCACCAATTAATACTATATGCATTTTATCAAACATATCAGCAAAGGTTATTAATCAAATCCAGAAGCATTCCACATCCTTCGGCTGGATTCCATATTTTTTCGCCTAGAGCATTGGACACAAGCCAAAGACACTCAAAAAGCCTGCTTCATAAATAGATAATAATCAATACCAAATTGTTGCATCATCCATCACTTTGTGTATATTTATAATTGGTAATCATACTCATAACAAAAAAAACTCCTGCAAAGAGCCATCTAGAGAATTACATTCACTTCCGGCTATTACGGCTCTGATTCGTCGAAATACTTGAGAGCTTGATTGTGATTGGTTACATTCGGATAACCCAATATATATATAAAAGAACTGCACAAATTGATACTGCATCACCATGGTGATGGTTGGGTAGCATTACCGGGGCGTTACAATGACATATGCTAGTAATAGTTTAGTACTTCAATAACAGAAAAATAAAAGCTGCCAACTTTTCTTGAGCATTCTTCCCTCCGTAGTAATCACTCGTTTCACAGAATCGAGTGGCATGTACAATATTGACGTAACGCCATTCGGGTTCTGTCCATCCTTAACAGTCATTGCATGAGTTATATGCTTCCAAGGTTGAAACTGTCAAGACTTGAAAACACAGGCGAAATTTCGGAGCGGCTTCCTTCATGAGCTTTTGACCGGTAATTCAGGAAAGACAAACTTGTGGATACATTAATCCACCAACTACTGCAAGCCCATCCGTTATATCGCTGTCCCGCACTAGGCACTGGGCAAGGTCGCGCAGCAGGCGCTGGTGACGTCACACAATGGGCCCTTGTAAGGTCACAGGACCAGTTTTGTGAGGCCGGGATAAGTTCAGACAAGCCCTGATTAGGTTAGACGACGGGTCGCAGAGAGGTCACAGGACCAGTCTTGGTGAGGTCACGCTGTAGATCCGGTAGTCACACGACGGCCACTGATATACACCATGTATAACATAAGAACAGATGTTAGGGGCGAAGCTCAGTCTAGCTGAGCTATCATAGTGCTTCTCTCTATGGTAGCCAGACGATCGGACTCGGATTCTTCCGGGCGGAAATACCGTAGACTCCAGGCAACAACCTGCAACAAATAAACTCGAGTGACAACAGGAAAGACAACCCTACTATAAATATATATACTCGGTCACATAAAGACCTTTATGTCATTGATACGCTGTATATACAGTGAAACTCGGTTAACTCAACCTCAGATAACTCGAAAACTTGCTTAACTCGAACCAAGTTTCACGGTCCCTAGCTGGGTAATGAAAATTTGCTGGGCTTATCTCGAACTTTTTGTCATAACTCGAACTGATAAACTGCAGTTAGTGCCATCAAGTTACCTTTTCTGTGGCTGGATGTGTTTACATTCTTGTGTAACAAGCTTAATTTCATTGTTTTCTTCTCACATAAGAAAATCTCACAAATTTTAGAATGTTTAGCCAGGAAATGGAATACACTAGAGCGAAATGGACTCGCTATGGTAGCCACATGGCTAAAACAAAGGGAAAGCATAACTCCTAACTCAAACTTTTCATAACTCAAACTTTGTTTGGTGGTCTCCCGCAGTTCGAGTTATCCAAGTTTCACTGTATAAGGTTATATGATTTACAGTTTGTAATTGCATCACTTTTCTGACGAACATAGAAATGAATGTGTGAATTTCATTGTCACATTGAGAATTTGTGCCCACGCTGTACCAGTCCAATCACTTTTGCTCTTCCGTTGTGCTCAGTCCTTTAATCGACTAAGAGTTGTGGGACACCAGATGCCTACCGATCCCTAGTCTTTATGATTTTCAAAACCCTGGTGTGGCTCAACCCTCACAATGTGGAATGTGGAATGGTCTTGGCAAGGGATAACGGGATAGGTCAATGGCTAGAGCGCTCCGGATCAAAAGATCCGGGTTCAACTTCTAGTAATTCCGAGTGCTAACTGTGAGCATGAGCTCCTACTGATCTAACAAGCCTGAGCTGAGTTAAATAGGATGGCCAAGCGCTCAACTAGAACAAACGGAAACGGTTCTGCTTGCGCTCTGTACTGAGGTGATACCAAACACTAACATGGACATCACCGCCCCCCCAC
>Ga0224501_10003730_pt1 | contig 12029 bp, 9 predicted proteins | sample SF_Oct11_sed_USG_4_FD_169105 | JGI IMG/M metagenome (GOLD analysis project Ga0224501, IMG submission 169105) | Sediment microbial communities from San Francisco Bay, California, United States - SF_Oct11_sed_USGS_8_1 | ecosystem: Environmental > Aquatic > Marine > Sediment | place: USA... | reverse complement strand
GTATAAAGCAATGTGTATAACAATCCAGTCTTTTGGGCGTTAGTGAGGGTTATTCCGAACAAACTTTCATTAGCAAGTATTACCTATGACCTGACTGGTAAGTATTATTTATGAATTTACTGGTATAAGTATTATCTATGACCTGACAGGTAAGCATCACTAATGACCTGACTGGTAAGTATTACCCATGACCTGACTGGTAAGTATTACCTTTGAGTTGACTGGTATAAGTATTACCCATGAACTGACTAACAAGTAACAACAGGAGCATCATCTTCCTAGTCATGAGGCGTTGCGAATGCCTGGCCATAATGATGGAGGGATTTATGGCTAACTCGCTAAATCAAAAACGCCTTGCGGAAGCGTACAAGGAGTTTAACTCACGCCCGCCATGTTTTTAGTCATTGTCTATTGCGTGATCTGATCTGATTGCTCAATCATCGTTTAGTGTACAGGTCACTCTCCTGTTTCTATACTCTACACCGTAATGACAAACACCAATATATCAAGGGGTTTAGATAGATAATGAGAATATTATGGCAAAGGTGACCCTTTACACACACTACTTACTGCATTTCTGTTGCGGTAGCTCGCAGAATTTTGATGGCGAGCCCGGCCTGAAACCAACAAATACAGAATGACTAAGTAAAGTAGGTGGACAGGTAGAGGATAGGAAATGATTGTATAGTCAGAGTGAGAGGGGCTGATATGTATGATTAGTATTAGCAACGTGCAAAATTGAAAACATCTTAGTAGAACTCTCGGCATATGGTGCAACGGGAGAGTACGTAGTTGGGCATTGATGAGTGTTTAATCGGTCTTTAGAAGTACCATTTAGCAGTAAGGATCTAAAATCGGAGATATGTTCATAAACTTACCTGCTCCCACTTGGTCGTGGTGATCAAATCCAGCAACTCGAGTTTATCTGCTAACTGGAAAAGATACCACCATATCATTAAAATTGAGAACGGCTAAGATAACAGATGAGGGTGAGTGTAGTCATTGGTCAGAGCATTTCCGGTAGATTCAGGTTGCACCCTGTTCATAAATTATCACCAGTTTGGCTTGGATGCTGCAAACAGTTGACAAAACGGGACCCACTACCAGAGCTTCCAAATCCATCCATACGCCATCATCAGTAATTCAATGATGTGCATGAAGTTGTAGTCACTCTGGTCCGCTCGCCGCATAACCCAAACAATGCTATGAACCTTGCCATAATGATTAGGCGTATTTCTGGGAGTCAAAGGATTTGTAAGAGAGCCGTTTAGACAATAGAAAGGCTTAGAAAATTCTTACTCGAGTGTGTGCCAACTGGGGCCCATGCGACGGTTTACAGAGTGTGAGAAGAAAATTCTTAATACGGAGTCTTAATTATATCGACATTGGCAAGGATCGTAGCACAGCAATGGATGATTATAACTGATAATTCGTCAGCCCACCAATTTGACTGACACAGAGCTATGATGATTATATTTCCTTTTCCTGTTTACTATGGCACACCCCGGCGCTTACCTTGAGACTTTTAGGCAATGACTGAATGAGGGCCTAAAATGTGCTCACCTCTTGCCGAATATTTAGCCCTTTTCGGCAAAATTCTCTTTGAAACCTGCAAGAGATTAAGCGAAAATGCTGTTGAAAGCTAAAACCAGACAGGGATTGATGTAATGGAACTGTCCTGTTGAAGCCGACAAAATGTTACCCAATGCGAGACATTGTTGGTATACGGAAGGTCACAGGAGGCTCCTCCATAAATCTAATAGAGTGTCAAAGGGAGTGGGTAGATGTACATGGAATCATGCAAACTTACACTCTAAGGTGCCCCAATTGGTTTCTTATCCATGAAAGCTCTCTAAAATAATCAAAGCCAAGTGAATGACGCACTCATATGATTATGGCATACCCCTGGTTGGGGCGTATTGTCTGTATTCAGGGGGTCATACCAACTCATCGCACTGTCCGCACCGTTTAGTAAAGAGCCTCAAGACGATCAGATGTGTTATGGAGATAGACAGTTCCTACTAGGCTGAGTAACTACATTCAGAGTAAAGCGGTTCGGTAAAGCTGCTTTAAATGGGGTGAGTCAATTGAAAACCCACCTTAAAGCAAGGGCTCTAGAGTATTGCCTTCTTTTAGAGCCTTCTAAATGCTTCATCAAAAAGCTCATTTGAAATGATTCTGCCGCTCAAAACTAAAGCCTCTAACGGGTTATATTCTATTAACCAATCAAATCTGATCTAGCTTTGTATCTCAAGGCAAATACCTTACAGTAGCTTTACTAGCCGGGGTAAATAACATTGAATGACAGGCAAGAAGTGAGCTATCAAAAACATTATTTCGGTGAGTAAAACGACTCTGTTATTGCTAACCACGAGTTGTGATAATTATTAGGACATTTGACTATTGGAAGATCAATTTATCACCTATTTTTTCTATTATAAGTAGGTCAGCGAATACCCGCCTCCTTTTGAATCCCTAGCAGGGCTCTAGCATCTCGTATAAAGCAGACATGTTTTGACTATAACCAGATGTAGCTGACCCGACAACTCTAATATCGTACAGAAGTGGCTAGAGTAATTTGTTCAGCATAAGGCGGGCATTGCGGATCGCTGGTAGGTAGTAGTGAAGTGTTCCATACCATTTGAGCCAGTCAACCATTACGATGCAGTTTTTTACTGGAATTACCAATAGAATAGACCTCGTAAAACGATTAGCTGATTGGCTGTGCCCAAGAGGTGAGAACCTACTTATCAGATTGCTAATTATTCACCAGCCAAAACAAAGGTTTGTTTGCCTCTTCTTCGCTTGATGCGATCAACTGTTCTGATTCGCCGAACGCAGCCTATCATAGTTCTGGTTAGCCGGGGTTATTTAATGCTGCACCACCTGTACTGTTAGTGGTGGGAGATATCGGCAGTATTGCAATTGTAGCTGTCCGAACCCATCCAAAGTTTTCTAAATTGTTTGACTTGAGATTTTAAAATGCGAGCTCAACTAATTGAGTTACTAGGATAACAGCTGGTGTTCACCATGAAATGGTTTCATACCGTCTTATTTCTGTGAGGTCAGCATCATCGGCACGGGGGCTGTAGAAGAAAAATGTACAAGCAAATAAATATATATCCGCACGGGCTGTCAAACTAAGCTCTAAAGCACAGGTTGTTGGGAATTCCGAAGACAGGCCTGAATATACGCGCTATATTACCTTTGTTCAGGGTGACTAGGCACGCGTGTGGCAGAACATATGCAAAGGATCCATGACAACAGGCCAAATAAAGGGCAGTGCAAGAGGCGGTGGCCCAGAAACGCTCGCATCACTGCTCTAAATATGACTTTAGTGCTATGCATTAATCTCACTCTCACCTCTGCGTCTGACGACAGACTGCCACGGTAGTGCAATGGTTATCAGCGACAACGGGTCTACAAAAACCGAGGAGTCTGAAATTAAGCTGGAGAAGATGGTGTAGCCCTAACCCGCATAAAACTTCGAGTGAACTTCGACCCTCAGGACACTTATTATCCACGATTCATTGGCTCGCTACATTTGCGTGTCTATGAGTGATATCAGGGAAGCCTAAAGTGATTGGTCTGATGTGCCCAAAGGAATTAGTTTGCAGTTCAAAAGAGGAAATGGCTCAGAAATAAGTGCCATGCACGCGCTTCTAAATTAAAACAGTCATGGAGGGTGGTAGGCGCAACTGAAAAAGATGAATTATAGTGTGTCCAAAGGCCACAGCTGCGACAACAAGAGGAGGTACTTACGTAATAATATCTTCGGCTCTGTTATGTAAATACAGAAAGATTACTAACAAAAGTAGTGCTGCAATCAGTGGTAGCATGATTGCAACTAAAGTGAGTGTACACAGCTTTTCATGATGTCATAATGTCATGATGTCATAACTGCCAATAGGCTTTTGTCTGGTATGGGCCTTTAGCGAGTCTCTCACTCCGACTCGCTAGTGCGGGTCTGGATTACTATCATTCCACGGTTGTTAAACATCCACCTCTTCCGTCTCGTCAAGAGTAGCCAAATTCTCGGTGGGTGATGTGTAAACTCAGCTTAGGTTGGCTGGACCCAACTTCTCAGGACCATCCGGTCAGTCTGGGAGCTGGTGCTTCACACTGGATTAGCGAGTGCTCTGAAAGAATGGCGCTGGCCCTGGGCATAGTCAGCTTCTACTATGACAACACCGCCCAGTCTGCAACTTCTTTACTTGCGGGTTTTGTTGCAATGTGACCAACGCCGACTGAGAAATATGCGCAAATCGAAATTCACAACACTCAAAAGGTTAAACCTACTGAGTGTCATAACCGCCAGTCTGATAGCAGCTTCCACAACATGTGTTATATTCACCGGAGTCATCTCCCAGAAGACAATTAACCATACGTATGGACAACTCATGAGATCCAGACTTGGCCAGAGGCCCGAGCTGCTATCACAAGTTGTTCACCTAGAATTTGAAATCTGCAGTCGGAGTCAACCACTATCCCTTCCCGACAATCTTTATTCGCTTGGATTAAAAGTCTTAGATCTATTCGTAAACCAAACATAGGAAATAATTCTTAAATGGCAACCCTAAAATCATCAGAAATTGGCCACATGGAGAAATATGAAAATGGCCAGGCATCATTTAGTATGAAATCTTTTCCATGGATGGGTTGAAGTAATTAATCTCCATCTAAACCTTCTTTGAAAGCCATAAAAATATATCACTCACGCATGAGCATAGTGATTCTATTTTGAATTGACTTCAAAAAGCAACTGCGTTACATAGATTGAGGTTTTTCCTGGTAAATTTAGCGGTATTTTTCTTGTAGGGGTAAACTGAAAACTGTTCTGATACAGAATAGGCCATCACATCCTCCATACAGATCATACGCTCTCTTTCTTCGCATTCCCCGCTCATAAAACAGCTCCAAAGCGAGGCTATTATTTCTGCCAAAAGGACATCATTAGTGTTGGATTCTAAGGGTCGCAGCACCAAGGAGCCATCTTGTCTGAGATAATGTGCCCCAACTCTAACTTTTATTCATTTTGCGCATTGTAGCACCCTAAACACGATTTTCTTCTAATCCAGTGGACAGCTAATTTTAATGAGGGTCAAGGGGCATAGGTTCAATTACAGGCCTGAAGTCAGGACATATACATACAAATATAGATGCCACCATGAAAATATATTTTCATAGAAGTATGTTTAAAAGCTCCTAGGAGAAATAGAACTGTTAGGTGAACTGCTTAAAGTTCACTGGGTCCCACTGTGGAGGAGCGGGAGGTGCCAGTGTCTTCTTGCCCAAAAATACTTCGGAACTCTTTAGGACTCTTTCCCACGGTGTCCATCTGTGTGCTAAGGAGCCCCTGCTCAGGCATGAGATAGTCTTCACCACTCCGCTGTTATAGTGAGAACTGCCCTTTCCTCCATTGTATTTTCTGATTGGCTGAATATTAGGGTTATAGGCAACTAGGGATCTCGCTTATACCAGTACCGGAGCCCTCAAGGGCTCTAACCAGTACTGATGATTGATTGGCTTGAGAATTACATCCCATTCAGAGAAAAAGCACTATATGTGTTTGCGACAGGGCACCGAGCTTTCACGTGTCAGGAAACATCTACATTAATTGTACCTAATGGCTTGTGTGTATCTGTGTATAACACCGATATGCAGGTGTCTCTTTAGACTCTTTCAGTCTCATGACTGAGGGTGTGTTGTGAGTTTTGAGTTTGATTGTCATTGGATATACACACATATAGGCTACTCAGTAGGTGCATGGCCGTTCACGTGAAGGCCTTGTACTAGCATCATATACAGCTTATACAGTCAGTTACAAAGCCATATTTTATTGTAAAAATTATTCCAACTCAAATCGAGCAAAAACCGAGGATAATATTAATTACTTTGTTTGGACAGAAAATATTACAGTATTCTCTCCAGCTCTATAACGATAGGCAGATTGTTGTCAGTTGGGTAACCAAGGTAACAATATCACATGATTATCTAGAGCCCTCTGGGAAGGGCTCTGTGATTATCCATTGTTAGTGGGCAGGTTCACTGCATGCCAGAGCCAGGTGGCATAATGTCTCCTGGTATCGGTGGCTGAGCAGGAGGAAGAATATGGCCTCCTTTATGTGAGAGCATAACTATTTCCTCTTTAAGGGCATCGACCTCTTGAGCTTGAAGCTGTACTAGCTGGATGAGTCTCTGCCTCTCATGTATATCCGCCTTTCTCACTCCACTAAACTCTCCTCCCTGGATATTGATAGGATATATGTGTAGGTACACTCACAGTGAAAGTACTTTCGTGTTTCCATGACATAACAGCTACATGGCAGGAGCGGTGCAGAAAGTGACCTACCGAGTCTATTGGACTCAACGTTTCCGGGTGTGCGTTATTGGAAGGTTTTCGGCTCACACCCGTGTGCCCCATGAACAAGATAACCTTATGAGTGGCACACCCCACCTCCACCAATTTCCCACTGACCATGAATGTTTCAGGATCTTTTTGTCTAATGGTTTTACGCAAATCGGGCTTAGTAATCTAATCCCCCCAAACTGTATTCCCTAACACTTACCAAACTCTTCTGTTTGGAGTCCAGTTTGACCTGAAGATCTCTCTTCTCAAACTGCATCATGTTCAGCGTCTCAATTCGATTAGTGTTCTCTTTTATCAAAGACGTTATCTTGTCTTTCTTCTTTCTTATTCGCTCCTACAAATAAAACTCCTTTGTATTCAGACTCCACTGTATCCATGTAGCACATTCCTACATGGGGGAGGGGGGTCTAATTTTTAGGTGATAATAATCTTGTGTCCGCATGACAGAACAGCTGTCAGAAATGGTGCAGAAATTACCCTACTGAGTCTTTGAATTATCTTTTCCCAGGTTGCATCATTAGAAGACTTTCTGCTAACACCCGTGTAACCCATAGAGAAGGAAATCCTAGGGTGGAACCCTGACTGCATCTCAACAGAGACTTATGTCACTGGTCTCAACCATTCAAGCTGAATCAACTGTAGGCTTATGTCTCTGGTGACATTGATACTGTTCTAACTAGTCTCATTATCGCTCATCATAAACCTCTGTCACTAACCTCCCATCTCTTCAGGTCCTCAGAACATTCAATTTCAGTCACCCGAAGTTTCTCTTTCAACTCCTCCGTCTGTCTGTTAACCGTCACCTGTAGTCAAATGTCAACAATGAATTAAACATACACGCGCTGGAAATGCAGAGTAGGTTGTGACCTAATAGTTTGCATGGCCGATACATTTACAGATAGCAATGCTTTTTAACCATAAAAAGTCTATACCTGATGGTAACTCATGACTGGAAAGAACTTTTAACTGTACTGTGTGCTTTACAACCACCACCACCACCGGGGAAAATGACATGGAGAGAAAAATGGTTACAACCATAAACGGTTCAGCGGTTCTAACAGTTTGTTTGATAATGCACCGAGTTATTTAGAACATAATTCTTGTCTCTTTTCTTTGACATATAGTCCTATGACTGGCCCGGAGGTAAACAGTCTTTTAGAGGTACATGTACGTAGTAGATTCAGTAGCCTTACAGCTTTAGTGAATCCTCCATGATTGTTTTACATGGCATGAAGACTTACTGACCAACCGAGTGACTAACTGTGGGCGTCCTACATAATACGTCACCTGTTCCAATTCCTCAAGATCGACGATTCTTCCAAACTTGAGTATCATCTCCCTATCACAGTTGGTCTCCATTTCGCCAATACGGCTCTCAAACATCTTCCTGTCCTTTATCAGCTGCACGTGCTTCTGTTTATTTTCCCTGGGTAAGACACATACCATTTTTAGCTTTAAGGTTTATTGCCTCCAATGTAAAATACATACGACAAAAAGACAGGTGACTACTGTCTAAATGTGAGTTGTAATAACCAAAATTAAAAAAGTGCCATTGATGACTGCGCTGAGGCTGGGGGAAGTGCTGTGGCTGAGTGATTAGACTGCTCGCAACTGGCAGGGAATGGGTACCTGGCTCTCATCAGCCCTGGGGAAGGAGAAGACAGTGAGGAAGAGAAGTGGCACCTCACCAATTATACCAATGCAGATACAAGTTGGCTCTCCAATACTCACTTCCTAAGACGGCCATTTGCTATAAGGGACAACCTTTATCAAACAGTATAGAATCCCTATAAAAAAATAAATCTAACTTATACTCACTTCTGCTGCCGCTTCTGTACTGCCTTTTCATGTTCTAGCTCCTTGATTCGATGGGAGAGTTTCACGAGGTCGGGTGAATTGAAAACGAGGCAGCACAACATATCAGCTGGGAGTCGTCCACCCTCATTATGCAGCAGTTGGTGCAGACGTAACGTTACCACAATGTCAAACTCATTCAGTTTCTGCTGCTTCTCAAGCTACAAGCAAGAACAGTCCAAACATGTTTGAAAATCTAAAACAGAAACTCAATGATATTCTACTAAGCTAGTTTGTTACGACGCTACAGTCACCAATAATCTGTTAGGAATCAGTCAAACTTTTAGTCACTGGTCCACAATCCATGAAGTTATAAGCTTATATGATAGTGGCCCGTGTGTCCAGATGTTGTCGGGATCACCGTATAAATTCGGGATGCTGATGAATATTAGCATTTCTACAACGTCGTCTCCTCAAAAAAAGACTTGGAAAAACAAAATATTTAATTGTTGTCAATATAAGTTGGCCAATTCCCTCCTCAGAGTGAGATCGCAGCACACTGATACATTTAGGACTTATCCTACCCGCTGAAGGGATGAGAGGATAGCTCTTTGGGATAAAAATGGAAGATAACTCTATGGCTTTAAAATTTACCTGGAAGGCCTCAAGGTCTGCTTCGGCTGCCTTCAGGGCGGCCATGATGATCTTTGTCTTCTTTGTCATATTCTCCGCATCCTTCACCAGCTGGTCTCTGTTCTTCTTCTCTTCCACAAGAATCTATAAGGAAAGTGATTTTGAGTGTGACCAGTGTGAAATATATATGATTGAAGAATAGCGAGGTTGTCGGGTACGAGTACAGCTAGAGATTTTGTCTTGGTGGTATGGCAAAGGCTGAATCTTGTCAGTCAGTCGAAGCTCGAATTCACCTAGATTGCAAAATTTCTCATGTCCATATTTGGCCAGTTCATACTGCTCGCGTACTAATCCCATCCTCAATAAGCAACAATAATCCCTTGGTCGACTAAAATGAAGGGAGAAGATGGACTGAGTTGAATGACGACCAATGCGCATCGAATATCGGCTAGCCAGTGCGTTTTGAACGGCTTCAGATGTCAGCATATTCAACAAAGTTGGCTGTGAAACTTCACATAAGATGGAAATTTGCCTCAGGCGAGGATCGGCCTGTATGTAGTATCGGCCTTCCCATTTCCATTGAGAGAAGTAGTTGACTGTAACTGACCATGTATAAACCGAGAAATTAATGTAATTGTTTATTCTTGCAGTTTTTATTTTGACTTCAAGTACCAAAAACATGGACATACCTCTTCAATATCCAGTCTCTTTTCTCTAAGTTGGGTGGTGTTGTAATAGAGCTGCTGGTCGCAGCCAGGAGGGCAGATGTCAAGGTCATATCCACCGCCTTCCGATCCGGATTCTTCATCAGATTCACTCCAGTCCTCATCATCAGAAGACTCCTCCTCACTCTCTTCATCGGAATCTATCCAATCAAACCGTGGCAGTGAGGCTCTATAAGCCAATCAAAAACCAGAAATGACACTCCTCAGGGGCATCTATCTAATCAAAATGTGGCAATGATGCTCTATAACTCAATCAAAAACCAGAAATTAAGGCTTTTGAGCAGCAAAAAGTTTCAACTATTGTTTGACTATTAGACTTGCTCCATGATTGGCGTTGGTTTAAATCGATTTAATCCTTCTTTGAGAAGTGCATTTCATACCCTACTAACTACTAGTAGGAGACTTCATAAAGACTAAAATCGTGGATCGTCTATAACCCCGACTTTCTCGATACCTGGATACTTTTTAGCCAAGACATAGAACTCAAAACTGATAGATCTCTGTTCTACTGCCTAGGAGTGTCAAAAAATAAAAAAAACCATATCAATGCAGCGGTGTAAAACACAGATGAAATATCATAAATTATAGACATAGTCACCAAGATGATGACTACCTCCTGAGAAAAAGCTACGGGGACACTCTGAATTCAGGACTTGCTAAACCCGCACCGCACACCCATCTTCGTGATGCAAGAAATTATGACCTTCTCTCCATATTTAATCATTCATCCTATCACATCTGAGATTAAGCATAGGGCACGGGCAGTTGGACTATCACATCTGAGATCAGGCACAATGCATGGGCAGTTGGGCTACCCACTAAGCCACCGTTTCATGGGTTGTTGAATCATTGAATGTAATGATAAGCCAAAGCGTGCCCTATACAACATTATATCAGGTGTATTCGGATTAATAACACATATGGAGAGAGCTGCGGTGCTGAAGTCGGCTATGTTTGTATTAAAATATCAATCCCTGCTTTCTGGTTCTACCAGTTGGAAAGTTACTTACTTGGTGTTCCTTCTATAAGACCCAGAAAAATAATTGATTAGAGCGTGGAACGTTCATTCGTAGGAATTTGTCAATTTTTATACTCCTGCTGAAAAGTACAACAACAACAACAACAACTACTACTACTACTACTACCACCTACTAATAGCACTTCTAGTATACAGTAGTTATGGAATTTGACCTTCTTATTTCCTTCTCAGTTAAGGCTGCAGTCACACCATAGTTTTGTTTATTCACACAAAACCCTCAATCCAGAGCTAAAACTTGCTTGCTGGTTTCTTCTCTGGTTTGAAATTTTAACCCAACAGATTTGGGTATGTCTTCTGCTGTTAGAGATTGAACTTTCTTACCTCCTTCTGCGTTCTCTTTCTTCTTTGATCTCTTGATCTTTTTCTTGAAGACTTTAGTAAGATAGTCAGCAAACTTGTTATTATCACCCAGGGATTGCTGTAAGGTATAATGTGACAATGAGGAATTGTTCTTCGAAATGAGCCCAGAACACAGGTTGATGCACTCCACAGAATGACAAACTATGACTATGGCTCTTCCTCACTGCGTTCACTTTCTAGCTCTGAAGAGAACCGGTTAGCCTTTTTCTAAAGCACCTCTTGAGCCGAGGAGTTAATTACATTGTGCTCAAGTAAGCTCATATTTTCTGTCATTTCTCTATTGGTCATTTTGCTGCTGATGCCGCCTGTACCTGGAACATTTGGTGAAGCGCTTTCTCTTTCTCTTGAAGCTTCTCAATATCCTTCTTTTTCAGCTCAATCCTCTGACTGATTTCCAGTGACTAAAACGGTTGATGGCGGTTGGGAAATCGTGTCACGGTTATGAAAAGACCATAAAACAATTGTTACAATCGTAGATGATTTTGACATTGGTGTTTGTCAGGCTAAAATCACACACAAATATTAAAATGTTTCAGCATAAATTTGTCAGTGCGCTAATATTTCTCATGTCAACACATTTTTGTGCCCAGCGTTGCTCTTTCTTGTGTATTGTGCAGGCAAAAACATTGCTGAACGAAGACACTTGCTGAGATCGTTTGATTTTACAGTGGATTAACCGAATAGTAAAGTTATGAGTTTTCAACCAATCTGATCTGGTCTGTGCTTACAATTGATAGTAGCGGACTCACCTTATTCTGCTGGTCGATTTTCTCCTGCTGCTTGACATTCACCTTATTCCCGAGAACATTTTCATGTTTCTCATATTCTTTAAGAAGGAGGAACTCCTCAAAAAGTGTGATGTAGCGAAGATCAGCATTCTTTAGGTCAATATTTAGCTGAGAGAAAAAACAGCCAGTCATGTATTCAGGCTATATTTCTATTGCATTATGAGTATTTGGCCGCCCATAAAAGAACTCATCAGAAAGTATGACGTTGCGAAGAACAGCTACTTAATGTTTACTTAATACTTAGATACCTTCTGTAGCATGAGGAGCGGGAAATTAATTATCTGAAGAGTTCACCCTCACAGTGGAAGTCTGACATAAGC
>Ga0224501_10003729_pt1 | contig 12033 bp, 11 predicted proteins | sample SF_Oct11_sed_USG_4_FD_169105 | JGI IMG/M metagenome (GOLD analysis project Ga0224501, IMG submission 169105) | Sediment microbial communities from San Francisco Bay, California, United States - SF_Oct11_sed_USGS_8_1 | ecosystem: Environmental > Aquatic > Marine > Sediment | place: USA... | reverse complement strand
CAACGGCATTGTTTGCGGCGTCGGGGATGTTGTTACTTATTTTGTTGGGTGCAGTTACCGGACTAATCGGAGGCTAGGAGGGGCTATGCGCCTTAAAGGAGAAAGCGTGGGAGGAAGTGGGACAGGTAAGTTGATCGGCGTGGTGGTTGGCCTCTTTTTAATCGCCCAACTGGCCCTGTTTTTTTATTGGAATAACGAGCCAGATCCTCTGGATATTTCACTGATAACTCAGGAGCAGGGTACGAAGGACGGCACCGGTCCGGTGATTGGATACACCACTACCGTTACACTGGAAAAGGTGGTTTCTACTTTGCTGGACAAGCCGGGTGGTTACATGAGTAACGATGTCACGCCACCGACAGTCCTGATGGACGATATTCCCAGCTGGGAGTTTGGCGTCCTGGTACAGATACGCGATCTGGCCAGAGTCTTTCGAAATGACTTTTCCCGCGCTCAGTCGCAATCTGTAGAGGATAAGGATCTTTCCATCGTAGAGCCCCAATTCAATTTCGACTCAGACTCCTGGTTGTTTCCACCGTCGGAAGGAGAGTATCGGGAAGGACTGGAGGCCTTGCAGAACTACCGAAAGCGGCTTTTTGACAAGGGTCAGACGGAAGCCCAATTCTTTGCCCGTGCCGACAATCTGGTGGATTGGCTGGCGATCGTGGAGAAGCGCCTCGGTTCCTTATCTCAACGACTCAGCGCCAGTGTGGGGCAAGTACGAATCAATACCGATTTGGCGGGTGATACGGCAGCGGCCCAATCCACACCCAAGCCTGCCGAGTTGGAAATCAAGACTCCATGGACAGAATTGGATAATGTGTTTTACGAGGCGCGAGGCACGGCTTGGGCGCTCATTGCGTTTATGAAGGCCATTGAGCATGATTTTGCAGATGTATTGAATAAAAAGGCGGCCCTGGTCAGTCTGCGCCAAATCATTCGGGAGCTGGAGGGCACCCAGGATACGGTTTGGAGCCCGGTGGTCCTAAACGGGAGTGGTTTTAGCCTTTTCGCAAATTATTCCCTGGTAATGGCCTCCTATATCTCTAGAGCCAATGCGGCGATCATTGACTTGAAGCGTCTTTTGCAAGACGGTTAGTCCGAAATCAACTGACGAAAATTTTCTATGATGGGATAGGGTAACTTTTCCCGCTTGGGTTTTTGACTTGATGGTTGAGAAATCGTATACAAGTGCTTGATTCCATATTTTTTTGCTGAATCCAGTACTTCGATATTGTCGTCCACAAACAGGGTTTTCTGCGGATCGTACGCGAGCAGGCTTTGAAGTTTGCTCCAGAACTGGGGGTCTTCTTTGGGCAGTCCAAGATCGTGGGAACTTACGATCTTGTCCAGGCAGCGCTCCATTTCGGTGTGCTCCATTTTCAGGTTTAAGACCTTGCGATGGGCGTTGGTTACGAGAATACGGGGTTTACCCAGTTTTTCGACATAGTGTAGAAAATCCAGCACACCGTCATGGATGGCAATCAAGTGGCGAGTCTCTTCTTTTAAATTGGCGATATCGAGTCCCAGTTCCTGCGTCCAAAAATCCACGCAATACCAGTTTAAAGTACCTTGGTGGGATTTGAACACGCGTTCCAACTCATTTCGGGCATCTGTTTCATCTCTTCCGTGAATCTCGGCATAACGTTGCGGGAGATGCTCTTGCCAGAAATGATCGTCGTAGTGTAAATCCAGTAAGGTGCCGTCCATGTCCAGAAAGACATCGTCTATATCTTGCCAATCCACCAAGGTGCATACTCCAGTTTGCCGTCGATATTAGAGTTTGATTTTAAGCTCTCTGTTAAAATATGCTACACGCCTTGAATAGGCTCCAATTTAAAGGGTTAATGAATGGACATATCGGAAGATACCCCGGTCGTAATGTGCTTCTCTGGCCACGATCCCACAGGTGGGGCTGGAATTCATGCCGATATTGAAACGATCGGCAGTTTAGGAGCCTATGCCACATCGGTGATTACCACCTTGACGATCCAGGATACACAGGACGTGCAGGGCTATATACCTATCGATGAGGCAACGATTGCCGAACAAGCCCGTGCCGTATTGGAAGATATGCCGGTTGCGGCGTTTAAGATTGGAATGGTGGGGAGCGCTGAGGCCGTGGAGGCCATCCATGCCGTTTTACAAGATTATCCCGACGTGCCCGTGATCCTCGACCCTGTTTTACGTTCTGGCAACGGAACAGAGTTGGCGGACCGAGAGACCCAGGAAGCCATAAAAGAGTTATTAATCCCTCTTACTACGATTCTCACCCCTAATTCATTGGAAGCGAAAGCCTTGGCAAGTGAGGCAGATAGTCTTGCCGCGTGCGCCCATGAGCTAATCGACTTAGGGGCGGAATATGTCTTGATCACCGGAAGCCATGAAAACACTGAGTCGGTAATCAACACGCTCTATTCTGAAAACGGTGAAGTCGATTCCTATGAATGGGATCGCCTACCCCACAGTTATCACGGATCGGGCTGTATTCTAAGTGCCGCGATCGCTGCACTGATTGCCAACGGCGTAGAGGTCGCGGAGGCGGTCAGCGACGCCCAGGAATTTGTTTGGGAGGCGCTGGATTCTGCCTCCAGATTAGGCATGGGCCAACACCTGCCCAACCGCTTCTTCTGGGTGGAAACCGAAGAAAGTGAGGATGAGTGAGGCGTCGCGCGAAGTTTCCGGGCTCTATGGCATAACACCGGACCATGATAGCGCCAGCTGGCCAGGGCTCTCGGTAAAGATTCAGGCATTTCTGCACTCTGGTGGATCTGTCTTACAATACCGAAATAAATCCAAGAAAAATTATATTGATCTCAAAGAGTTAATAAAATTGCGCGAGTCCTGCCGGGAATCGGGTGTGGTTTTTATCGTGAACGACGACCTCTCACTTGCGATAAAAACCGCGGCAGATGGTGTCCACATCGGCAAAGAAGACTGCACTCTGCTCGAAGCCAGAAAGGCCCTGCCCCACGGGATAATCGGTGTTTCATGCTACAATCGCCTGGATTTGGCCCTGGAGGCACAGGAAAACGGGGCCGACTACGTGGCGTTTGGCAGCTTTTTTCGCTCAAAGACCAAACCACAGGCAGTTAAAGCAGAGATAGGTTTACTTAGGCAGGCGAGGGAAAAAATCAATCTACCCATCGTTGCCATTGGAGGCATTACGCCTGAAAACGGGGCCGAGTTACTTCGAAATGGTGCCCATTCCCTGGCGGTAATCAATGAACTGTTTGCCTGTAACGATGTGTGTGACAGCACACAGAAATTTATTCGGCTTTTTCACTAAACCTTGGTGAAATACAGCAACACAAAGATCGTATCGATAAAGAATATTTGGAGGAGAGGTGATGACACGTTCCCACGACTTATTTGTACAAGCCCAAAAGACCATCCCTGGGGGAGTCAACTCCCCAGTGCGAGCGTTCAAAGGTGTGGGCGGTGATCCAGTCTTCTTTCAGTCCGCCAAAGGTGCATACGTGGTGGACGAAGACGGAAAACAGTACATCGATTATGTCGGTTCCTGGGGTCCCATGATAGCGGGGCATTGTCACCCCGATGTATTGGCAGCGGTTCAGGAAAAAATTCAGTCAGGCCTTTCCTTTGGTGCGCCCACCAAGATTGAAACCGAAATGGCCGAGCTGGTGTGTGAGCTGGTCCCTTCCCTGGAGCAAGTCCGCATGGTCAGTTCAGGAACTGAAGCGACCATGAGCGCCATTCGTCTGGCACGAGGCTTTACGGGTAGAGACAAAATCATCAAATTCGAAGGATGTTACCACGGACACTCTGATTCCCTGCTAGTGAAAGCAGGCTCAGGCGCACTCACATTTGGCGTGCCCACATCACCCGGTGTTCCCGCATCTTTTGCCGAGCACACCATTACCTTGTCTTTTAACGATATAGACCAGGTCAGAGAGGCCTTTTCGCAGGCACCCGATGCCATCGCGTGTGTTATCGTGGAGCCTGTGGCCGGAAACATGAACTGTATTCCTCCTGTCCCTGGATTTCTCGAAGGTCTCCGCGAGCTATGCACCCAATATGGTGCGGTCTTGATCTTTGACGAAGTAATGACCGGCTTCCGTGTCGCCCTGGGCGGGGCACAACAGCACTACGGTGTGACACCGGACATGACCACCCTGGGCAAAGTCATCGGAGGTGGAATGCCGGTGGGGGCCTTTGGCGGCAAGCGCGAAATTATGGCGCAATTAGCCCCAGTAGGACCGGTCTATCAGGCAGGGACCTTGTCTGGCAATCCTGTTTCCATGGCCGCTGGTATGGCGACTTTGAAATTGGCTATGCAGCCAGGTTTTCATGAGAATCTTGCAAGACTGGCGAGCAATCTCTGTGATGGTGTACAGGCTGCTGCCAACAAAGCGGGGGTCCCACTCACTACAAACACGGTTGGCGGAATGTTTGGTTTCTTTTTCACAGACCAGAAAGTAAATTCGTTTGCTCAAGCCACCGCTTGCGACACGGAGCGATTTAAAAAGTTTTTTCATGGCATGTTGGATGAGGGTGTGTACCTTGCCCCTTCTGCTTTTGAGGCAGGCTTTACCTCGTCGGCGCATACCGATGCAGATATTAGTCAGACCATCGAAGCCGCGGCACGAGTATTTGCCAAGCTCTAAGTTGGAATCCCTCGTTCGCTTCCAGCCAATAGCCTGCTCTCAAAGAGTAAAGCAATGGAATCAGGCCTTGTAAGCGATTTACTAGACTGGATACGTGCTCACCCAAATTGGGCGGGCATGGTCATTTTTCTCATAGCCATGTCTGAATCTCTTATTGTCATTGGCATTGCCGTACCGGGCGTCGTCTTCATGATTGGAGTGGGTGCCCTGGTGGGTAGTGGGGTGCTGGCTTACCAGTCCACCGTGATTTGGACGTTCTTCGGGGCCATCGTCGGGGACGGACTCAGTTTCTGGATTGGTCAGCGCTTCCACCGGCACATCGAATCGTGGTGGCCATTTCGTCAACGAAGAGATTTGCTTCCCAAGGCACACGTCTTTTTTGAAAAACATGGCGGTAAAAGCGTCCTATTTGCGCGATTTATTGGGCCTTTACGGGCCATTGTCCCAGCCGTGGCCGGTATGGCAGAAATGTCTCCGCCGCGCTTTTATCTAGTCAATATCATATCGGCAGCGGCCTGGGCCTTGGTAATTCTCTTGCCGGGCATGGTCTTCGGTGCCTCACTAGAGATGGCCTCGGCGGTGATGCTGCGACTGATAAGCAGTATGCTACTGGCCAGCACGCTGCTGTTTCTTGTTTTCGCCCTAATTCGAGTCGCTCTGCCATTTCTCTTTCCTGCGCTTTTAGGTAAGACGGCCCTAGTAAAAAATGGCTGGTCATTTGGTGCCCTGCTATTAATTGTTAGCTTACCATCCTTCTTTCTTATCCAATCTGGTCATGTGCCAGTTGAAATGCGGGTGCCGTCCCAAGCAACGAAAAAAAATCGGTTGGACGCAGATTTTTGGTGGTCAGGGGGTTTGGTGGCCGGAGAAAGCAGTCCCTGGTTTCGCTCTGTTCAGATAAAAGCAAGTGAGCACACGCTGCGTTCGTTGCTGTTAGAAGCCGGTTGGCAGGAAAGCAAGCCGATGACGGCTTCGAACCTGCTGTACAATTTTTCACCTGATGCAGGGTTAAGGGACTTGCCCATTGCTCGGTCAGACAATGTACTATCGTTTGTTTATATGGGAGAAGGGGATGGCACGCGTTTAGCGCTTTCACTTTATGCGCCTTCGGCGAGTTTTGACGATGGTGAGCAGTTTTGGCTGGGCACTATTCGCCAGCAGGCCCCCGGTCATTTCCTGCATTTGGTTTACTATGCTAAAGACGCGGTCATCGAACCCTCCCTGGACAAATCGATACCAGGCATGTGGGGAAATATGGATTCAAAACAGATAGAACAGACTTTTCTGATTAAGGGCGCGGCAAAATGAAAAACCAGGGTTTTCTCAAACGCTTTCAATTTGCTCTTAGAGGGATTGGTCTGGCAGCCCGTACAGAACGTAGCGTACAAACACAGCTCGTGTTTGCCACACTGATCTGCCTCGTGCTTATTTATCTACAGGTCAATGCAATCTGGTGGGCGATACTGATCCTCACCATTGCCCTGGTGCTAAGTATTGAGTTGATCAATACCGCAATTGAAGCCGTATGTGACCTGGTTGAACCCGATCACCATCCACAAATCGAGAAAATAAAAGACATCGCCGCCGGAGCAGTTTTGCTCGCCAGCATCGCTTCGTGTCTCATTGCGCTATCGTTCGTGATCTACCTAGTTAAAGGCTAAGCACCTACAGCCTTTTTCTCAGGACGAGGCTCTCGTTGTCCAGTGTCGTTGGCCGAATTCAGCTCAGCGTCATTGCTTCCGCTGACCTTTCTCAAGTCTACCAAACCGATGGGTGGTTGTGGTGCGGCCATGCGCAGCTCACCCGTTACTCTGGCACCCCTGGCAATCGCTATTTCCGGACTCGTGATAGTGCCGGAAACATCGGCGCGAGAGCAGAACTCCAGTTTTCGTCTGGCAACCAACTCACCTTCTACAACGCCCTCTACAACAATTACATCGGCTACCGCCTTTCCCTTCCACACGCAGGTAGAAGAAATGACCAAGAAACCATCGATGTAACCATCCCCTTCGAAATGACCGTCGATTCTCAGACGACCGGAACTCCTCAGCTCACCAATAAATGTGGTATTTTCAGGTATTACTATCATCTGCTATACCTTAGGGGTTTGCCCCATTCGTTTTTGTATATTTCAGCGCACAGGTGTCGCCACCTGCACACAGTAATATTAGGCCAAAATCAGAGCAAGGTCTAACGAAAATCCAGATGAAGCATACGACCATTTGTTTTATCTGCAATGGTCTGATAGGCCTGATTTGTTTCCGGATCGGATCGACCCAGAGGCATGGTGAACACGGGTGAGGGGATGTCTGAATAATAGATCGCGTCATTGGAAGGCTCGTCACCCACCAACAGATAGGCGCCGGGCGGCGGGGCACTACGAGCCGCTTCTCTGAAACCTTCTCCTATCGTTTCGCGGGCCCCGCCAAAAGGGGCTCCAGTCATAAGTTTGTCGAACATATGTCCCATGGTGCCGGTGTAGGTCTCGGCCCTTCCGTCTGTGAACCAGGTGATGGCCCCTAGTTTTTTTCCGGATCTAACGACTATCGCCCTTAGTATAGGGATGAGAAACGAAGTTAAGCCGTGCATGGAGCCCGACGCGTCTACTACCAAGTGCAAGTCCTCTCCGGGCAAACCTTTGAGGCCTTTAATAAAAAGATCGAAATCTTTCTTGCCAAAGGTAGTGCTCTGTATGATTCGATCCATGGCGCTGCTATCGGCGCTCATGGCCATTTCTTCCAGGCTATTTGAAAGACTGGATTTTTCCAATTCCGCGGCAGCCAGTTGATTCTTGAGATTTTCGATTTCTTCTTTTAGTTTGGGAACCTCATATTCCTGGGCTGTTCTGGAGGTCAGAAGAATGGTCACCATCAGAAATATGAATGTGGCCAGCATGAGTAGAGAAACGTCAGAAAAGCTTTCATATATATTTGTGTATGTAAACCGACGCTTTTTCATTTGAGTTAATCTTTACGCCTTTCCAGATAAAGCTTGAATCGTGTCCACCACGAGCGATTGAGGCTATGCATCAACTGTAACTCTTGCTTCAAAAGGGCGCGGTAAAAGCGCTGCATACGCAAAGTTTCTTTCAATGTATAAGTGCCTCCATCATCGCCTGTGACCTTGTAAAGGTCTTTTATCGCCTCGTGAAATTCCACAATGGATGATTTGGAATCCTTAAAGGCGTTTTGAAGCGCTGTTATACGCTGCCCCAGGGCCTCTATTTCTACATTGAGGAAGCGAACGTCGCGTTCCATGCTTGGCTTGAAATCAGGCGCTAAATAAACCATGCATATCCTATTTAGCTGTTCGTGCAGGCTAGTGATTCCGTTTTCTGTGATAAGCGCAAAAATTCTTAATAAAACACCCCCCAATACGGCACCCAGCAAAGTGGTGTAAAAAGCGGTGCCCATACCGCTCATCGCTTTACGCAGCCCTTCCAGGAGCAGATCTTGGTCGGTTCCCAGTGCATCCAATGACGAGGTTAGTCCAGTAAGTGTAAGGGTGAGGCCCATTACAGTCCCTATCAATCCGAGTGTGATTAATAGGTTTCCCAGTACCTCGATCGCATGACTGATTCGGTAATAAACGGCGTATTCCATGGATATCAGGGAATCGAAATCGGGTGACTCGTTACAGGCAGCTACCACTTTTAGTGAATCAAAAAAACGATTGACCGCCCGTTTTTTGCGGTGACTGGCTTCCACCCCCATCAGGCCTTTTTCCTGTGCCAGATACTCCTGCCTCGTAATTTCTACCCCTTCTGAGGTCAGGCGTATGGTAAGGAAGAAGCTCGTCAGAACACCAATTATGAACAGGGCCGTAATAATCCAGGTGATTTTGCTTTTGTCTTGGCTGAGAAATGCGAGGATATCTGTGTCGACATAGAGTCCCAGATAGATAATTGTTGCTGCTGAGGCCCATAACAGCCACACGACAAAGGTTCGGTGAGCCCTGTTCATTAGCTTTAACCCTTTTCCGACCTGAGTCGGTGATTCGCCTGTTAAGGCTTGTTTTTATAGGGGGCAAGCTGTTAAAGCTTGTCCCTCCTCCCTGAACAACTTTACTGAGTGTCTAATTCGTTCGCGTGTGCGGGTTTGTGTTTAGCGGTGTTTTGTTCGCTTTCTTCTTGTCCTGCCTGTTGAACGCGTCTCTCAGTGATCCGAACGTTATGCTCCCTTATCGCCATAATAACGCCCATCGGCTCCAGCAATAAGGTTTCAGCAACATCACCATTCTGCGATAGGAATTCCGATAACGTCTTGTTTTTTTCCTCATAGGGGTTAAAAAGCACGTGGGTTAGGCCTTTTAATGCTTCCCTATACTGGCTTTGATCCTCAAATCGTGGTGGTAATCCTAGCACATCTCGTTTGGCAGCCAACATAGTCCGACCGGGCCACTCGCTTGCCGCGCGAAAAGGTAAATTGTCATCTGACGCTACAGAGGCCAGTGTAGCGATAAGTTGGTCCTCGGGAGATATCATTTGTAAGCGATGATCGATGGATTGCGCCTTGTCTTGAATCATAAATGTGGTTGCCAGCAGAAAGACCAGGCCGATTACCACTCCCCTTTGACCCAGGAGGCCGGTTTTGCCAAGTGAAGAGTTGAGCTGAATGAGTAAGGGTATGCCCCGAAACAAAACCAAAGCCAGGCAAAGCAATGCCCAGGATGAATCGCCGACTAAAAAACCAATCACGATCGCCAGTAAGAGTATGAAACCAAGTAAATCACTAAAGATAAATTTGTTGTCCACAATTACAACGGCTGCAAGTAGGGCAAGAAAAATCACACCGAATGCCCAATTTACATCGGCGGTACTCATGAGCACGTGCCCCTGTATGGCGTCTGCCAATCCAATCACCGGATTTTGGAGCCAATGAATATTGTCCCAGCCTGCTTTTATCGCCATGGCTACGACAACACTCAGGAGTATGCCGATGTAGACATGTAGACTGTTTTTTGTGGGATCGGGCTTCTTCCACCACATATAAGCGAGTGCTAACGGATAGGCTAACGCGATGGGATGTAAGGTGATCGCCACAGCGATCATTATCATCTGTGTAAAATACCAGCCACCAAACATGCGAGGCTTGCTTCTGTAGGCGTGGTCCAACCAATTACCAAAAACAAAGCATATCAGTAGGAAAATCCCCGCGCCGAAACTGTCTATTTGCTGCACTAAGGTGGGAGATATTGCAAATAGCGCAAGTGCAATTAATGCTGCTTCTTGATTGGTGTGTTTTGCGGTCCATTTATACATCAGCAGCATTGCTATTAGTGCAATCGAGGCCGAAAATAATTTGGCTGCTAGCATATTGCCGGGCCAATATATGCCCACTGGTATAAACAGCAGCGCCCTAAAATCTGGAGCCCCCAAGGTAACGATGGGATTTATGATGTTATCCGACACGCTCCAGTTCAACAATAATCCTCTAGCCGCTTGTTCATCAATACCATAAGGATCTAAAGCGATGACTTGGCTAAAAAATAAAACGGCTCCCCATACGATTGCGGTCGGTATGGCCCAGTAACGAGTTAAATATTCTTGAAAATTTTGTTTGTTCATAGTTAAAACGATTGAACCTGGAATTTAATTATCTTACACTGGTCACCCTTATTGGGTCATGACCCTATACCTGCGGCAAGCAAGCATACCAGAAACTGCCTAACTGCCACAGCGTTTAGAGCCAAGCTTCTAAATAAGGGATGTTTTTGTACGATCTTTTACATCGCTGTTGACAGTCATTCCCATTAGTGCTTGAATGCCCCGATCAGTAGTGATATATATGTCGAGTTTGAAGAATTTACGGTTTAACTTAGGGAGGTGGGCCGTGCTGCATACAGATGCAATTGCGATTATTTACCTATTGTGGTTCCTTGGATCATTTTTCCTTGCATGGACAATGGTCAAGGTTAATTCATAAGGGTTTAATTTATTTTCACGAATCGCATATCCGATTTATAAAATGGTTAAAAATGAATCGGCATATGGGAGGTTTCAAACGGGAGGGCTTTTGAAGATGCAACGCTTAGCTACCGCCTTAACGGCCGCTGCGTTTATTTTGGGTACTATGGTGCCTTCAATAGCGATGTCATCCGCGCAATATCCTCGCGGAAATGGCGATATTAATAACGGAAAAGCAATATTTGACAACGGTAAAGGCGATGTTCCTGCCTGTTCTTCCTGCCATGGTGCAGATGGAATGGGTGACGACAATATGGGAACACCGCGAATTGCCGGACAATTTGCGATCTTCTTGCGTAAACAGCTAGAAGATTTCGCTACTGACAAGCGTATGGACACCACGATGTTTGTGATGAACGCCAACGCTAAAGGTCTTTCTCCGAAAGATCGAAATGACGTTGCCACTTACCTCGAGTCTATCAAACCAAAAACTAGTAACTTTAAGGGCTCTGACCTTAAAGCTATTAAAGAAGCGGGTACTGTACCCGTTGGTCAGACTCACAAAGGTAAGTCCCTGGTTGAATGGGGCCAAGGTAATCGTGCCAAGCCAGTGCCAGCATGTAAAGCATGCCATGGTTACAACGGTCGCGGCGCGCCACCTGTATACCCAAGAATCGGTGGACAACGTTATGTTTATCTTGTGAATCAGCTCAAGAAGTGGAGAGATGGTACTCGTGCAAACGATCCTATGTCACAAATGCAAAAAGTTGCGCGTAACATGTCTGATGAAGACATCTACAATGCAGCTGCATACCTGACTAAGGCGTCAGACTACTCTGATGGTAACTTCTTCACGCCTTACGATCGTCACTAAGAGTACTTTTTTCAAGACTTGACATAAAAGAGCGGCGAAAGCCGCTCTTTCTTTTTGTGCCAAGCTATCTTTTTGATTTATATAAAAAAATAGTTGTGTTCTTATTTTGAGATTTATTGAAGAACTTTGGTATAATGCGCCATGGCTAAAAAACAACCTTTAAAATCTGGCGAAAAAATTCTATTCATCGTATTTGGAGTTTTTTTCTTACTGGCGGTAGTCGCTTACATCGCTTTGGAAAGTTTTCGACTTAATAGTGATAAGCCCGTGTTTGTTCAAAACACATTTTTTGATTTTTCACCGGTCGGTAAGGAAGGGTCGCAGATTTACCAGCAGGCTAGGTGTAATTCCTGTCATCGGGCATTGCGCATGGGTACCAGTATGGGGCTCATTTTAGACGGTATAGGCTCTAGACGTACTGTCGATTGGTTGGAATCTTTTCTGGTTAATCCCGAAAAAACTTACGGTGCTCCGACACTGGACCACGGTCTAGCGCCAAAAGAAGCTGCATATGTCAACGACATATCTCGTGCCGATCTGCGAAAAATTGCCGTGTTTTTGTCTGAGCTCAGGGCAGATGCCGGGTCTTCGGTGGCCAAAGTTCCTCCTCCAGAGAGATCTGAATT
>Ga0224501_10003728_pt1 | contig 12033 bp, 7 predicted proteins | sample SF_Oct11_sed_USG_4_FD_169105 | JGI IMG/M metagenome (GOLD analysis project Ga0224501, IMG submission 169105) | Sediment microbial communities from San Francisco Bay, California, United States - SF_Oct11_sed_USGS_8_1 | ecosystem: Environmental > Aquatic > Marine > Sediment | place: USA... | reverse complement strand
CTTTCGTCAAGTGTGAACCTTTAGCATCACCATCCGGGATCGGATCGTTGAACACTCTAGGTGGAAGCGAGTCGTCTTTCCTGGTCCACCCTTCTCGTATGTTGTAGGCTTTTTCCATGTTCCAGACGCGTTCTCCAGCTGTTCTCAGTTCTTCAGTGGTCAAAGGTATTCCGGTGACTAAAGCGTATAAGTGAGCTAGTTCACTGTAGATGTTCATCCATAGGTCGCCTGAAAACCTACAAATCATTAATAAATCGTAAAGGGTTAGATTGTTTTCCTTCTCTGCAACAAATCCGCCCTGACCATTCTCAAACCTGTATCTGTTGATCCGCCCTCTAATTTCGGGTCCGAAAACAGCGGCACTTATATGATCTGCGCCTCTTGTGGAAACAGCGAAGGACAACGCTGTCGCTTTCAATCCTCTGACATCGAATCCTGGAAATTCGAGACCTTTTGAATGCATGGCGAACTTTTCAGAACCCTTACCAATTTTCTCTGAGGCTCTTTTCACGCCTTCTGCTAGAATATCTCCTAAGCCTTCCCTGTGCGCTATCTTCGGAATGATCTCCATCAATGCCTCATGATTTCCAAATGATAAATCTGTTCCCCCGGTGTCCTTCAATGTAAGTATTCCTTTTTCAAAGCATTCCATAGCCCAAGCAATAACGACGCCCGTGCTTATCACGTCTATTCCTAAAGTGTCGCAAAGCTGCCCGGCTTTCACTATTGCTGGTAGATACCAAATTCCACAATTTGTTCCAAGCGCATACATCCCTTGATACTCCATCTTGTAAGCTACGCCTTTGTAAGGACCCGCTCTTATGAAGTCAATGTGATTGCATCCTATGGGACAACTGGCACATGCAATGCTTTTATGAACGTATTGTTCTCGCATCCACTCAGTTGATATCTTCTTAATATCTTCACTCATGGACACAGATTCTTTGAAAGCGTCAGTGCTTTGAAAATTTCTTATTGGTGTAGCATAATTCGATAAGTACTCCATACCCGTGCCAATGGTCCCCAACTCTTTCATAATGGTCGAAGTTCGGCCTTTGATCACTTTCCCATAGTATTCTCTACATAAATCTAACAACTCGTCAAGCTTGGCAACTTCGACAGTCTTAGATCCTCTAACCGCCACTGCTTTAAGCTGCTTTGAACCCATAACCGCACCCATACCCGTTCGGCCATCATCTTCATGGTGATGATCGCTCACGATAGATGCAAAACGAACGAGGTTTTCTCCTGCGGGCCCTATAGTTGCTACTCGAACGTTGTCGTCACCAATCGTATCCCTAATTGTCCTATCCGTCTCCCAGCAGTCCCTACCCCACAATTCCTTCGCGTCGCGGAACTCGGTTATATCATCGTCAATAAACAGATAGGTCGGTTTCTTCGCTCTTCCCTTTATCAGAAGAGCGTCGTAACCGGCTCTTCTAAACGCCAGACTCCAAAAGCTTGAGCCGATAGATTTTCCTTGAAAGCCTGTTAAGGGTGACTTCGCCTGAACTATGTATTTGGCGCTAGTCGGAATCACGGTTCCGCAGAATGGCCCCACGGCAAAAACTAACACGTTGTCAGGGCTTAAGGGATCTATTCCCGGTTTCTGATGGTTGTACAGGAAATTTATGCTAAATCCGTTTCCACCTATAAATTTTCTACAGAAAACCTCGGAAATTGCTTCAATTTTTGTTTTTTTAGAGGTTAGATCTACAATCAACATTCTCCCGGAATAACCGTACATTGTTTGTTATCTCCAGCCAATCCAAGCGCATATCATTTTAAGACTTTTCTTCCTTTTATCTTCAACGTAAAGGGGCCATTTTGTTTAATTTAATAAGCTATTTTTTCACCGATTAACCGTAGATTCTTTCTTATGCCTAGCTGGCCATTTTTTCATCGTTTGCCCAGGTCTCCAATGCCCCTAACGGAGAGAAAACCTTCTTAAATTCTGTTTATAACTGTTACGCAGACGTGAAAGAAAGCATTAAAAAGAATTGGATACTTATACTTGACAAAACATCAGAAGATTGGTGCCAAAAAATGCACGGTTGGAATGGTAAGCTTTTAAGAGTGGACCTGACAAGGGGAAAGGCGGTTGCTCAAGAGTACGACCCCAACCTTGCTCTGACCTTTCTCGGCGGAAGGGGCTTCGCTGTCAAGATTCTCTGGGACGAGTTGGAGCTAGGTATAGACGCCCTCTCCCCTAAAAACAAGCTCATATTCGCAGCTGGACCCCTAACCGCATTCCCTTTACCTAGCAGCGGCAAGCTCGTCGTTGCAGCGAAGAGCCCTTTAACAGGCGGGTACGGCGATGGAAATATTGGCACCCTCGCGTCGGTCCAATTGAGAAGAGCTGGATATGACGCAGTAGTTTTGGAGGGAAAGGCCAAGAAACCGACCGTTCTTTGGATCGACAATGACGAGACAGAGATGCTCGACGGCAGAGACTTGTGGGGACTTGGTGCCTTTGAAACTGAAAGGAAGATAAAAGAAGAACACGGCAGAACCGTAGGCGTCATTGCGATAGGACCCGCAGGAGAAAACATGGTCAAGATCGCCTTGCTGGTCTCGCAAGAGGGCCGGGCTGGCGGCAGGCCTGGAATGGGAGCTGTTATGGGATCTAAAAATCTAAAAGCCGTCGCCATCAAGGGGTCCCAGTCAATACCAGCAGCTGATCTCGACGGATTGAAGGCCATAGGCACCAATGCGTATCAGACAATTCTGAAAAGAAACAACTATGATTTCTGGAGGCGTCAAGGGACGATGGCCGCTGTAGAGTGGTGTCAAGAGAACAGCGTTCTACCAACCTACAACTTCAGGGAGGGCGTCTTCAATCAAGCGAAAGCAATAGGCGGATTTACTATGGAGAAACTGAAGATCACTCAGAGGGACTGCGGTAATACGACCTGCGGCAACGTCTGCTACAACTGTTATGAAACCTGCCCCGCATTTACCTGTAATACGATCTGTGGCAACGTTATAGAGGATGCAGAAAAGAAATTCTCAGAGCTTGACTACGAGAACGTGGCTCTGCTTGGGTCCAATATAGGTCTGGGAGATCTCAAAAAGGTTGCGGTTCTCAACAGATTAGCCGACGATTATGGTCTAGACACCATATCGCTTGGAAGCGTGATAGGCTTTGCCATGGAAGCTTCCGAAAAGAAGCTAATCGACCGCAAGATCGAGTGGGGCGACTTCGATGAGGCCAGAGCCCTCGCCGAAGATGTAGCTTATAGACGGGGAATAGGAGGTCTTCTCGCTGATGGTGTACGATCGGCGGCTGAGAAGCTGGGCGGCAACGCCTCGAAGTGGGCAATGCACGTAAAGGGTTTAGAGATTTCGGGTTATGACTGCCACACAGCACCCGGGATGGCGTTGGCTTTTGGGACATCGAGTATAGGCGCCCATCACAAGGATGCTTGGGTCATTTCATGGGAGGTATCGGTTGGGCGTGACACCTACAGCGAAGCCAAAGTTGACAAGGTAATTGAGTTCCAGAGGATCAGAGGAGGGATGTTCGAAAGCCTAGTGACCTGCAGGCTCCCATGGATAGAGCTGGGCTTTGAGCTGGAGTGGTACCTACGCTTCCTTAAGGCGGCGACCGGTGTAGACATGACGCTTGGCGACCTCTTCAAAATCGCCGATAGAATCTACACTCTGATCAGGGCGTTCTGGGTCAGGGAGTATAAGACCAGGTGGAGCAACGCTCAGGACCACCCGCCGGCGAGATGGTTCGATGAACCCCTCACTAAGGGTCCTTACAAGGGAGCCACTCTAGACAGAGACAGATACGAGGTCATGCTTCAGTGGTACTATAAACGTAGAGGCTGGGATCGCCGAGGCATACCTACAGAGGCCACGCTGAAAAGGCTTGGTCTGAAGGATGTAGCGAAAGAGCTTAAACAACACGTGCAACTTGTGCCATGAATCGATTATCTCCCTCTATCGCCAATGCAGACGCAAAAGTAAGGTCAAGACTGGAAAGAGTCAAACCAGCCTTTGCCGTCAAATACCCTGCATGCTATCTAAAACAGTGGTTTGAGTGAAATGGCTGTTGAAAGGAACCTCTTGATATCCATTTTAAAATTGACGAAAACCGGATCGGTCCAAAGGGAGTTGGTTAGCAGAGACGCTCGTGTCCCAGTTCAAGTCGCTGACGAGATGTTGAAGAAGCTCTCTGACACAGGGCTCATTCGGTATAGAGATCGGTTAATCGATGTATCATTGAATCAGCGCGTCAGGATGGCTGTCCGCGCCGTTGAGCTGGGAGCAGACCCTGAGAGGGTTTGCGGGGTTCTTGAGTGGAATGAGTTTGAAGAAATCGCTGCTAGGGCTTTCGAAGTTAACGATTTCATGGTGAAGAGGCGGTTTCGCTTCAAGTGGGCTGGAAGGAGATGGGAGGTGGATGTTCTCGGTTGTAAGGAGCCTCTTGTCGCGTGTGTGGATTGTAAGCATTGGCATCGGGGCTGGCGAAGATCGGCTATTATGAAAGTTGTGGAGGCTCAGGTGGAGAGGACTCAAGCGTTAGCAGAGGCTTTTCCTCGTTTGCATGAAAAAGTTGGATTGACCAATTGGAAAAAAGTGGTGCTTGTTCCAATGGTCTTGTCTCTTTTTCCTAGTCCTTTCAAATTCTACAACAATGTGCCGATAGTTGCGATTTTACAGCTTCGAAGCTTTCTGAATGACCTGCCAGCTCACGTAATTTCGCTGACGCGTTTTTCTGCGCGTATTCCATAGTAGAGATGTCCCCTGCTTTTTTGTCCCCCTAGCCCCCTTCCCTCTTCTTGGTTTCAACATGCGCGCGCATTTTCAGTGTTTAAAGCAAAAAACGTTTTATGCATGTTTGAGAAGTTCCAATACCGTGCGCATACGGTGAGGATGATGTTGGAATTTTTGAGTCGCGATCAAATCGAGGAGATTCATTCTGCGAGCTTGAAGATCTTAGAGGATGTTGGCGTTCTAGTGTACGAGGATAGTTTTCTGAAGTTTTTGGCTGACTCCAGCGTGAATGTTGATTTTGATAAGAAAAACGTAAGATTTTCGCCGAGCTTGGTGATGGAATGTATTAAGAAGACACCCAAGCGGGTGATGTTGTATGCTCGTGATCCCAAATGTGACGTGGAACTTGATGATGGGAAGATCTATGGTCACGCGGTTGGCGGGGCCGCGACTGTAGTTGACCTAGACTCTGGAGAGGTTCGACCGTCCACTAGGAAGGATGTTGCTGATCTAACTAGGATAATTGATGCGTTGCCTAGCCTTCATACATGCACTATGATCGTTTTGCCTTGTGATGTTCCAGAACAAGTTCGCGATGTGTACTGCATGGCAGAACAACTTCAGAACACAGGTAAAAATATGGATGCGACGCCGCTTAGCGACAAAGGCTTCCCTTACATGGTGGAGTTAGCAGAGGCAGTAGTAGGCGGGGAAGAAGAGTTAAGGAAGCGCCCGATCATTACGTGCAGTTTCTCGCCAACGAGTCCCTTGAAGTTCTCCGGCGATGTGGTAAGGATTACGATCCAAGGTGCTAAGTTGGGTTTGCCAATAGCAGTGTTGCCTTGTCTCATGGCAGGTGCGACTGGTCCAGTAACGTTAGCGGGCAGCCTAGTTCAGCAGAATGCGGAAACATTAGCTGGGTTGGTGATGATTCAGCTTGTGAATGCGGGGACACCGTTTATTTATGCTCCTCGTGTTTTTGCTATCGACATGCTATCTGGAATGACAAGCACCGGCATTGAGGATGGATTGTCGTCAGTGGGCTGCGTTCAACTCGCCAAATATTATGGTTTTCCATCCGACGTGTATGGACTTGACACAACCTCTAAAACATTGGATGAGCAAGCGGCATTTGAGAAGGGGTTAAACGGGATCTTACCAGCTCTAGCTGGGGCGAATATCCTTTCAGGAGCGGGGTCTATTGATGGCGGCATTACAGCAAGTTATGAGCAGCTGGTCATTGATGATGAGATTTTTGGAATGATTTTTAGGGCGGTTAAAGGCATTGAAGTGGATGAAGAAAGACTAGCAGTAGACGTCATTGCTGAAGTAGCTCGTGAATCATCGAACTTCCTGCAACAGAGGCACACACTTAAACATTTCCGCCAAGAATATTATGTCCCAAAACTTTCAGATAGGACCGCTCGGTCTCGATGGCAAGAAATGGGCTCTAAAAACATAGTGGAAGTTGCACGAGAGAAAGCAAGAAAAATACTGGCAGAGCACCAACCCCCGCCATTAGATAAAGATGTAGTGAAAAAATTCGGAAAAATACTGAAAAGGGCAATCAACACTTTGACATCTACCAACGCTTGAAGACTAAATTTGTTGCACAAATCTTTCTTATGAAAAAGAAGGTTTGCACAGAATAGCGTTCAATCGTTTCTAGGCCTGCAGAGTAACAATGCTTTCAATTTGTTTATGTCTGATTGGGCTCCCCAGTTTTTTATCCCAATATTCGGCAACCTCATCTTCAATGCATGTATTTTCATAATCTCTCAGTTGTAGATTTAGATATATGTACGTGAAGATCGTGAGAAGAGACTAGTGAAGCTATGACCGTATGCATGGTCAGAAGCCAAAAAACCGATTAGTCTCTTACTCAAAAACACGCGTCAACTTCAAAAATAGTAAATAGGATCGGTAACAACCAAAAGATAAGACACCATGGAATAATGGAAAGTCTTGAAAATGTAAATTAAAAAAACTCTTTCAGATAGACTGAAAGAGCTAGAGGAATACGGTCTAATCAAAAAAGATATCAGAGATTCTTCCAAGAGTCGAAGATTCTCTCACAAATGATGAACGTGTGCATCACATCATCAATGGTTCCAGAATAAGAAGAATATGGTGTAATGCCATTCTTTCCTTGCCTGGCACCCTATAGGTCATCAACTCTTCTAGGTTAAACAAGGGTAAAAATTTGAATCGAATGAAAAAACTTAAAAATGAAAATCAGCGAATAAATGTCGGTGTGCGAAAGCATGTCTAAGGTAGAAGTTTTCAGGCGAAAAGCAAGCGGTCTGGTACGTCAGGCATCTTGGTTCGACGGGTTTCTGACAAGCATTGGAACAATGAACATGATATGGCTCGCAGTTTCGTTCATCTGGGCCCTGTCTTTATTTCCAGGCGCAGAATTTCACATTTCAATCATAATAGCAACTGTCTTCTGCTTGTTCAATGCACTTCTGTTCTCTCAGTTTGCAACTATGATGCCAAGGTCAGGAGGCGATTACGTGTTTAATACGAGAGGATTGAGCCCAGGCGTGGGTTTTATCGTAAACTTCAGTATGGTGGTCTGGAACCTCTTTTGGACAGCATATACATGCTATTTGCTCAGTGCTGTCTCGGCATCCTCAGCGTTTACCATAATTGGTGAGGTAACCGGCACCCAATGGTTGATAGATCTGGGAACGGCTGCTGCTCAGCCAGAAATAGCCTTCATAATAGGCACACTGGTTATCCTCATCATAGGACTGATCACCTACTTCGGAATAAAGACGTTCTTCAGATTTATGAAAGTGGCCTTCGCGATAGGAATGATCGGTGTTGTAGTCCTTATCGGAGTCCTGCTTGCATCGTCTCATGAAACTTTTGTCAACGTTTTTAATTCCTACGCTGGCCCAGGTGTATACGCACGAACTTTGACTGATGCTACACAGAATGGATGGGTCGCAGGTACCTCTTTCGATGCCACTATCCTTGCTGTGGCCGTCGCGTTTCAGCCTCTAGGATTCTCTATATGGTCTTCATACATTTCAGGAGAAATCAAGGACGCAAAGAGGTTCAAGGTTAATGCACTCGCAATCGTAGGAAGCCTGGTAACTATGTGCGTCTTCATGCTCATACTGTGGTCCTTGTCCACCACAGTATTTGGCTACGACTTTATGGGCGCCGTAGGATACCTTTTCTACAATGTCCCAGAAGCTTCAGCTCTAGCGATTCCGCCTGGGACGCATTTCTTTGGATCACTGCTAGCCCAAAATCTTCTAACAGCCGTCATCATAGGCGTAGGATTCATAGCGTGGGCTTTCCTGTATGCCCCTCAGTCAATGCTCATGGTTGTTCGATGCATGTTGGCTTGGAGCATGGAGAGACTGGCTCCGAAAAAACTCGGTGAAGTAAACCCGAAACACAACACACCTACATGGGCAATAATAGTAGCCACAATCATCAGCATAATTTTCCTAGGATTCTTCATACTTACTATCTATGCATTTGTTCCCTTTGACGTATTCTCCATATACGGGTTCAACGCATTTCTTGGTGGAGGAACATTAACTTTCATGGCAGTCGCTCTCTCCGGAATCGTATTCTCATACAGAAAGACAACAAAAAAGATCTTTGAGTCATCGCCAGCAAATCAACGCGTGGCGGGAATACCATTGCTTGCAATAAATGGCATAATCACACTCGTCTTCATGGGGTTCATCACCTACCTGTACTTGTCGCTCCCGGAGTTCGGGGTAGCTACAGCGGCATCGTTGGGCTTCATTATTGGAGTATATGTTTTAGGTGCAGTCTGGTACATTGTTGCAAGGGCCTATCAAAAGAGAAAGGGAGTACCTATTGAGCTGGCGTTCAAGGAAATACCTCCCGAGTGATCCTAGAGATGAAAAGGTAATAGTTGAAGCAGCTAAAACCTTAGTTGAACAAGCGAAACAGAACAACATAGTACTTAGGATACTAGGTGCCGTGGCTGTAAAAATACATTGCCCTAGGTTTAACTATCTCCATGAAGAACTAGGTCGCCCATTGACAGACTTGGATTTGATCGGCTACGGTTCACAGAGGAAAGAGATAACCAATTTTCTGGTCAAACGCGGTTACGAAATCGACGAAAGACTGCTTGATTACATCGCGATGACGTCACGGCTGATCTTTAGAGATCAAAAAACCAATTTAAAGATCGACATTTTCTTGGACAGACTAGAGATGTCGCATACAATCAATTTTAAAGACAGACTTGAGGTGGACTATCCAACGATCAGTCTGGCAGACCTTTTACTGGAAAAACTTCAGATCGTCAAGATCAACGAAAAAGACGTACTTGATATTATTATAGTAACGAGGGAACATGAACTTGCAGAGAGAGACCAAGAAACAATAAACTCAAGATACATTGCCGAACTGCTTTCAAACGACTGGGGATTTTACTTCACTGTAACTCAAAACCTAAATAAGGTGATAACAATTATGCCGAAGTATAGTTGCGTTAGCTCGACGGATGTCAGTAACGTAAAACAAAAGATTAAGAAACTTCAGGAAATCATAGAAAACCAACCGAAGAAACTAAAATGGAAACTTAGGGCGATTGTAGGCACAAAACAGAAATGGTACAACGACGTGGAAGAAATCTTGCGATGAAAACTGAAAGAATACCGATAGAGATAGACAAGAGAACCGTGCGCGTCTTTTTCGCTTCAGACGTACATGGCTCGGAGATCTGTTTCAAGAAGTTCTTGAACGCAGGCAAATTCTACGAGGCTGACATAATAATTCTTGGGGGTGATCTCTCTGGCAAACTAGTAGTTCCTATAATCAGGCAAGGCGAACATCTCTACCAGACAAACTTCCAAGAGAGACTAATCAACATCCGCGATGAGAACGAGTTGAAGGAAATATTCTCTAAGATCCGTTTCACGGGCTCTTATTATATCGTGTTAGACAGACAAGAAGCAGAGGAATACGTGGCGGACGAGAAGAAAAAAGATCAACTGTTCATAAAATTGCTTAAAAAATCTATTGGTGAATGGGTGGTCCTAGCTGAAAAACGCCTCAAGGACACGCCCATAACATGTTTAATAATGCCCGGAAACGACGACCCGAAAGAAATAGACCAAATACTAGAAATGAGCGGAACGGTAATCAACCCTGAAAGAAAACTAGTAGAAATAAATGAAACCTACGAAATCATAAGCACTGGCTACGGGAATATCACTCCATGGAACTGTCCAAGAGATGTAACCGAAGAAGAGTTGAAAGAAAGGGTTGATCGCTTGTGCTCGGAGGTAAAGAACTTCAAGACAAGCATATTTAACTTCCACGTCCCGCCATACGATTCAACGCTAGACCTCGCACCAAAACTGGATGAAAGCCTAAAAATAATCACAGAAATGGGACATCCAGTGATGATTCCAGTTGGAAGCAGAACCATAAGGAAAGCAATAGAAGAGCATCAACCAATGTTAGGTTTACACGGACACATACACGAATCAAGAGGGACATACAAGCTCGGCAAAACACTATGCATAAACCCTGGCAGCGAATACTCCGAAGGTATACTACACGGTGTCATAATAGACTTGAAGGATGGAAAAATAAAAAACTACGTCTTGACGACCGGATAAAAACACCATTTGGAAACGGCGCAATTTTTTTGGCGCGCGCATGATAGTGAGATGTGAACTGGTGCTGTTTATTTGCAATTCATAACGGTTTTAAATGTATGGTTATCTTTTTCACAAAAAGGAGCATAATCCGAAATGGTGAAACTCAAAGTCTTGCAGGTGTCTATTCTTGTTGCTTGCCTATTGACCACGCTTGCTATGACTTCTGTTTCTGCAGATAATCTACTAAAGACAGATTTTCAGGAAGAAAGTTTCGCAAAAACCGTTGACTACTTTGAATACGCAAGAGCGTTGGCTCTGCTTCACGGATTGCCAAAGATTCCTAACTATTGGCATGCCAACGTTTACATGACCTATGTGAACAAGATGGGCTTGAAGATGCTTTACGCAGGATTGTGTAATATAAGTCTGGTAAATCAGGTCTTCATTACGATTCCCATGCAAACGTTCTTGATACATTACAAGACAGAGAACAACAGCAGAGACGCGTTAGTTGCATCCTCTTATCTAATGTTAATGGGTTTCAACGACACTGCAAAGTCAATCTATCCTGACTCGCCAGACAGAAACGACACTCTTTGGGCTTCCTTCAGCCTAGGGTTTAACCTTGAGGAGTGGTTCCCAAACGCTAAGTTCCCATCGTTACACAGCAAGACCGAGATTTTTCCGTTAACTCACTCTGACAACAACCTCACTTGGTCATGGGGCATGAGGTACACCAATTTGACGGCTGTTTGGTGGAGAACATACATTTCAGAAAATAATGAGACTAAGGCTAGCAGACCTTGGGGACTTGCCAGTTATGACGAATTGACTTTCAAATACACCTTGACGATTGACCCAGACACGCATAAGGCAACCATAACCGAAAATCATGTCATTGGCCGTATACGCGACCTTTGGGTTTTCCACGGATGGTTCCTAATTCCGCTCTACAATCACTTCAACCGCACAGGCTGCTATGCCTACGGCACGAAATTGTCCAACGAAACCGTTTATGACTTTCTCTACAAGCACGGTGTCAAAATGAGCATTGTTGACTTTCAAACCTCAATTATGCTGGACCGCGATACTTACAGCACCTCAACCAGCGGACAGAATGTCACAGACAACGAAGTCTTGGTCAGCAATTCCTCCATCTCGACCTACGCAGACGACGGAGAAAAAATCTTCGATGCCTCCTTCGGAGCTAAACAAACATATAATCTCTTCAACTACACAAAAGACCCCACGGAAAGTACATCAGACACCTACGACGCTGTTACCAGAACTCCTAAGATTGGCGGTTATGCAAAAAACCGTGACCTCTTCAAGTTCCACAGAAACTTTGGGAGATATTTACCTCTTATTTTGGTGCATATGTATCCTAATCTCTATCAGAGGGCAAAAGAAACCATAACCAACATGACACGAGCAGACTACTTATTCCTAATCTCCTATCCAAACTACAGCGGCTACAGAATAGAGCATGACCCGTTGTTTACAATTTACTTCGCCCCAACCGCTACAACCGGAACTAATTATGGCGCTCTAATAGTGCTAGCCATCGTAGGAGGCGTGGCAATCGCAACGGTTGCAATCGTCATCTCAAGAAAGAAAAAGTCGAGACAAACAGCTCAACAATAATCACCCGAAGAGCCGCCGTCTTTTCCACCATCATCCCAAAACTAGTACCTTT
>Ga0224501_10003726_pt1 | contig 12034 bp, 11 predicted proteins | sample SF_Oct11_sed_USG_4_FD_169105 | JGI IMG/M metagenome (GOLD analysis project Ga0224501, IMG submission 169105) | Sediment microbial communities from San Francisco Bay, California, United States - SF_Oct11_sed_USGS_8_1 | ecosystem: Environmental > Aquatic > Marine > Sediment | place: USA... | reverse complement strand
CGTATTCCTCGTACGCCGCATAAATCTCAGCCGCCGGCAGATCCGGCTCGTAGTTCAGCGTGAACAGGTAGTTCGAGTGGATGCGTTCGTCGTCAGGCTGCAGGTGCAGCGCGCGGCGCAGGCTCGTGAGTGCGCGCCCGGTCTGCCCCAGCTTCTGCCAGCTCAGCCCCAGGTTGTTGAGCGCCTCGGCATAGTCGGGCTTGAGCTCCAGGGCACGCTCGAGCGCGGCGACCGCCCGCGGGTAGTGGCCCATCTCCTGCAGCAGGCTGCCCAGATTGCAGAAGCTCTCGGCATCGTCGGGCAGCAGTTCAGCGGCGCGCTGCTTGGCCTGCAGTGCAGCCTCCTTCTTGCCCTGCGGCTGCAGCATCACGCCCAGCGCCTTCCAGGCGAATCCGGCCTGCGGATGGCGCTGCGTCAACTGCCGGGCCAGGGCCTCGCCCTGCTCGTAGTCCTGCTGCCTGAACAGCTGCGCGAGGCGGGCCTGGTCGTCGGGCGGCACCGCGGCAGCGGCCACGCTGGCGGCCGCCGGCTGTTCGCGCGAGGCCTGCATCATGCGCTGTTCGAAACCATTGGCATCGGCCTGCGCCAGCCCCTGCGCGCGAGCCAGGGGCAGGAGCTGGCGCGCCAGCGCATCCTGGCCGCTGCGGATCAGGGCGTCGATGTAGCTGAACCAGAACTGCGGGTTGCTGGCGTCGGCATTGAGCGCCGCCTCGAAATGCGGCAGCGCCTCGGGCGCGCGCAGCAGCTGTACGGCCAGCAGCACGCCCAGGTTGTGATGCGCGTCGGCCTGCTGCGGGTCGAGCTGCAGGATCTCCTCGTACAAGGCCTGCGCTTCGTCGAAACGCCAATCCTGGTGGCAGGCGATGGCACGCGCGAGCAATTCGGCGGCCGGGTCCGTGTCGTGGGTCGGCGCATCGTTGGAAGAAGTCATGGCATGGCGGCTGGCGTGCATGGGTGCGGCGTGGAGCTTGGGTTCGCCTTGAAGAATATCGACAGCCACCGACCGCAAACCCCAAAACAACACCGCCTTTGTGCCTTTGTTCTCCTGCGTTCGTGGCCCGCTTGTAGGTGTTTGCCCTACAGCCGAACTCCTCCACTTCGGACGGCAGGACCAGCCAACGACCGATTCAAGTTTCCTGCCGTCTCTTCAGAATCAACTCCATCGCATCCCCGAGATGCACCGCCCAACCAAGGAGCCTGAAAATGACCGACGAACAACTCAACGCCGAAATTCGCGAAGCCAATCTGACCTACCTGATGCTGGCGCAGAAGCTGATCCGTCAGGACAAGGCCGAAGCGCTGTTCCGCCTGGGCATCTCCGAGGAATCGGCCGATCTGATGGCCGCCCTGTCGCCCGCGCAGATTTCCAGGATCGCTTCGGGCACTCTGCTGCTGTGCCGTTTCCGTGCCGACGACGAAATGGTCTGGGGCCTGCTGACCAACCACAGTCCCAGCAAGGTCAACAACGACACCACCACCCAGCTGCACGCCAACATCGTGATGGCCGGCCGCTTTACCGAAGCCCTCTGAACCGCGGGAGCACACCATGACCGTCAAGAGCGTCCTCAACGAATCGCGCCAGATCGACCGCGCCGTCTCCCTGATCCAGCTCGGCGCACGCCTTCAGGTACTTGAAAGCGAAACCAACCTGTCCTACGAGCGCCTGCTGCGTCTGTACAAGGAGGTCGCCGGGCGCTCGCCGTCCAAGGGTCAACTGCCCTTCTCGACCGACTGGTTCCTGACCTGGCAGCCCAACATCCACGCCTCGCTGTTCCACAACATCTACGACTACCTCAGCAAGGTCAGTCCGCTCGAGGACATCGACGCCATCATGAAGGCCTACCGTCTCTACAGCGAGCAGATCGGCAGCCTTGGCCTCGAACCCATCCTGTCGCTGACGCGCGCCTGGCGCCTCGTGAAGTTCATCGACAACCAGATGCTGTCGAAGACCCGCTGCTCCAAATGCGGCGGCCACTTCGTGACTGAAGCCTATGAAAATCCGCGCCACTATGTCTGCGGCCTGTGCGAGCCGCCGGCGCGCGCCGGCAAGGGCTCCGGCACCGGCGGCATCCTGCTGCACTGAAAAGACCGCAACTGCGTCTCTCGGGGGACGCGCGGCACACGCCGGTAAAGCGGCAACAAGGGGCTGTTATCAGCCCTTTTCCCATCTTGGTCATCCGGTTTGCATTCCTAGAATTGAATCGCACTGTTTTACAGTTTGGCCATCGCACCCAGGCGGCGACCAACATATTTTTGACACGGAACGCACATGCTTGTAATCGTCGGTTATGTCGTTGCCATGGGATGCATCTTCGGGGTGTACATCTTTCACGGTGGCAACATCAACGTGATCCTCACGGCCCTGCCGTTCGAATTGATCACGATCTTCGGCGGAGCCCTGGGCGCCTTCGTGGTCAACAACCAGCCCAAGGTGCTCCGGGCCACGATCGCCATGATCCCGCAGGCTCTCAAGAGTTCGATCTACACCAAGGCGCGCTACATGGACCTGATGGCGCTGCTCTACGACATCCTGCAGAAAGCCCGCAAGGACGGTCTGATGGCCATCGAGAAGGACGTGGAGACACCGGGCGAGTCGGCCATCTTCCAGAAATACCCCGACGTCGGCAACGACCACCATGTGGTCGAATTCATGACCGACTACCTGCGCATGATGGTCTCGGGCAATCTCAACGCGCACGAGATCGAGTCGCTGATGGACAGCGAGATCGAGACCCACCACGAGGAGGCGCATGCGCCGGTGGCGGCCATCGCGCGCCTGGCCGGCGCGCTGCCGGCTTTCGGCATCGTCGCGGCCGTGCTCGGCGTGGTCAACACCATGGGTTCGGTCGGCCAGCCGCCCGCCGTGCTCGGCGGCATGATCGCCTCTGCCCTGGTCGGCACCTTCCTGGGCATTCTGCTGGCCTATGGCGTGGTCGAGCCGCTGGGCGGCCTGCTCGAGCAGAAGGCGGCCGACAGCGCCAAGGAGTACCAGTGCATCAAGTCCACCCTGCTGGCCAGCATGCAGGGCTACAACCCCTCGACCGCCATCGAATTCGGGCGCAAGGTCTTGTTCTCCACGGAGCGTCCGAGCTTCGTCGAGCTTGAAAGCCATGTCCGAGGCAAGAAGTAGGCGCACTGCGTCACCGCGAGACCACGATGGCCACCGACTCCAAGAAACTCCAACCGATCATCGTCAAGAAGATCAAGAAGAGCGGCCACGCCGCGCACGGTGGTGCCTGGAAGATCGCCTACGCCGACTTCGTGACGGCGATGATGGCCTTCTTCCTGCTGATGTGGCTGCTGGGTTCGACCACCAAGGGCGACCTCAAGGGCTTGTCCGACTATTTCAACGCGCCGCTCAAGGTGGCGCTGGCCGGCGGTCCGGGCTCGGGCGCCAGCGACAGCATCCTGCCCGGCGGCGGCGCCGATCTCACGCGCGAATCGGGGCAGTCACAGCGCGCCAGTGGCGACGACCGCATCAAGAAGAAGCAGGCGCTCGAGATGCTGCGCGCAGCCATCGCCAAGCGTGATGCCCGCCAGCTCGCGGCCCTCAGCGCAAAGATCAGCGCCGTCATATCCAACAACCCGAAGCTGGCCGAATACAGCAAGCAGATCCGGTTGCAGACCACACCCGATGGACTGCTGATCCAGATCGTCGACGATCAGAAGAGACCGATGTTCGACAGCGGCAGCGCCCTCGTCAAACCCTATATGCGCGACATCCTGCGCGAGATCGGCGCCGCCCTGGGCGGCGTGGAGAACAAGATCAGCCTCGACGGACATACCGACAGCGCGAGCTATCAGTTCGGAGAACTCGGCTACAGCAACTGGGAGCTGTCAGCCGACCGCGCCAACGCCTCGCGCCGTGAGCTCGTGGCCGCCGGCATGCCCGCGGACAAGCTCGCGCGCGTCGTGGGCATGGCCTCGAGCACGCCGCTCGAACCGGCCGATCCGCTCGCGCCGGTCAACCGCAGAATCAGTATTCTCGTGATGAGCAGCGAAGCCGAGGAAAGACTGCTGGGCAGCGCTGCACGACAACCCATCCCTGACGCAGATCCGCAGCAAGACCGCACAGCCCCGGCCAGTGCCCCCGCCCCCAACTAATGCCGATTCACCCTCGTTTTCGACCATGTCCTGCTCGCCCCTGCCCTCATGTCGCAGACGTCCGCACGCTGACGCACTCCGGCTCCGGCGCGTCCGAACAGTGTCCGCTGCGGCAGCTGGGGGACAACCCCGCGGGCAGCGGGTACTAAAGCCCTTTTCCACCATGGAACCGATCAAACTTGCAATAATCCCGACATCTGCCATCGAAAGGTCCGCAAATGGCCAATGAGCTCCGTTTTCTCGTCGTCGACGATTTCTCCACCATGCGTCGCATCGTGCGCAACCTGCTCAAGGAAAGCGGTTTCAGCGAAGCCGACGAGGCCGAGGACGGCGTCGTGGCGCTGCAGAAGCTGCGCAGCAGCACCTTCCACTTCGTGGTCACCGACATCAACATGCCCAACATGAACGGCTTCCAGTTGCTCGAGGAGATCAAGAAGGACGAGAAGCTCAAGCATCTTCCCGTGCTCATGGTCACGGCCGAGGCGCGCAAGGAAGACATCGTGCTCGCAGCCCAGCAGGGGGCTGCCGGCTACATCGTCAAGCCCTTCACCAAGGCCACGCTCGAGGAGAAGCTGCTCAACATCCTCAAGAAGACCGGGCTGAGGTAGTCATGGATACGCAACCCGACGACCTTGGCGCGAACGCGCACGCCGCCCCCGACATCCATCAGCAGCTCGGCCAGCTCACGCGCCAGCTCCACAACACCCTGCGCGAGCTGGGTCTGGCAGACAAACTTCGCGGCACGGCCGAAGAACTGCCCGACGCCAAGAGCCGCCTCAACTACATTGCCCGTCTGACCGGCGAAGCTGCCGAAAAGGTGCTCAACCGCGTCGACCAGGCCAAGGGTCAGCACGAACAGCTCAGCGCCGAAACCCGGCGCGTCAAGTCGCTGCTGGTGCAGGACCCGGTCGCCGCCGTGGCCAAGGGCCATGTCATGAACTACCTCGGCGATGTGGAGCAGGCCAACCAGGCGATCGACGAGCACCTGACCGAGATCATGATGGCGCAGGACTTCCACGACCTCACCGGTCAGGTCATCAAGCGTGTCGTCAACCTGGCCTCCACCATCGAGGAGCAGCTCATCGCCATGCTGATCCAGACCGCCCCGCTGACCGCTCACGTATCCGGTGCAGAAGCGCCGGCCGGAGCGCCCGCCGGCGACAGCGCGTCGCATCCCGTGCTTCAGGGGCCGGTCGTCGACGCGAACGCCGCAGGCGCCGATGTCGTCACCGACCAATCGCAGGTTGACGACCTGCTCGCCAGCCTCGGCTTCTGAGCCCCGATCGGCGCATGACAATGCGCCGATCAAGTGCTCTGCACCAGTCCTTTTCACGCTTTAGTTTGCCGCGGCCTTGCTGACAATGGCAGGAACTTCACAGTTCCTGCACCATGGACTCCAGCTCGCAAGATCGCAACCTTCCCGCCTCCGAGCGCAAGCTCAAGAAGGCGCGCGACGACGGTCAGGTCGCCCGCTCCACCGACCTCTCGCACCTCGCCGTGCTCGGCGCCGGTGCGCTGACCTTGCTGGCGTTCGCCCCCTTGATGTTCGAACGCCTCACGCTCGCGCTGGGCCGGCAACTGTCGTTCGAATCCAGCAGCGTCATGCAGTCGGACGATTTGCTCAACCGCCTCCAGATCATGGCCCTGCCCGCGCTGGGTGCCTGCGCCCTGCTCGGTGCCATTGTCGCGACGGCATCCGTGGCGAGCTCGCTGCTCGCCGGCGGCTGGACCGCCAGCCTCAAGCCCCTGACGCCCGACTTCAGCCGGCTGAGCCCGATCAAGGGCATCAGCGGCCTGTTCTCCAAGAAGAAGCTCGCCGAAATTGTCAAGATGAGCTTCATCACCGTGGTGCTGTTCGTGCTGTCAACCTGGTTTCTCAGCAGTCACCTGCAATCCTTCGCCATGCTGGTGCTGCAGCCGTCGAGTTCTGCGCTGCGCCAACTCATGGACTGGATCGTCACCGGCATGGGCCTGCTGCTGCTGGTCATCTTTCTGGTGGCGATGATCGACGTACCCCTGCAGCGTTTCCTTCATCGCTCGCAGCTCAAGATGTCGCACCAGGAGGTCAAGGACGAGCACAAGGAGTCCGAGGGCAATCCGCAGCTCAAGGGTCGACAACGTGCACGCCAGCGGGAGCTGGCCCAGCGCAACAGCATCCAGGCCGTTCCGCGCGCCGACTTCGTTCTCATGAACCCGACCCACTTCGCCGTGGCCGTGCAGTACGACGAGAAGACCATGCGCGCGCCGCGCGTCATCTCCAAGGGTGCGGACCTGCTGGCCATGCGCATCCGCGACGTCGCCAAGGATCATTCTGTGCCGGTGCTGCAGTCGCCGATGCTCGCGCGCGCGCTGTACGCCCACGCCGAGCTCGACCAGGACATCCCGACCAGCCTGTACACCGCCGTAGCCCAGGTGCTGGCCTATGTCTACCGGCTGCGCGCCGCCTTGCGCGGCGAGGGCCCGATGCCGGGCGATCCTCCCGCGCCTGCGGTGCCCCCCGAACTTGATCCGCTGTCCCGTCACAACCGAAGCGCCTGACCATGAACCCCCAACTCAAACACATGCAACAGTGGCTTGGCGGTCGGACCTCCATGCTGCAGGGCGCGGCCGCACCGATCCTGGTCGTTGCCATCCTGGCCATGATGGTGCTGCCACTGCCGCCCTGGCTGCTCGACTTCTTCTTCACCATCAACATCGCGGTCGCGCTGATGGTGATGATGGTCGCCGCCTACCTGTTGCGCCCGCTGGACTTCGCGGCCTTTCCGTCGGTGCTGCTGCTGACCACGCTGATGCGGCTCTCGCTCAACGTCGCCTCCACCCGCGTGGTGCTGCTCAACGGCCACACCGGCCCGGGCGCTGCCGGCAACGTGATCGAGGCCTTCGGCCACTTCCTGATCGGCGGCAACTTCGCCGTCGGCCTGATCGTCTTCTCCATTCTCGTGGTCATCAACTTCATCGTGGTCACCAAGGGTGCCGAGCGCATCGCCGAGGTCTCCGCGCGCTTCGCGCTCGACGCCATGCCGGGCAAGCAGATGGCGGTCGACGCCGACCTCTCGGCCGGCACCATCGATGAGAAGGAGGCCAAGCGTCGCCGCGCCGAGGTGGCCGAGGAGGCCGACTTCTTCGGCTCCATGGACGGCGCCTCCAAGTTCGTGCGCGGCGATGCGATTGCCGGCATCCTGATCCTCATCATCAACATCATCGGCGGCCTCGCCATCGGCATGGCCCAGCACGGCCTGTCCGCCAGCCAGGCCGCCAACAGCTACATCCTGCTGGCCGTCGGTGACGCACTGGTCGCCCAGATTCCGGGCCTGCTGATTTCGGTGGCTGCAGCCATGGTGGTTTCGCGCGTGGGCAAGGAGCACGACCTCGGCCGCCAGATCCTCAACCAGGTGCTGGTCTCGCCGCGCGCGCTGGGCATCACGGCCACCATCCTGGGCGTGCTCGGCCTGATCCCCGGCATGCCCCATGCCGTGTTCCTGTTCATCGCCTCCTTCATCGGCTACGTCGCGTGGGTGCTGGCGCACCCACCGGCCGCGCCAGCCCAGTCCGAGGGCCAGGCCAGCGCCGCGCCACCGGCCGAAGTCGACGCCAGCTGGGACGATCTGCAACCGGTGGACCAGCTCGGCCTGGAACTCGGCTACCGCCTCATCACCCTGGTCGACAAGAACCGTCAGGGCGATCTGCTGACCCGCATCCGCGGCGTGCGCCGCAAGTTCGCGCAGGAGGTCGGTTTCCTGCCGCCGCCGGTCCATGTGCGCGACAACCTCGACCTCAAGCCCAGCGGCTACCGCATCACCCTGCGCGGCGTCTTCATCGGCGAAGGCGAGGCCTTCCCCGGCATGTTCCTGGCCATCAACCCCGGGGGCATCACCACGCCGCTGATCGGTACGGCCACCACCGACCCGGCCTTCGGCCTGCCGGCACACTGGATCGACGAACGGCAGAAGGAAGCGGCCCAAATGGCCGGCTTTACCGTCGTTGATTCCGAGACCGTGATGGCCACCCATTTGTCACACTTGATGCAGGTCCATGCCGCCAAGCTGCTCAGCCGCACCGAGACGCAACAGCTGGTCGAGCATGTGTCGCGACTGGCTCCGAAACTGATTGAAGAAGTGGTTCCGAAAATGGTGTCGATCTCCGTATTCCAGAAGGTCCTGCAGCTGCTGCTGGAGGAGTCGGTCCACATCCGGGACATCCGCACCATCATCGAGGCCATCGCCGAGCACGCGCCCAGCACCACCGACCCGGCCGAACTCGCACGGCGCGTGCGCGTCGCGCTGTCGCCGGCCATCGTGCAGCAGATCTACGGCCCGGCGCGCGAACTCGACGTCATCGCCATCGATCCACCACTTGAGCGCCTGCTGGTGCAGGCCCTGGGCAATGCCAGCGCCCCCTCGCTCGACCCTGGCGTCGCCGACATGCTCAGCCGCTCGGCCGCCGCCGTGGCCCTGAAGCAGGAAGAGATCGGCGTGCCGGCCTGCCTGCTCGTGCCCGACACCATCCGCAGCGCGATCTCGCGCCTGCTGCGCCGGGTCGCGCCGCGCCTGCAGGTTCTGGGACACAGCGAGATCCCTGACACCCACACCATCCGCATTGGCCCGATCCTCAGAGGTGCAACATCATGAACATCCAACGTTTCTACGCTCCGACCTCGCGCGAAGCCCTGGCCAAGGCGCGCATGACCTTCGGTGAAAACACCCTGATCCTGTCCAACCGCGCCACACCCGAAGGCGTCGAGGTGGTGGCCGCCGCCGAACATGCGCTCGACGCCCTGCTGCCGGCACAGGCGCGCAGCGCAGCCCCGCCCGCCGCGCCCCCCCGGGCGGCCGCAGCAAGCCGCAAGCCGGCCACAGCCCCGATCGCGCGCCATGCGGTCGAGGAGGATGCCGACGAACTGGCCATGAGCACCTTGTCCTTCCAGGACTACGTGCGCGAACGCATGCTGCGCCGCCGCCACGAGGAACTCAATCCACGGCCGCAAGCCGCGGCTACCCGCGCGCCGGTCGCACCACGCGCAACGCCGGTCCCGTCCGCGCCACCGGCATCGCCGGCACCCGTTGCCCGCCCTCCGTCCGCCGCCGCGGTGGCGCCGCCCGCCGCAGCCCCGATCCGTGTCGCTGCGGCCGCACCCACGCAAGGCATCGTCAAGGAACTCAACGCCATGAAGGCGATGATCGAGGAGCGCTTCAGCACCCTGTCCTGGCTCGGCCAGACACGGCAGCACCCAATCAAGTCGCACCTGATGCTCAAGCTCATCCGCTCCGGCTTTTCCCCGGCCCTGTCGCGCACCATCATGGAGAAGCTGCCCGACGCAGCAAGCCCGGCCGAGGCCATGCGCTGGGTGATGGACGTGCTTGAGCGCAACATCAAGACCGACATCGCGCGTCGCCCGCTCTACGAGGAGGGCGGCATCTACGCCCTGGTCGGCGCCACCGGCGTGGGCAAGACCACGACCGCGGCCAAGCTCGCCTCGCTGTGCAGCCGCGTGCACGGCCCCGAGAGCGTGGGTCTGATCACGCTCGACACCTACCGCATCGGCGCGCACGAGCAACTGCGCGCCTACGGCCGCATGATCGGCGTGGTGGCCCACCAGGCCCATGACCGTGCCGCGCTGCAGGACCTGCTCCGGCTGTTGTCGGGCAAGAAGATGATCCTGGTCGACACCACCGGCTTTTCGCCGCGCGATACGCGCAAGCATGAGCTGCTCGAAGCACTCGACCTGCCGCAGATCCGCCGCCTGCTCGTGCTCAACGCCGCCGGCCAGGGCGACACCATGGACGAGGTGGTGCGCGCCTTTCGCACGGCCGGCGAACAGCAGGCCATCCTCAGCAAGGTCGACGAGGCATCCAAGCTCGGCCCCGCGCTCGACACCGTGATCCGCAACCACCTGGTGCTGCGCGGCGTCGCCAACGGCCAGCGGGTGCCCGAAGACTGGGCGCGCGCCCACTCGGGCGAACTGGTGCGCCAGTCGATGCGCTCGTCCGGCAAGTCCGCATTCGATCCGGTGCCCTCGGATCTCGACTACTTCTTCGCGCCCCAGCAGACCCCGGAGCGCCGCCATGATGCTTGACGCCCAGATCACCCAGGGCGCCGGGCTCCACGCCCTGGCCGTGCGCGGTGGCCCGCGCATCGTCGCCCTCACCAGCCATGGCGACAAGGCCGCCGAACTGCCGCTGATCTGGCGCCTGTGCCAGGCGTGGAACGAACTCGACTACAACCTGAGCGTGCTCGACGTCACAGCCGCCGAGACCGAGCGCAACCCCGGCCTGCTGCAGCTGCTCGCACAGCCCGGCACGACGCTGCCGCCGCTGCCGCAACCGCTGGCGTGGCCTATCGTGCCCGCCGCCCGCGGCTGGCCCCGCCTGCAAACGGCCGCCAGTCCGGCGGCCCGACAGCTTGGCGCGCTGTTCCACGACGACGACGTCCTGCTGGTCTACGCCACGCCCGAATCGCTGGTGCAGGTCTTCCCGGATCAGGCGCTCGGTCCGGTATTGACCACCGCAGCACCGGGGTCATCCGTGCTGGAGGCCTATCAGGCGCTTAAGCTCATGCTGCTCAACAGCCAGCTTCGCCCCACCATTGTTGCCACCGTGGACACCCCGCTCCAACCCCTCGAGGCCAGCCACCCCGGCCTGACCCTGCAGCAATGCGCGCAGGCCTTTCTGGGCCGGAGCCCGGACCTGATAGAGATTCCCGAACACGGTGGTGACACGCAGCAGATGCACAGCCTGGCCTTGCGCCTGCTCGAAACCGCACTGCCGGCGCCCACGCGCCCGCCACGCCCCGACGATCCGCAGAGGAGTCATTGATGTACACCGCCAAAGGCCAGCTCGACCGCAACGATCTGCTGCGCCAATACTCCCCCCTGGTCAAGCGCCTGGCCCACCACATGATGGCCAAGCTGCCGCCCAGCGTGCAGGTCGACGACCTGATCCAGGTCGGCATGATCGGCCTGTCCGAAGCGCTGAGCCGCTTCGAATCCAGTCAGGGAGTTCAGTTCGAGACCTTTGCCACCCAGCGCATCCGCGGCGCCATGATCGACGAGCTGCGCGAGAACGACTGGATGTCGCGCGGCTCGCGCAAAAGCCAGAAGGAGATCGAGAGCGCGCTGCGCCGGCTCGAACACCGGCTCGGGCGCAGCCCCGGCGAGAGCGAGATCGCCGAGGAACTCGGCATCAGCCTGGCCGACTACCAGAGCCTGCTGAGCAAGGTGCAGGGCACCCAGCTCGTGTACCTGGAGGACATGACCGGCAGCGGCGACGGCGACGGCGGCTTTCTCGATCGTCACATGGTCGACGGCGAAGCCGATCCCCTGGAGCTGCTGCGCAACCACCGCCTGCGCCACGCCCTGGTCGATGCCATCAAGACCCTGCCCGAGCGCGAGCAGTACATCATGAGCATGTACTACGAGCAGGACATGAACCTCAAGGAAATCGCCGCCGTGCTCGGCGTCACCGAATCCCGCGTCTGCCAGCTGCACGGCCAGTCCATCGCGCGCCTGCGTGCCAAGATGCGGGCCCATTGAACGCGTGCGCAAACGTCGCTGGCACCGGCGCGCGTCGCGACCGCACGCTGCACCCCTGAGTCAAGGCTCGCCTCGGCGCGATGTCAGTGCAGACGGGCTGCTGCCGCAGCCACCCTCTCGTCGAGGGGCATCGTCATGCCACGCCGCCACTGACCCGGCGCCATGCCGTAGGCCTGCCTGAAGGCGCGACTGAACGCCGCTTCCGATCCGTAGCCGATGCGCTCGGCGATGCGCGCCAGGCTGTTGCGCCCGTTCTTCAGCATGCCAGCGGCCAGGCTCAGGCGCCACTGCTTGAGGTAGTTCATCGGCGGCATGTCGACCAGTTCCGCAAAGCGTTGCGCCAGCACGCTGCGCGACATGTGGACGGCCTGCGCGAGTTCGGTCACGGTCCAGTCTCGCGCG